>ERZ1673741.1420-NODE-1420-length-19831-cov-4.514108_pt1 | contig 19831 bp, 18 predicted proteins | sample MGYA00580209_ERZ1673741 | MGnify/ENA primary metagenome ERZ1673741 (study PRJEB41218, sample SAMN15661754) | gut metagenome | host: Homo sapiens | place: Canada: London | collected 2015-08-20/2019-03-30 | study: EMG produced TPA metagenomics assembly of... | reverse complement strand
CATCACGGCGGGAAAGGTTCTGCACACGCTTGACGGGCAGGAGCAGATGCTTGGCACCGGGGATTATTTCATTGTTGACTACGGGAGCCGGCACAGCTACCGTGCAATAGGGGAGACAGGCTACGGCAACATTGATTGTCTGTTCCTGCCCGAGTTGCTGGACCCCTCGCTGAAAGGGACTGTCAGTCTGCGGATTGTGCTGGATCACTATCTGCTGCACTACAACATTCGGGCGCTGACGCAGAACCCGGCGCACATGGCTTTTCATGACGAGGACGGCAGGATTCTGGAGCTGCTGGGTCGGATGCGGCAGGAAAGCGAGGGGCAGGCTCCGGGCTACACCGAGCTGTTGCGGTGCTATCTGGTGGAAGTTCTGCTTCTGACGATGCGGCGGTTGGATGACGCTTCCAGCGCGGCTGCCGGAAATGACATTTGCGGCTTTCTGGCTGCGTATGTTCGCGATCATTACATGGAGCAGATCAGTCTGCAGAAACTGGCTGGGCGTTTGAACTACAGTGTTTCCTACGTCAGCCGGATTTTCAAGAACGGCATGGGGATGTCCTTCATGTCCTATCTTCAGAATTACCGTGTTGCCGAGGGCTGCCGCCTTCTCGCGTCCTCCGACCGGACCATGGAGGAGGTTGCCGCGATGGTCGGCTACCGCGATGCCAAATTCTTCGCTTCCCTCATCCGCAGGTTTCGAGGGTAGAAGACCTCGGTGCGCTGCCCCGAACCCTGCTTAGGGGACTTCTTTCGGAGAAGTCCCCTAAGCAGGGTTCGGGGCGGAGCCCCGAGGTCTTTCCCCTACCACTTCGGCGTGTAATCTGCGGATGCGGAGGCGCGGGACTGGGCGTAGCCGGAGAAGCCGAGGCGGTTGGCTTCGGCGCGGACCGATTCGTATTCAAACGTCGTCAGCCTGCGGTGTAGGCTTTTTTCACATTCCGGGGGCGCGAAATCCGGCGTGTACTGGCTCATCAGGGAAAGCAGAACACGGTCTGCACCAAGCTCCGAGGCGAGCGCACGCAGCAGGGCAATCGAATCCTGGCGGTGCCCCGGGAGCACCAGATGCCGCACCAGAACCCCGCGCAACAGCCTGCCGTTCTCCCCGAATACCGGCTCGCCAACCTGCCGCAGCATCTCCCGCAGCGCAGCCAACGCAACCGGAAAATAATCCGGCGCCCCGGACAGCTGCTCGGACAGCGCCCCGGAAAAATACTTGCAGTCGGGCAGGTAAACGTCTACCAACCCCTCCAGCAGCTGCAGCGTTTCGGCGCTCTCGTAGCCGCCACTGTTCCAAACGATCGGGACTCGGACTTTTTCGCGCAGCGCCTGCAGGACCGGCACCAGCTGCGCGGTGTAGTGCGTTGGCGTCACCAGGTCCACACAAGCCGCCCCGGCATCGCAAAGCGCCAGAATCCGGGACACCAGCGCGGACGCGTCCAACTCCTCGCCCGGAATCTCGCAGCGGCTGATCTCCCGGTTCTGGCAAAAGACGCACCGCAGATTGCAGCCGCAGAAAAAGACCGTCCCGGCCCCGGCAGCCCCGCTCAGGCAGGGCTCCTCAAACGGGTGCAGCGCGATGCGCGCTACCCGGAACGCGGACGGCACCCCACAGACCCCAACATGCCCCATGTCCGCGCGGGAGACCCCACAGCGGCGCGGGCATTGCGTGCATAGCTTCATGTTTTTTCACCTTCCTGTCGGTCTATTATAGCATTTTTGCTCGGAAAATGCAAGTTTTTTCGGAAAAATGCTTTACTTTTTGGAGGCTTGGTGGTAAAATAAAAGGGAGATACCAGAACGGAGAACCAAGCATGGAAAGCCTTGAACATCTTACAAAACAAGTGATTGAACGGTACGCGGCGCGCGGCTGGACCGCAGCAACGGCAGAATCCTGCACCGGAGGACTGATTGCAAAGCTGCTGACCGACATTCCGGGCAGCTCGGCAGTCTTTTGCGGTGCCTGCGTGACCTATACGAATGCGGTCAAGGAGCGGCTGCTCGGTGTCAGCCCTGCGACCATTGAACGGGAGACTGAAGTCAGCCGCGCATGCGCGGAGGAAATGGCAGCGGGCGTGCGGCGCGCGGTCGGCAGCGATGTCAGCGTGTCGACCACGGGCTACGCGGGACCGGGCGGGGGAACCGAGCGCGACCCGGTCGGGACCGTCTATATCGGCTGGAGCTCTGCGCACACGACCGGCAGCGAGCGGTTTGAAGCGCCGGCGGGCGCCGACCGGGCAGGCGTGCGGGAGGCGGCGGCGCGGCGAGCGCTGGAACTGCTTCTGCAGGCAGAGAAAGAGGGCTGACATGGGGCAGATTCTATCGAAAGCCGAAGAGCTGCTCCGGCGCGCCCGGCACCGGTTGACCGCCCGGAGACTCCCCGTGCAGGAGGAGATGGAGCGGTTCGGCGCAGGCGGTGAGGACGTCATTTATCGCATTCTGCGCGAAAATTTTCCCTGCGTCATCCGCAACGTCATCGTGCCGCACAAGGATAAGTACCTGGAAAAGGACTTTTTGGTGATGGAGCGCGGCGTTCCGGTCGTTATCGAGGTGAAGAACTGGAAGGGACGGGTCAGCATCGACCCGGCGAGCGGGGATTTCTGCCAGGACAAGCCGAACGGCACGCATAAAGTGCTCAAAAGCCCGGTCGGAACCACGGCGCAATACGTCCGGTGCATGAAGGATTTTTACGGAATGGCGCGCACGGTCGTCGGCATGGTGGTGTTTGCCGAGCCGGACTGCGTGCTGGACCTGCCGCCCGAAAAAGAGGGGATTCTGCTGGTCCCGGCGGTCAAAATGATTGCAACCATCAAAGCGCAGGTCCGGCAGTACGCAAAGGAGCCGGAGCGCCTGGCGGTTGACCGGATTCTGCGCTGCACCCGGTTTTACAGCACAACGCGCGAGTTCTGCAAGGGGCTGATTGCCGACGAGCACATTGCCTGTGTGGACCGCGAGGGAAATGCGGTCCTGCTCAATCCCGACTATATCCGGGGCATCCGGATTGACCACCAGCCCTTCCTGCTCCGCGACAAACTGACCGTCCTGTACACCAACGGCGCGGGCGGCGTCTACTACAATCGCGACACCGCGGTGACTGTCTGCTGTCTGAACGGCACCGCAAAAGAGATTGCGCTGTGCCGCGTGCAGTATATTCTGTTCTGAATCCTTATCCGAACAACCGAAATTCTGAGCCATGAACCAGCACGAAATTCAAAATTATCTGTCCTTTCAAAGACAGCAACAACAGAAACAGGAGGATGCCTGCCCGCTGTTTTACGGCGGGCTTGCCGTTGTCGACAGCCGCTTTCGCGTGCTTGCGGAAAGAGGGCTGGACCCGCGCGAGGGAAGGGAATGGGCGCTGTCGGCAGCCAATCTGCGGCTGCTGTCCGATCAGCTGACCGCGCGGAACCGCGTTGCCGTCCGCAACCGGTCAAAAATTCTGCTCTTTTCGGGCGAGCTGTTGCCGCTCGGTCTGTTTGCGGTTCTTTTGCCGCCCGGCGCGCGGGAGGATGCCGCAGGGGTGCTGTGCTATCTCTCCGGCAGCGGCGGCGTGACGGTCACTCCGTCGGTCCGGAAGTGCGCGGCAGAACCGGACCCGGCAGAGGTGATGGCAGCGGAGAACGAGCTGCAGCTGTTGGATACGGTTCTGCGCCCGGCAGCGGACATTCCGCTGTCCGAATCCTGTCGGTGTGTTGCGGGCTATGCCGGTTGCGCGGTCCGTCTGGAGAACCCGGAGGCATTCCGGCGCACGGTTCCGGGGTGCGACCGCCTCCGTCTGACGGCGTTCCTGCTTTGCGCGTTTCTGTCCCTGCGGCGGCTGGACCCGGACGGTCCCACGCTGACCGTCCGCGATGCGGACACCGGACCGGAGTTGGTCATCACATACCGTCTGCCCGGCCAGCCTGCGGCAGAGGATCCGTTTCCTTTTCTGCGCGACCCTGCCTTTCGCGGCGCGTTTATCGACCCGCCAACCGCCGGTGTCTGCCGCCTGCGCTGCGCGATTGATGCCCGCACGCCCGCGCGGTTTGTTTTGTAGGGAACGGCACACGGGTCGTTCCCAATAAAACGAATAAAGCACCCCTCTCCATCCTCACAAAAGAACGCCCACCCCCAACCCGCCCTGCGGGTTGGAAGTGGGCGTTTATCATCTTACTTACACGCAGGACAAGACCGGATTACTCCTCGTCCTTACCGTCCTTCTGATCTTCGGAAATCTTCTTATAGTCGTCCTCATCCACGATGCAGCCGAACTTTTCGCCGCATGCGGGGCAGACCAGATTTTCCGGGTCCAGCTCCTGGTCAAAGCAAACGGTTTCGCCGCAGGACGGACAGACGATCTCGTAATACTCCTCGCCGTCGCAGCCATGGCAGCCTTCGCAGTCACCGTCGCAGTTCTCATCGTCGAAGAGATCGTCATCCTCGTCTTCGTCCTCACCGTCGCCGTCTTCGTCCTCGTCTTCACCGCTGATGAAGTTCTCAACGCTTTCCAGATCGTCGTCCAGCTCCTCAACGTAGTCGTTCAGGTAGTCGAGGTCGTCGTCAATCTCGTCAATGTCCTTGCGGACGGATGCCAGCTCCTGTGCCATCTCGCCGGTCAGATCGAGCAGCGCGGCAATGATTTTGCCCTCCTTCGATTCCCGGTCGAAATCCAGCCCCTCGGCAAGCCCTTTGATATAGGCGGCTTTTTCGGTCAGATTCATATCCATCGAATGTTCCTCACTTTCTAAAAACGGGGGACCGGTCGTGCCGTTTCCCCGATGGTTTCTTATGCGCGGGACAGATACTCGCCGGTGCGGGTATCGATCTTCAGAACGTCGCCGACATTGATGAACAGCGGCACCTTGATCTCAGCGCCGGTCTCAAGCGTTGCGGGCTTGAGGGTATTGGTTGCGGTATTGCCTGCAAAGCCGGGGTCGGTGTCGGTGACAGCCAGCTCAACGAAAATCGGAGGCTCCACGCCGAAAACGTTGCCCTTGTAGGAAATGATTTTGCACATCATCTCTTCCTTGACAAAGCGGAAGTTGTCACCAACTTTGTCGTGCGCGATCAGGGTCTCTTCCCAGGTCTCGGTGTCCATGAAGTGATACAGGTCACCGTCGTCGTAGGAATACTGCATATCCTTTCTTTCGATATAAGCGTTCTCGAACTTGTCGGTGGGGTTGAAGGTCTTTTCGACCACGGCACCCGTGATGACGTTCTTCAGCTTGGTGCGGACGAACGCTGCGCCCTTGCCCGGCTTGACATGCTGGAACTCGATGACCTGCAGAACGTTGCCCTGTCCGTCGTCAAACGTGATGCCGTTTTTGAAATCGCCAGCTACTACCATAAAATTTTACCTCCATCCTATTCAGGAAAAGTCAGAATTTGAGCCGGCAAGAATTCCGACTCTGCACATTACATTCTATTTTACACCATTTTCTTTCATTTTGCAATAGGTTTTGCGCAAATTTTTGTTTTTCATCAGATTTTCTTTTGCCGGGTGTGGGGTGCAAGGGACCGAATTGACGGTCACATGACCGTCACAAAATTGTCAAATAAGGTGGTTTTGTGAATTTTTCTTAAAAGAGCGGGTCGAAAGGTGGCAGAATTGTTGTGTTTTGTCAATTGAAATCAGGGGGAATTTGGGGTATAATGAGTTATACTTTTTCGGTGCCCGTTTGGTTGGGCGGAAAGGAGAACAGCATGGAGCTTCTGGAGCAGCGGATTTGCAAGGACGGGAAGATCTACGCGGGCGATGTTCTGAAGATCGACAGTTTCCTTAACCACCAGATGGATGTGGATTTTCTCTCTGTACTCGGAAAGGAATTTTACCGGCTTTTTGCGGATTGCGGTGTAAACAAGATTCTGACGATGGAAGCAAGCGGGATCGGAATCGCGTGTATGACAGCGCAATTTTTTCATTGTCCGGTGGTTTATGCCAAAAAGGGCAGATCCTCCAACATGGCATCGGATGTCTGGCGTTCGCAGGTCCACTCCTATACGCACGGCAGCGACCACGATGTGGTGGTGTCGCGGCAGTACCTCGGAGAGCATGACCGCGTGCTGATTGTTGACGATTTCCTGGCAAGGGGATCGGCTGCGATGGCGCTGCTCAACATCTGCCGGCAGGCGGGTGCTACGGTGGTCGGCTTCGGCGTTTGTGTCGAGAAGACTTACCAGGAGGGCGAACGGCTGCTGCGGAATGCCGGCGTGCGGGTAGAAGCTCTGGCAAAGATCAAGCGGATGACCCCGGACGGAACGATTGAGTTCGACCGTTGATTGATACATAGAATTGCTGTCCCACCAATATATGCCCGATGAAAATGGCTCGGGTGTTTCTACCGCACAGCCGGATGTGCGACTATTGGCAGGTCTTTGCTTCTGTTCCCGTTTTGCGGGAGAGACTCTGCTGACAGGTTCCGGCATGCGGACCTGTCTTCTTTTGTTTACATCAGGGATAGCCCCTGTGTAAAAATATTTTTTTGGAGGAACATGAATATGTTCAAAAAGATTGTCTCTCTCCTGCTTGCGGCTCTGATGTGCACCGCTATGGCGGTTTCCTTCGCTTCCTGCAAGAAGACCGAAGAGGACGAGATTCCGGTTGTCAAGAAGGACAAGGGAATCTTCGACGACGCGGACCTTGCAGCGTTCAACAAGGACAACAAGGCAACTGCAGAACAGCTCAGCAGCCTTAAGATCGGTCTGATCTGCCTGCACGACGAAAACTCGACCTACGACAAGAACTTCATCCAGTCGATGAAGGACGCGCTGACCGCGATGAACATTCCGGAGAGCCAGCTGGTTATGAAGACCAACATCCCCGAGGATGAGACCTGCGCAACCGCAGCGGACGAGCTGGTTGAAGCCGGCTGCAGCGTGATTTTCGCTGACTCCTTCGGTCATGAGTCCTATATGCTCGCAGCTGCCAAGAAGTACCCCAACGTGCAGTTCTGCCATGCAACCGGTACCAAGTCCCACACCGCAAACCAGTCCAACTATCACAACGCTTTCGCTTCGATCTATGAGGGCAGATACATTGCCGGCATCGTTGCGGGCATGAAGCTGAACGAAATGATCACCTCCGGTAAGATCACCGCTGCAGAAGCAAAGATCGGCTACGTCGGCGCTTTCCCGTATGCGGAAGTGAAGTCCGGTTACACCTCCTTCTATCTGGGCGCAAAGTCGGTTTGCCAGAGCGTGACCATGGAAGTGACCTTTACCGAGTCCTGGTACGATGAAGCAAAGGAAAAGGAAGCAGCAAACATGCTCATCGGCAGAAAGTGCGTCCTCATCAGCCAGCATGCTGATTCGATGGGTGCTCCGACCGCCTGCGAAGAAGCTGGCGTTCCGAACGTTTCCTACAACGGCGATACCTCCGTTGCCTGCCCGAACACCGCGCTGATCTCCTCCAGAATCGACTGGTCGCCTTACTTCCAGTACATGATCACCTGCGTTGCAACCAACAAGACCATCACCAACGACTTCTGCTGCGGCATTGCTTCCGGTTCCGTGAAGCTGACCACCCTGAACACCAAGGTTGCGGCTGCCGACACCCAGAAGGCAATTGACGATGCCATTGCCGCTTTCAAGGCCGGCACGCTGAAGGTCTTCAACGTGGAGAAGGACAACTACATCACCGTGAAGGGCGAGAAGCTGACCAAGTACGCTGCTGACGTTGACGATATGGGCGACTACAAGGCTGATACCCATGTTGTTTGGGACGGCGCATTCCTGGAATCCTACTTCCGTTCGGCTCCTTACTTCGATGTTGACATCGACGGTATCACCGCACTGGTGAAGAACTGATTTTCCAATAAACGCATACCAAAGGGCGGAGCAGATCACTCCGCCCTGCGGTGGTTTATATTACCGCATCCGCGAATATGCAAAGACAGTGAAAAAACGCTCCACCTCTCTGGCTACCCAATACCCTCCTTCTATAAAAGTTCTTGGGGTTCTTAGGGGCGCTTCTTTCAAGAAGCCCCCTAAGCAGGGTTCGGGGCGGCGCCCCGAGGTCTTCTTCACTCTCTTTGTCTGTTTTCGGATCACATAGGAGGAAAAAATGAGTCAAACGAACGCGATCGAATTACGCGGTATCACCAAGCGGTTCGGGTCCATCGTGGCAAACAACAACGTCAACATGGACGCGCGGCGCGGAGAGATCCTTGCGATCCTGGGGGAAAACGGGAGCGGCAAGACCACGCTGATGAACATGATTTCCGGCATTTACTTCCCGGATGAGGGGCAGATCTTCATCGGCGGGAAGGAAGTGATCATCAAATCGCCGAAGGACGCATTTGCACACGGCATCGGCATGATTCATCAGCACTTCAAACTGGTGGATGTCTTTACCGCAGCGGAAAACGTTGTGCTGGGACTGAAGGACGGCGGCTGCACCCCGGAAGAAGCGGCGGCACAGGCAGAGGAAGCCTGCCGGCGGGAAGGGCTGGAGATGATTCCCGGCGAGCGGGTTGAAATCCTGCCCACACAGGGGAAGGACACCGTTGGCGTTGTCAAGGCAAAGTCGGAGACCGGCACCGTCCGCCTGATTTTCGGGCTGCGTGGCAGGGGCGGCTATAGCAAAAAGGGCGCCGAGGCAAGCGTCCGCGCCATCTGCGCACGCTACGGCTTCGAGCTGGACCCTGCAAAAAAGATTTATAACATGTCGGTCTCGGAAAAGCAGACCGTCGAAATCGTCAAGGTCCTGTACCGCGGCGCGGACATCCTGATTCTGGACGAGCCGACCGCCGTGCTGACCCCGCAGGAGACCGAAAAGCTGTTCGGAGTCCTGCGCCGGATGCGCGACGACGGCAAAACGATTATCATCATCACGCATAAAATGCACGAAGTCCTGTCGCTGTCCGACCGGGTGGCGGTCCTGCGCAAGGGTGAGCATATCGCAACGGTCGATACCGCCAAAACCAGCGAAGCGGAACTGACCGAGCTGATGGTGGGCAAAAAAGTGGCGCTGAACATCGAGCGCACCCTGCCGGAGAACCCGCAGGACCGGCTGGTGATTTCCCACCTGAACTGCGTTAGCGCCGACGGCGTGAAGGTGCTGGACGATATTAACTTTGTGGCACGGAGCGGCGAAATCCTCGGCATCGCGGGCATCGCGGGCAGCGGGCAGCGCGAACTGCTGGAGGCAATCGCAGGGCTTCAGCCGGTCAGCGACGGAAGCATTACCTACAACAACCCGAAGACCGGCGAAGCGGTCAATCTGCGTGACCGGACCCCGCTGCAGATTCGCGAGCTGGGCGTGCGGCTGTCGTTCGTTCCCGAGGACCGTCTCGGCATGGGGCTGGTGGCGCACATGGATATCACCGACAACATGATGCTGCGCAGCTACCGCAAGGGCAAGTCTTTCTTTGTCAACCGCACGAAGCCCAAGACGCTGGCAGAGCAGATTATCGAGCAGCTGGAGGTGGTGACGCCGGGCACGACCACGCAGGTCGGCAAGCTGTCGGGCGGCAACGTCCAAAAGGTGCTGGTCGGGCGCGAAATTGCCGCGTCGCCAACCGTCCTGATGGCGGCTTATCCGGTGCGGGGACTGGACATCAATTCGTCCTACCTGATTTATAACCTGCTCAACCAGCAGAAGCAGCGCGGCGTGGCGGTAATCTTCGTCGGTGAGGACCTGGACGTGCTGCTGGAACTGTGCGACCGGATTCTTGTCATCGGCTCGGGCAGGGTGACCGGAATCGAGGACGGCAGAACCGCAACAAAGGAGCAGATCGGTCTTCTGATGACCAAAACCGAGGGGGTGCGCGCGAATGGCGACAACTGAAACTGCAAAAAAGAAGGTGCGGGAGCCGCTCTTCCACATTACCCGGCGGGCGTCGCTGCCCTGGTGGCGCGCATGGCTGATTCGCGGCGTGGCAATTCTGGCGGCGCTGCTGGTCTGCGGCGTGCTGACGGTGCTGGTCACCGACCTCAATCCGCTGGCGGTCTACCAGACCATGTTTGAAGGCGCGTTCGGCTCCGAGGCAAAGACTTGGGTGACCCTGCGCGGCGTGGCAATTCTTCTGTGCATCTCGCTGGCGGTGACGCCGGCATTCCGGATGCGGTTCTGGAACACGGGTGCCGAGGGACAGGTGCTGGCGGGCGGCATTGGCTGCGCGGCATGCATGATTTATCTGACGCGTGTGCTGCCGGATGCGGTGGTCATTCCGCTGATGTTGGTGGTGTCGGTTGCGATGGGCGTCCTCTGGGCGGTCATTCCGGCAGTCTTCCGCGCCAAGTGGAACACCAACGAAACGCTGTTCACGCTGATGATGAACTACGTTGCGATGCAGCTGATGGCGTTCCTGATGACCAAATGGGAATCGCCGAAAGGCTCGGGCACGATCGGCATGATCAACCTGATGACCGAAAAGGGCTGGCTGCCGGTTTTGGGCGGGAACGCCTCGCTGCTGCCGATTATTGCAGTCGGCGTGCTGACAATTCTGCTGTACATCTATCTGCAATACAGCAAGCACGGATACGAGATTTCGGTTGTCGGCGAGAGCGAGAACACTGCGCGCTACATCGGCATCAATGTCAAAAAGGTCATTATCCGGACGATGATGCTGTCCGGCGCGCTCTGCGGTGTGGCAGGGTTCCTGCTGGTTGGCGGCATCAGCCACACAGTGTCGGCAAGCACGGTCGGTGGGCAGGGCTTTACGGCAATCATGGTGTCCTGGCTGGCGAAGTTCAACCCGATTACGATGGTGTTCACGTCGCTGCTGATCATTTTCCTGCAGCGCGGCGCGGGGGAAATTACCACGGCGTACAAGCTGAATGCGTCTTTTTCGGACATTCTGACCGGTGTCATTCTGTTCTTCATCATCGGGTGTGAGTTTTTCATTAACTACCGGTTGAATTTCCGGTCTTCGAAAAAGGAGGGGTAAGCGATGCTGACGACACTTATTGCGTTTCTGCAGGGCGCGATCCGGCAGGGCATTCCGCTGCTTCTCGGCTCAACAGGGGAGATCATCACCGAAAAGGGCGGTCACCTCAACCTCGGCATTCCCGGCATCATGTATGTCGGCGGCATCAGCGGGGTCATCGGTGCGTTCTTCTACGAGCAGGCTGCGGGCGACCGCATGATTCCGATCATTGCGGTATTGATTCCGTTTATCTGTTCGCTGCTGGGATCTACGCTGATGGCGCTGATTTACAGCTTTCTGACGGTGACGCTGCGTGCGAACCAGAATGTGACGGGTCTTGCGCTGACGACGTTCGGCACGGGCATCGGGACCTTCCTGGGTGGCTCGCTGGTCAAGATTTCGGGCAGCGACCAGCCGTACATTTCCTTCACGCGCACGAGCAACTATTTCAGTGCGTCTCTGCCGTTTGCAGGCAAGCTGGGGTGGTTTGGTGAGGTATTCCTGTCCTACGGGTTCCTTGCGTATCTTGCGATTGTGATTGCGCTGGTTTCGGCGTTCATTCTGAAGCGGACGAAGGTTGGCTTGAATCTGCGTGCGGTTGGCGAAAGCCCTGCAACTGCGGATGCTGCCGGTATCAACGTCACGCGTTACAAGTATGTTTCCACCTGTGTTGGCGGTGCCATTGCGGGGTTGGGCGGACTTTACTACATTGTCGACTATGCGAAGGTTTGGTCGAGCAACGGGTTTGGCGACCGCGGCTGGCTGGCGATTGCGCTTGTCATTTTCTCGCTCTGGAATCCGGCTGCCAGCATTCTGGGGTCCTTCCTGTTCGGCGGGCTTTACATTGCGTATCTTTACATCCCCGGTCTGGGGCGCAGCACGCAGGCGCTGATCAAGATGCTGCCGTATGTGGTAACCATTGTGGTTCTGATTTCGGTCAGCATTCGCAAAAAGCGCGAAAATCAGCCCCCTGCGGCGCTGGGTCTGTCTTACTTCAGAGAGGAGAGGTGAGACCTTGGAGGGAGAAGGGACCCCCTTTCGGGTAGGGGTCAACGCGGCAAGCCGCTACCGTCGCTTCGCGACGCCTTCTCCCTCCAAACCTCCCTCATCCTCCCCGAACTTTCCTGAGCCGAGGCTTTTTTACAGTGCGTTGGATTTTATGTGGGATTTGGAATTTACAGAGTGCGTTGCACTTCGCGGAGGAAAAGCCCCGGCTCAGGAAAGTTTTTGGATGTTTGGGGCGGTTTGAAGTTTATAAAGAGAGCGGCTATCGCACTTCATTGGAGGGGCGGTAGGCGCTCTTTTTGCCCTGGGGCAAAAATTCGCTGGGGTGAGGGCGGGGAAAAAGGACCCCGGTGCAGGGCACCGGGGTCCACGGAGATGATGGGGCGAAGGGGTCAGATTGCTGCGTAGCGGTCGACGATGGATTCGGTCTGCATAGGGAGGGATGCGAGAAGTTCCTGTAGCGAGGATTGGAAACGGGCATGCAGGCTGGCGCTGAGGTCCGGATTTTCGTCCGCGACCAGCAGGGCAGCCAGACCGAAGGCTGCGGCGGTTGAAAGCGGGGCGCTGAGGGGGAAGGTAGCCGACAGCTGGTAGGAAAGCTGGTCGGGGAGCGCGACTGCGCCCTTTTGATTTGCCTTCCGGTAAGCGTTTTCAACGGGTTCGCACTGTCTGCAGACCATTGCCAGCAGGTAGCCGCTATGCTCCCGGTAATCGGCGTTCACGGTAGAATCGCTTGAGCTCAGTTCGCCCGCGAGGTGCAGGGCTGCCTGAAAGACCTGTTCGTTTGTCATGGGTTTGGCATCAGGCGGTTGCGGTAGAGTAGGTGATTTTCAGTTCGACCAGCTCCTGCGGGTAGACCACCTTTGCGCCGTAGAGGTGCAGCCCCTTAACGGCATCGGCAAAGCGGGATTCCGGGCGGTATGCCTCAACCTCGGAGAGCTGCTCCGCAAACGCGATTGCGCGGTGAGTCCGGGCAAGGCAGCGGTAGGTTTTGGTTTTCGCTGTGGAATCCTCCACCGTCACGATCTGGTTGGAAACGTAGATTTTGCAGCCTGCGATTGAGCCGATGTAGCCGCGCTCCAGGCACTCGGTGTTATCGGTGCAGAGTGCCGCCTTTTCCTTGAGAATCTGCGCTGCGACTGCGGGCGCGACTTCGACCGAGATGTCGTTCGGGTCGGTGACGTTCTGCGCAAAGAGCAGGGTCCGTGCGTCGATGATGGCGTTGATGATGTCGGATGCACCGGTCGGCGTGCAGGCAACGGTTTTGCCGGCGTTCTTAATCAGCGAATAGACGTAGGAATCCGCGGTTGCCGCGAGGGTTGCCGCCGCGGTGCGGACTGCTGCGTTCATCATCTCGGGGCGGGACTGCACGCGGTCGAGGTCGTCAAGCTGGAAGTTGAAATACTTCGCCTGGTCGACCGTCAGCTCCTTCACGTAGTCAGAGAGCGTGGCAGGCGCGGAGATGTCGGTGTTTTTGGTATAATCCGAGACCGTGACGGGAATCAGCCCGCAGATTTTGACGGTGCTGCCCTTTTCCTTGATGTCGCCTTCGTACTGCCGGTTGCAGTTTGCAACGCCGACATATTTTGCGTCCAATGCGTGCAGGAGCGATTCGCTCCAAATCTGGGGAATAAAACTGGATACTGCCATGATAAAAATTCCTTTCTGATTTTAAAATTTGTTTGTGTGTGCGGATGCCGTCAATGCCATTTCTGCATGGACAGCAGGATATTGCTGTAGTTCTCCCGAACCTCGTCGCGGCTCATGCGCCGGACCTCCTCGGGAGAGAAATAGCCGGGTGCCTCCTGCCCGAGTTCGCCTGACGAACGGGCAAGGTTGCGGCGGTTGCTGTCCTTGGCTGCCTGTTCCAGCCGCTCCCGCCGCCGCTCGGCAAGGGCAAACGCAGCCGGGAGCGGAACCCCGTCGCGCACTGCGTTCCAGACCTCATCCGGAACGGAGGAGAGCGGCGTTTCGGGGTACAGGTCCCGAAATTCGGCGCATTCACGCCCCAGCCGGAAGGAGACCGCCTCCTTCCGTGTCAGTTCCTCGCGCAGGCGTGTCAGTTCTTCCCGGAGCCTTGAAAGCTCCGCAGAATCAGCCGGATCAGCTCCCGGATCAGGAGCACCGCCCGCAGCAGCAGGAGCACCAGCCGGAGCAGCCGGTATCCCAGCTGCGCCAGCCGGTTCCACTTCTGCCCGGAGGGGGACGTCCTGCTCCGGAGCAGCCTCCGCAGTCTGCGTATCGTCCAGCGCAGCCGCACCGTCCAGTTCGTTTGTGTTTTCATTCATCCGTATGTTCCTTTCCTTTCTCTTCAACGCTTCGGAGCAGCGAGTTCCGGTCGGTAATGCAGCCGTCCGGCAGGTGCTCCAGGTATTGGGTTACGGTAATATGCCCGCGTTCCAGCAGGCGGTCGAGCAGGGAAACGGTTGCCGACGGCGTAAAGCGGTCGATGCTGCCGGTCTCTGCGGTTGCGTGCAGCAACTCCTCCCGCAGCTGCCGGTAATCCACCGGGTATGCCGCCACGCCGCCGCCTTCCCGCACCGGGAGCAGACGCTCCTGCGGCGAATATGCGCACAGCATGTCAGCCCAGATCTCCGCCAGTTCTCCCAGGCAGCGGTTGAAACGCGCGCTGACCTGACCGAGCCCGATGCGCGACGCCTGCTGCAGGGCAAGGATTGCACTGGTGTTGGAGGCTTCCGCATCGCCCAGAGCCGATTCGGTTGCGCCCATCATGCCCTTGGTGTTCTCCACCACGCTGTTAATCAGCTCCAGATACCCGTCTTCCAGCTGCCCAACCCCGACCACCGACACCGCGTCGGCAACGTTCCCGCCGCCCATCGCGGCAATTGCCTCGCCGACCTCGTTGCTCCATTCGGGAATCCGGGATTTGTCGTAGATGATTTTGGAAAACGCCGTGTCGGTCATGTGCTTCATTACCATTGCATAGGCTGCGTTGATGTAGCGCTGGTTCGGAATCATCTCACTCACCGGCGAGGTTCCGTGGCAGGAGTCGCGCGTCGGAATCCAATGGAACCGCGCAATCGGGTAATGGCGCAGCCCGGTCTCGGTGCGGCGCAGCAGCTTGGTGCGGGTCGATTTCTCGCAGACAACCTGCCCGTTTTCGCGCCGGAACAGCAGCAGGTAGGTCGCTTTTCCGTCCTGTTCGGACGAGACCTGCGAGCCGTCCTCCGGTTCGGTGTCGGGCTGAATCTTCATAGCGTCCGCATGGCTCATGCCGTTCTGCTCGGCTTCCTTCCGCAGCGATGTGACCGGGGCGCGCCCGGAGAGCAGAATCCATTCCTGGCTCTGCACGTCATCCAGCGTCGGGTCGGCAGGAAAATAGCCGGTGCTGCGAATCAGATCGGTCCGAATATCGCCGCAAAAGGGCTGCCCGCACAGGCAGGCGTTGTCCCACCAGCAGTAAAAGATGCCGTCGCCGGTCAGTGCCGCGTCCAGCAGCGCGCGCCCGGAAAGCTCGTCAATGCGGCTGTGCGTAAAGCGGTAAGCGGCGTTCCGGTTGAGCAGTTCCAGCCCTGCCGAAACGCTGTCCCGCAGCGCCGAGTTGCCGAGAAACGGCAGCCGGTCGTCGGTGTAGTGGACCGAAAGCTCCTGCGGCGCAATCGCACCGATCAGGTGGTCGAGAATCCGGCGAATGATGTTGAAGACGGGGCGGGGGAGCCCGTCATCCGCCGCGGTCCATTGTTCCCCGCGGTAAAATTTTTCGTTCCGGCGTACCGTCTCATAAAGCCCGATACGCCGCTTGTAAGCCTTGCCCGCCTCGTAGAGCTGCCACGCGGCGGTGCTGGGGTCCTGTTTCATAACTGTACTCCTTTCAGATGGTGACGCTGACCGTCAGCGCGTAAATGCGCGCCCTCGCCGTTCCGGAGACCGTCACGCGGTAGCGCAGAAAGCGGAACCGCCCGGTGCCAAAGCGACCGTCGAAAAACTCCGGTGCCTCGGTGTCCCGCCCGGTGAACCGCAGTTCGTATCCCGCGCGGTCGTTCTCAACCGTGAGCCGGATCTGCGCGCCGCCGGTATTGGCGCACAGCGCGGCATAGCCGGCGCGTTTGATATGCTCCGGGGAGGAGAAGTCGAGGTATGCGCTCAGGTAGGATGCCTCAAAGGGCTGCCCGTCGTCGGCGGTCAGAGCGTCGTCGAATTTTGCAATCCTGCCGGTTGCCGTCGTAAAGCCGGGGCTGCCCTGGCAGTCAATCAGACCGTTCGCGTCAATGCCGGTATAGCGGATCCAGCAATTGCCCTCCGGGTCGGAGAGCCAGACCGTCCCACCCGTGTCGGTGGTGTCGCGAATCCAGATGCGGTTCTCGCGGTCGGACCAATGCAGGACCGAATGGCGCAGCACCGCCTCCGGAAAGCGGTCCGAAAGCGCGTCCGAGATCAACGTCATCGTGCAGATGTCGGAATCGCTGCCGACCAGGCTGATGCGCCCGACCCCGACCGGCGAGAGCACGACCGGCACGCCCCGGCAGAGCACGGCGCCTTCTTCGACCGCGCAGCCGATGCCGGTTTGGTACAGCACAACCTCCATTGCGTCGCTCTGCGCCTGCGGATGCCGGAGAATCCACATCCCGATGTCCGAGAAGACCAGCATCCGGTCCAGGTGCTGCAGCGCGGCGGTAATGGGATGCTCGGGGCTGCCGAGCGTGAACATGTCCTCCGCACGGAAGTAGAGCGCATCCGAGGCGGGATAGCACTGCCGGGAGCCCGCCAGCATGTCATCGCTGACCGCTGCGGTGCGGAAGACCCGGTAGGTGCTCCTGCCGCCGTAGGTCAGAAGCGTTTCGTGGTAGCCGTCCTTGTAGACTGCCCCGCAGCCGGCGCGCAGCACCGTAGAGCGGTTGCTGAAGATGCTGTCCAGGTCAAACGCAATCAGAACCTCCCCGCCGGTTGCATAGGAGGCGGGAATGGTGACCGTGGAGGAAGGCGACGTGAAGGTGTAATTCGAAATCGACGTGCCGTTCACCCGGACCGACTGAATCCGCGAAGCCGTAAAGGGCAGCTGAAAGACCTGCGAGGCGGTCGAATTGGCGTAATGGACCCGCAGGCTGTTGCAAAGCAGATTGCGGGTCTCGTTGACCTCGCCCATCTGCGCCGGGTGCCAGTTCTTGCCGTAGAGCGGCACATACCCCTGCGCGGAGACGAACAGCCCGGTCTCGGGCTGAAAGCGCAGCATGGTGTAGCTGTCCGTCACATAGAGCGAATCGCGAAACCGGAAGAACGAGACCCGTCCGTTCGAGGCAGACATGGTGTAAAGCTGAACCGGCGCCGTGTCGGTCTGCGAGAGCCGGTAGAGTACGGTTCCCGCCACAAAGAAGACATAGCTGGTGCCGGAAAAGCTGCCCTCCCAGTAGCCCCGGATTGCGCCGGTGCTCTGTATCACGGTTTCGAAGCCGCAGCGCTTTTCCAGCGACCCGTCGGGCAGAATCCGGAAGTTTTTCATCTCGGATGCGCCCGAATCGGAGAGCTTGACGGCGCTGTGAACCCCGGCAAAGGCGGTTATGCGCCTGGTCGTAACCGTGCGGCGGCTGTCATGAATTGGCATGGCATGAAAAGATCCTCCTTTGATAATTTTCGGTTCCTGCCCGGCACACGGAAAACCGGGCAGGGGGCAGCGCCTAAAAGGGCAGACTGCCTGTTTTGCGTTTGGGGAAACGGAAATTGCGGTCCGGCCGGTCGTCCTCCCGCGCGGCGGCAAACCGGCTCATCAGCGCGTAGCGCAATGCTTCCGGCGCGTGCGTGACCGTATGCGGCTCATCGGACGCATCCTCCGGGCGCGCGGCGTCACACAGGAGCGCCGGCAGCGAATCGCACAGCACCCGGCAGCCCCGCAGAATGTGCAGGCGCGGACCGTCGGCGCCAACCTGCAGGTATTCCCGCAGAATGCGCCAGCCCGGAATGCGCCGGTTGTCGGCGGGCTGCATCGGCGGGACCCCGCGGACCGCCTGCATAATCTCAAAGCCGCTTCTGCCGGTGTCCTGCCGCCGGTTCCAGAGGTCCGGCGAGGCGGTCAGATATTCCACCGGGAAATCCCGGCAGAGTTCCGCAACCGCTTCTGCCGCCGCGCCGAGCACCAGCCCGGGTTGGCAATGCTCGCGCAGGACCCAGACCTGACCGCCGCCGTCCACCCCAAGCAGGAGCGCCGCCAGCATGTCAAAGCCGTAATCCAGTGCGGCGAAGTACCGCAGCCGTGCCGGAACCGCATCGGGCTCCGCCACGTGAACCTCGGGTCGAAACTCCGGCAAAAACTGTCCCTCAAACACATCCCAGCGCCCCAGCAGCCACGCATTGCGCAGCTTTTCGGGCAGGGATTCCAGCTGACGGACATAATCGGGGTCTGCCGCAGTCAGGACCGGGTTGTCGTAGACCTGCGCCGGAATGAAGCGGTAATCGTCCGGGTCCTCGTCCGGGCGAAAGGCGCGGTCGATAAACAGCCGCTTGACCCATGCGTGCCCGACACCGCCGGGATTGCAGGTCAGATACATCCGTCGCGGAACGGCACCAACGCCACGCAGACAGGCCTTAAAAATCGAAAACTGATATTCGTTCAGCTGCGTTGCCTCGTCAATGGCGATAATGTCGTATTCCTGACCCTGATAGCGCAGGACATCCCTGTTGGAGGAGCAGTACCCCAACTGGATGCTGCTCCGGTTCGGGAGGTCCAGGCGCTTGTCGGTCTCGCGGTATGTCATCAGCCCTGCGTACTCGCGCAGAAGCGGGTCCACATGGTTTGCCTTCAGTTCGGCATAAGAGCGCCGGACCAGCAGGCACCGGATGCCGGGATAGCGCAGGCAGAGCGCCACCAGCTTGCGCCGCAACGCCCAGGATTTTCCTCCGCCTCTTGCCCCGCCGTATGCGGTATAACGGGCACGGGAGGCGAAAAAGAGCTTTTGCTTGGCATTCGGAACGCCCCGGATGTGAAGCACCGGCACATCGGTCGGCTTGCTCATGCGCCGTCCTCGGAGATGTCATGGTCGAAGATCAGCCGGACCTCGCCCACTTCGGCACCGCTGACCGCTTCCGGCTTTTCCCCGTAGCCGAGCCGGTGCTTGAGATACGCCGACACGACCGTAGGGGAGAGCATGGGGGAGCGGTTGAGCGCCTCGTCCTCAAAGACGGCGCAAAGGTAATCTGCCGCTGCGGGGTCAAAGGCGCGGAGCGCATCCAGCTCCTCCAGCCCGCCACCCAAAGAGCGGCAGAATCCCGCAAGATTGGGAAACGCGCCGCCGGGGTGCTTCGGGTCGGCATCCGGCTGCGGTCTGCATTGCGCCAGATAGCGTTCCAGCAGCTGCGCCAGCTGTTTCTTCCGGACCGCGTCGACCAACGCAGTCCGCTTTTCGCAGGTCATATGGTCGTCATCACCTCTCTTTCTTCCGTGTGCCCCAATCATACACCCGTTTCGCGTGCCATACCCTGCCGAGACGTGCCACACCGTGCCACCCGCTTTTCCGTTTGCCTATGATAATCGGAAGGTACCTGTTTTCCTGTTTCGATGTTCTCAAAAAAATAAAAAATTTTCCGCAAATCCATTGAAAATCAAGTGATTGTGTGATATAATCATATCATAAGAAAAAGAGCAGGGGAAAGCCCCTGAAAAAGGAGGAATGGATATGCCCGGACCCGGAGGTGGACCGAGAGGCGGAGGATTTGGAGGCGGACCGCGCCCGCCTTACGGCAGACCGCCCAGAAGACCCTACTACGGGGGCTGTTTCCCCTGGGGCTGCGGCTGCTGCCTGCCTGTCATCGGCATCCTCCTGCTCGGCGTTTTCCTGTTCGCGTTTTTGCTCTGAACGGTTTTGCAACTGCCCCAAAAAGCCTGCGGCTTCAAGCCGCAGGCTTTTTGGGTGTATAGGGTGTTTTTGAGGGGATGGATTATACTTTTTGTCCGTCTTAGAGAGTGATTGACTGACTTGTCTCTATTCATCGGAGATCCCGCCTGCTGGCGCCCCTCCTCTCAAACCGGC
>ERZ1673741.1411-NODE-1411-length-19881-cov-89.306769_pt1 | contig 19881 bp, 16 predicted proteins | sample MGYA00580209_ERZ1673741 | MGnify/ENA primary metagenome ERZ1673741 (study PRJEB41218, sample SAMN15661754) | gut metagenome | host: Homo sapiens | place: Canada: London | collected 2015-08-20/2019-03-30 | study: EMG produced TPA metagenomics assembly of... | reverse complement strand
TGCGACCACCTGTTCCCAAAACAGGAGCGCTACCGGGCTGCGCTACACCCCGCTTCTAAACCTACCCAAGGACTATCTGATAGAAATGTCGGGGCGACAGGATTCGAACCTGCGACCACCTGTTCCCAAAACAGGAGCGCTACCGGGCTGCGCTACACCCCGTCTTTTTCTCTATGATAACCTCTTATCATTTAGGGCAAGTATCATTTCTGATTTGCGGCTGCAAAGGTACAACATTTTTTTTGTTTCACCAAATTTTTGAATAACTTTTTTCTAAAAAAGATTCTTTTCCCTCTGTTCGCCTGCCTTTATATACGAATATAGGGCAACTTCATACCGAAATCGCCCTATATACCTTATTATATATAATATATATGATTGCTCAATACATACTACTTGATGATTCCCTCTTCTACGAAAATCTTCTTCAAGATCTGGACAGCCTGCTCAACCTGCTCTCTTGTATGAGTAGCCATGAGGGCGAAACGTACCAATGTATCCTGAGGAGCACAAGCTGGAGGAATAACAGGGTTGATGAACACACCTGCATCGTAAGCCATCTTGGTAACAACGAATGTCTTCTCAGCATCGCGAACGTAGAGCGGAATGATAGGACTCTCTGTCTCGCCAATCTCGAAACCTTCCTCGCGGAAACGCTTCAAGGCATAGTTGGTTACATCCCAGAGATTCTCGAAACGCTCTGGCTCATTCTGAATGATGTGGAGAGCCTCGAGAGCTGCTGCTGTGGCAGCTGGAGTGTTAGATGCGCTGAAGATGTAAGTACGGCAGTTGTGACGGAGGAAGTTGATTGTATCCTTGTCTGATGCGATGAAACCGCCGATAGAAGCCAGACTCTTAGAGAATGTACCCATGATGAGGTCTACCTCGTCGGTCAGACCGAAGTGGTCGCATACACCACGACCCTGCTTGCCGAATACGCCAAGACCATGAGCCTCGTCTACCATGATAGAGCAGTTGTACTTATGCTTGAGCTTCACAATCTCAGGCAAGTTAGCCAAGTCGCCCTCCATAGAGAACACACCGTCAACAACAATGAGCTTGATAGCCTCCTGAGGAAGCTTAGAGAGCACGCGCTCCAAATCTTCCATATCGTTGTGCTTGTAGTGAAGCTGGGTAGCGAATGAGAGGCGGCGGCCATCTACGATACTTGCGTGGTCGCGGTCATCGCAGATAATATAGTCGTTACGACCTACTACGCAAGCCAAGACACCCTGGTTAACAGAGAATCCTGTAGAGAAACACAAAGTTTCATCCTTGCCCATAAACTCAGCAAGCTCCTTTTCGAGCTGCACGTGCAAATCGAGCGTACCATTGAGGAAACGGCTTCCTGCACAACCAGAACCATACTTGTCGAGCGCAGCCTTAGCTGCATCAATAACACGCTGGTCGTTAGTCAAACCCTGATAAGCATTAGAACCGAACATCAGGATTTTATGACCATCGATGTCGGTTACCTCTGTCATCTGCTTACTTGTAATCTCGCGGAAATATGGATACACACCGGCAGCCATATACTTCTGAGGTTCACGATAATTCTTGTATCTTTCTTGTAATTGTCCCATTATTAATAGGTGTACTTTATTTTCGATTTTTTATTTTTCTACATTTCAGGGTGCAAAGATACAAAAAAAGACTAATAAATCCGCTATTTTCCTAAGAAAGTTTATTTTTAGCGTTTTTTTTAATGATAAATCTTACCATTTTAGGTATTTTTATTACTTTTGCAGTACAAAATCACTAAACTCTTGACACAAAAATGAAGAAGAAGATAATTTTCATCATGAATCCCATTTCGGGAACAGCCAGCAAGGCTGGCATTCCGAATCTGATTGATTCAACTTTGGACAAAGAGCTTTTTGAGTACGAGATAAAATTGACTGAAAGAGCAGGACATGCATCGGAACTGGCTACAGAGGCTAAGAACAACCACGCCGACATCGTAGTGGCTGTGGGGGGAGACGGAACCGTCAATGAAGTAGCCCGTTCGCTGGTTCACTCGGACACCGCCCTGGGCATTCTGCCTTGCGGTTCGGGCAACGGACTGGCACGCCACCTCCTCCTGCCGATGAACCTGAAGAAGAGCATCGAGGTAATCAACGCATGCAAAATCAACGATCTCGACTATGGCGTCATCAACGGTCATCCATTCTTCTGCACCTGCGGCATGGGCTTCGACGCCTTCGTCAGCATGAAGTTTGCAGAGAGTGGCAAACGGGGACCTATCAGCTATGCAGAAAACATACTGAGAGAAGGACTGAAGTATGAGCCGGAGACGTATACGCTGGAAGACGAGACGGGAACCAAGCAATACAAGGCGTTCCTGATTTCCTGCGCCAATGCATCGCAATATGGCAACAATGCCTATATTGCTCCGCAGGCTTCGATGAGCGACGGACTGATAGACGTTGTCATCATGGAGCCGTTCGATGTGATTGAGGCTCCGCAGGTCAGCTTCGACATGTTCAACAAGACACTCGACAAAAACTCAAAAATCAAATCGTTCCGTTGTAAGAAATTGCATATCACGAGAAGCCAGCCTGGCGTGATACACTATGACGGCGACCCGGTTATGACGGGAGCCGAAATAGATGTTCATCTTGAAGAAAAAGGCATCAAGATGGTAGTTAACCCATTTGCTGACAAGAGCGTACGCAAGCCAAACATGATACAGAATGGCATTGCCGAGTTCTTCAACGATCTGAATGCCGTGCGCGACGATATCCACAAGGACATCCAGCGACAGAGCAAGAAGGTGGAAGCCATCAGCAAAATGGTGCAAAGGAAACTGAACCTTTGAAATAGTGATTAATGAGTAGTGAGTAGTGATTAATTTGCCTGCGGGTTGACATCATCCCTGTGCAATTACCCACTAATCACTACTAAATAATCACTACTCACTAATAATTAATCACTAATAATTAATCACTAATAATTAATCACTACTAAATAATCACTATTCCAGATAAAATTCTTCCGTAATTTTCGCATACCATTCAGAGCGGTTTCCTTCAGAATCCGTCATGATTTCCGTGCACTTATCCATCATGCCCGCACGACGCTTGGAGAAGGCAACAAGATAGCGCTTGGGCTGCTTGCGCTCCACCGTCTTCACGCCACACTGACGGACAAGCGAAAGTCCTGAGCAATAGGCTTCTGAAACAAAAGACTCCAGCACATCGGCTGGCACTATCGCAGAGAACACGCCCTCATCGGAAAGCCATCGTCTGACACCCTTCATCAGAACCGGGAACGGCAGACTGTCAGAATGCCGAGCCATCGCACGCTTACTGTCAGGATTTTTCAACCCATTCACAAAGAAAGGTGGATTGCTTACTATCGCATCGAAAAGTATTCCGTCAGCCTTAGCCGCTTCCGACTTCGAAAAATCCTGCAAGGCGCAGCACGCTATCCCTACCCGGTCGGCAAAAGGACTGGCTGCCACATTCTCCCTAGCCTGCATGCAGGCATCCGGATCAATATCTATTCCCCAAACCTGAGCCTCAGGGAAACGCTGCGCCATCATGAGCGAGATAAGTCCCGTACCCGACCCAATGTCGAGTATACGTTGTCCACCCTCAGCCCATGCACCCAGCAGCACCCCGTCGGTGCCCACCTTCATCGCACAGCGATCCTGCTGTATTTCAAACTGTTTAAATGTAAATCCAGCCATAAATCTTCTCTCGTTATTTTTTATTTTCCAAAACTATCCATTTCAGAGATAATAACGTGCAACAGAGCCATATATTGTAAAATATCGGGAAAAAGACTGTCTTTTGCCACTCATAACGGAGATAAATCGGCTTTTATTTATTAAATAATCTATACTTCTACACGAATTCGCAAAAAAATGAGTAACTTTGCACCTTAAAAATAAGAATTCGATAAAAGAAATGAAAAGAAACGAAACTCAGATACAAATGTTTGCCGATTTCGAGGGCGATCCAAGCTCATTGCTCACAGAAAATCCGGCAGGAATCTATCCGATGCTCTGCACCAGAGAGCTCGTTGCCTTTCCTACTGTGCTCATCCCTATCGTCGTGGGGAGAGCTGCCAGCAAGAATCTGGCAGAAAAACTGGCTAACAAGCCAAATACCATCTTCTGCGTCTTCTGCCAGAAGAACAAGGATGAAGACCATCCAAAGGAAGCCGACCTGTATGATACAGGTGTCTTCGCCAAACTCGTAAAGGTAATCAACATGCCTGACGGTTCGGGCAACCAGACCATCATCATCCAGTGCCTGGGCAGATGTCACCTGGAGAAAATCGAGAAAACCACTCCATACTATAGCGCCAGCGTAACCAGTCTGCCGGAAATATGGCCAGCGGAAAACGATACCGATTTCCCAACCATCCACCAGACACTCCTGAAGGAAACCATCAGCTATATCAACGCCAACGATAATATCCCTACCGACCTGGTTTATGCCATCAACGAGATGTCGCATAGCACCATCCAGGGAAACTTCATCTGCAGCGCCATCCCTTTCAGCATCGAAGACAAGATGAAGATGCTGGAACAGGACACACTGAACGACCGTCTGCTGGAAGCCCTCAGGGCTTTGCACAAGGAATCGAAACTGCTCCACCTGCAGAACGAAATCAGCATGAAGACCCGCTATGACCTGGACGAGGAACAGAAGGAATACTTCCTGAAACAGCAGATAAGAAACATCAGAAAGGAACTGGGAGATGGAGACGGAAGACCGGAGAGAAAGGAAATCATAGAGAAAGCCAAAGGAAAGAACTGGAACGAGGCCACTCAGAAGATATTCAAGAAGGAACTTGCCAAGCTGGACACCATCCATCCGCAAAGTCCCGACTACTCCATACAGATAAGCTTCCTGCAGACCATGGTAGACCTGCCTTGGAATGAATATACCGAGGACGACCTGAGTCTGTCGCGCGCCAAGAGAATCCTGAACCGTGACCACTACGGCATGGAAAAGGTGAAGGAGCGCATCCTGGAATACCTGGCTGTAAGAGCACTGAACGGCGGACAGAAGAGTCCGATACTCTGCCTCTACGGTCCTCCGGGAGTAGGAAAGACCAGTCTCGGCAAGAGCATCGCCGACGCCATGAAGCGCAAATACGTGCGCATGTCATTGGGCGGTCTGCACGACGAGGCAGAAATACGCGGTCATCGCCGCACCTATATCGGAGCCATGCCAGGACGCATCATCAAGAACATCCAGAAGGCTGGCAGCAGCAACCCTGTCTTCATCCTCGACGAGATAGACAAGGTGGGCAAGAACAACTTCCAGGGCGACCCGGCATCGGCTCTGCTCGAAGTGCTGGACCCGGAACAGAACAACGCCTTCCACGACAACTATCTGGATGCCGACTACGACCTCTCGAAGGTTCTCTTCATCGCAACAGCCAATGACCTGGGAAGCATCCCACGCCCATTGCTCGACCGTATGGAGCTGATAGAAGTGGGCGGATACATTACCGAGGAAAAGATAGAAATAGCCAAGCGCCACCTGGTACCTACGGAATTGGAGAACAACGGTCTTGACAAGCAGGAGGAGAAAATCAGCTTCAACAAGGCTGCCCTGGAATGCATCATCGAGCACTATACACGCGAAAGCGGAGTAAGACAGCTGAAGAAGCAGATCAACAAGTGCCTGAGAAAGGTGGCATACAAGATGGCATGTGACGGCAAGCTGGAGCATTCTACCATCGGCATGGACGAGGTGAAGGAACTCCTGGGCAATCCGCCATTCAACCGCGACATCTATCAGGGCAACGACTATGCCGGAGTGGTAACCGGACTGGCGTGGACCTCTGTGGGCGGCGAGATTCTCTTCATCGAGACCTCATTGAGCCGTGGCAAGGCTGGCAAGCTGACCCTTACCGGCAATCTGGGCGACGTGATGAAGGAGTCGGCAGTCATCGCCCTGGAATACATCAAGTCGCACATCGACCTGCTGGGCGTAGACTACCGCATCTTCGAGAACTGGAATCTCCACATCCACGTACCGGAAGGAGCCACTCCGAAAGACGGTCCGTCGGCAGGTATCACCATCGCCACCAGCATCGCCTCGGCCATCACCCAGCGCAAGGTTCGCAAGAACACAGCCATGACGGGCGAAATCACCCTGCGCGGAAAGGTTCTGCCAGTAGGCGGCATCAAGGAGAAGATACTTGCAGCCAAGCGCGCCGGCATCACCGACATCGTAATCTGCAAGGATAACCGCAAGGACATCGAAGAGATTCCGGCAAAATATCTCAAGGGCGTATCCTTCCACTATGTAGAAGACGTGGCCGACGTATGGGAATTTGCCCTCACCGATGAAAAGGTAAAGCACCCTATCGACTTCACCATTCCAGAAAATGACAAAAAGAATTAAAAATGAAATTTGAATTACAAGTAACAGATAAGGCTAGCGATGCACGCACCGGCATCATCACCACCGACCACGGACAGATCAAGACTCCTATCTTCATGCCAGTAGGAACGGTGGGCAGCGTGAAAGGTGTACACTTCGAGGAACTCAAAAAGCAGGTGAAGGCTCAGATCATCCTGGGCAATACCTATCACCTCTATCTGCGTCCGGGACTTGAAGTAATCAAGGCTGCAGGCGGACTGCACAAGTTTAACGGCTGGGACCGCCCTATCCTCACCGACAGCGGCGGCTTCCAGGTATTCTCGCTCACGGGCATCCGCAAGCTGAAGGAGGAAGGTTGCGAATTCCGCTCACACATCGACGGAAGCAAGCACTTCTTCACACCGGAAAACGTGATGGATACGGAGCGCATCATCGGTGCCGACATCATGATGGCTTTCGACGAATGCCCTCCGGGACAGAGCGACTTCCAGTATGCCAAGAAGAGTCTTGAACTGACCCAGCGCTGGCTGGACCGCTGCCTGAAGCGCTTCAACGAGACCGAACCGCTCTACGGCTACCAGCAGAGCCTCTTCCCTATAGTACAGGGCTGCACCTTCCCGGAACTCCGCCGCGAGGCAGCCAAGTTTATCGCAGACAAGGGAGCAGACGGCAACGCCATCGGAGGTCTGGCTGTAGGCGAACCTACCGAGGTGATGTATGATATGATAGAAGTGGTGAACGAAATCCTGCCAAAGGACAAGCCACGTTACCTGATGGGCGTAGGTACCCCTCAGAACATCCTGGAAGCCATCGAGCGAGGCGTAGACATGTTCGACTGCGTGATGCCAACCCGCAACGGAAGAAACGCGATGCTCTTCACCTACAACGGCACCATGAACATGCGCAACAAGAAATGGGAGATGGACTTCAGCCCAGTGGATCCGGACGGATGCGAAATCGACCAGATTACCAGCAAGGCATACCTGCACCACCTCTTCAAGGCACAGGAACTCCTGGCGATGCAAATAGCCAGCATCCACAACCTCTCGTTCTATCTGCGACTCGTTACCGATGCACGCCAGCATATAGAGCAGGGCGACTTCGTACAGTGGAAGCGATCTGTCATCGACCAGCTCGGCAGAAGAATTTAAATTACTGAAGTTAGGAGTAAGAAGTCTCAGGAGCATGGAGCCCCCGACGGCTCCTGCTCCCGGAAAATACTGATTTATGAAAGATTTTAAATACATCAGAAAACATCGCAGAAGATTAAAGTTCGGCAGAACCATGGCTCGAAGATTCGGATGGCTCACCGCTGCCCTCAGATGGCTGGGCAGAAAACTGAGCTGGATGGGAAAGGTCATGCGATGGATTGGGCATAAACTGCGATTCCTCAAGGTGCTCAAGTATCTCAACCCACTGAGATACATCAAACGATTGGACTGGTATATCATCAAGAAGTTCGTAGGCTACTACTTCTTCTCGATAGCGCTCATCATCACCATTGCCATCGTGTTCGACTTCAACGACAACCTGTCGAAGTTTACCGAGTATCATGCACCGGCACGAGCTATCATCTTCGATTACTATGCCAACTTCGTGCCATACTTCGCCAACCTCTTCAGTGCGCTGTTCGTGTTCGTAGCGGTCATCATGTTCACCTCCAAGCTGGCAGGCAATTCAGAGATCATCGCCATGCTGGCATCGGGAGTATCGTTCAAGCGCCTGCTTCGCCCGTACATGATTACCTGCATATTCCTCTCGGCACTCTCCTACACGCTCTCTGCCTATGTGATTCCGCACGGAACGGTCATCCGACAGAACTTTGAGACGATGTACAAGAACAAGAAGAAGAATACCTCTGCCGAAAACGTGCAGCTGCAGGTGGACCGAGGCGTGATAGCCTACATCCAGCATTACGACAACAACTCGAAGAGGGGCTACGGATTCTGTCTAGACAAGTTCCAGGAAAAGAAACTGGTGAGCCACCTGACGGCATCAGAAATACAGTATGATACCATCAGCGACTCCAAATACCACTGGAAACTAACCAACTGGAAGGTACGCCGCCTGCATGGCATGAAAGAGAAGATTACGAGCGGAATGAATAAAGATACGCTCATCACCATGGAGCCAACCGACCTGGTCTACTCCAAGGGACAGCAGGAAACCTTTACCAGTCCGGAGCTGAAGGATTACATCTCCAAGCAGATCAACCGCGGTTCGGGCAATGTGGTACAGTACAAGGTGGAGTATCATAAGCGCATCGCCTCCTCCTTCGCCTCATTCATCCTCACCATCATCGGCGTGTCGCTCTCCTCACGCAAGCGCAAGGGCGGCATGGGTAAGGCTCTGGGACTGGGTCTGGCTTTGAGTTTCGGCTATATCATGCTGCAGACCGTCTGCGCCACCTTCGCCATCCAGGCAAACTTCCCACCAATGCTGGCGGCATGGTTGCCTAACATCATTTACGCCTTCGTAGCATACTTCTGCTACCGCAAGGCACCGAGGTAATAAACATTGAAAAAAAGAAAGAAAATGTATTTCGACGAATTAGATTTAAACGACAACGTGCTCGACGCATTATACGATATGCGATTCGACACATGCACCCCAGTACAGGAAAAATGTATACCAGAGATATTGGAAGGTCATGATGTGCTCGGCGTAGCCCAGACCGGAACCGGAAAGACTGCAGCCTATCTGCTGCCGGTATTGAGCAAGCTGGATGATGGTGGCTATCCTAAGGATGCCATCAACTGCGTCATCATGTCGCCTACCCGTGAGCTCGCACAGCAGATTGACCAGGCGATGCAGGGCTTCGGCTATTATCTGCAGGACGTGAGCAGCGTGGCTGTATACGGTGGAAACGACGGCAACCGCTACGATCAGGAGCTGAAGAGTCTCCGCATGGGTGCCGATGTAGTCATCGCTACACCAGGACGTCTCATCACCCACATCTCGCTGGGCAACGTAGACCTCAGCAAGGTAAGCTTCTTCATCCTCGACGAGGCCGACCGCATGCTCGACATGGGTTTCTCAGAGGATATCAATACCATCGCTGCCAAGCTGCCTAAGACTTGCCAGACCATCATGTTCTCGGCTACCATGCCAGAGAAGATTGAGGAATTGGCAAAGTCGCTGCTCAAGGATCCGGTAGAGATCAAGCTCGCAGTGAGCAAGCCTGCAGAGAAAATCAAGCAGGAGGCTTACGTATGTTACGAAACCCAGAAGATGACCATCATCAAGGATATCTTCAAGGCTGGCGACATGAAGCGTGTCATCATATTCAGCGGCAGCAAGATGAAAGTGAAGCAGCTGGCTGCTGCCCTCCAGCAGACCGGTATCAACTGCGGCGCCATGCACTCAGACCTGGAGCAGGCTGAGCGTGATGATGTGATGTTCAAGTTCAAGAGCGGTCAGTATGACGTGCTCGTGGCTACCGACATCGTGGCTCGTGGTATCGACATCGACGACATCGAGATGGTTATCAATTATGACGTGCCTCACGATACCGAAGATTACGTTCACCGCATCGGTCGTACAGCCCGTGCCAACCGCGACGGTAGAGCCATCACCTTCGTCAACGAAGAGGACATGTTCTGGTTCCAGCAGATTGAGAAGTTCCTGGAGAAGGTGGTAGAGAAGATGCCGCTTCCTGAGGGATGCGGCGAGGGGCCTGAATATATCAAGCTGAACAAGCCTAGCAAGAAAGGCGGACGTGGAGGCAAGGGCGGAAACGGACGCAAGGGCAATGGACGTGGCGGAAATGAGAACGGCGAAAAGACCAAGGCTAAAAACAGACGCCAAAAAGACCGCGAGCAGACTGCTCATAAGCATAAGCCAAACAACCCTAACAACCGACAGGAGAAAGCTCCTAAGGAAGAAAAGGTACAGAACGGTGAGGCTCAGCAGAACGGTCAGAACAATCAGCAGAACGCTCAGAACGGACAGCAGAAGCAGGGCAACAAGAAGCCTCAGCAGAACAAGCCATATCCACAAAACCAGGAAGGCGAACAGACAAGAAGCAACGACAATCCAAACAACAAGCGTCGCAACAACAACAAACGCCGCAATGGTAACAATGGCAACAACGGTAACAATGCTGAGAATGCAAACCCTCAGCAGCGCCCTGGTACAGAAAACAATGTACGCCCAGGAAGCAACGGCCGTGGCAGAGGCGTAGCTCAGAAGAAGCAGAATCCAAACAACCAGCAGAAGCAGAATGCAGCTCCACAGAAACCGGGGGCAGCTCCTCAGCAGAAGCCAGCCCCAGCTCAGAAAAAGGGCGACAAGCAGGGTTCACGCAAGTATGAACCAGTGGTAAATCCACAGAAGAAAGAAAACGTAGTAAAGAAAATCTTCAACAAGATTTTCGGATTCAAGAAGTAATATAACAAGTCGCAAAAAGGCAAAAGCATTCAAACCCTGATTGCTTTTGCCTTTTACATTTTCCTTTCGACCGATAACCGTTAGTTCTGTCATCAATAGTGTTAAAAATCATAAGAATCACATCGGTTCGCAGTATTTTTATTATCTTTGCATTTCAACAAGACATATATAAATAAATATAGAATTATGAATATAGGAGATAGAATACCAGAGATTCTTGGCATTGACCAGGACGGACGTGAGATCAAGGCAAGCGACTATCGTGGTCGCAAGATAGTACTCTACAGTTATCCGAAGGCTAACACCAGCGGATGCACTGCCGAGGCCTGCTCGCTGCAGGCACACAAGGAGGAGCTGGCAGCAGCCGGTTACGAGATCATCGGCGTGAGCAAGGACAAGCAGGCGCTACAGAAGAAGTTTTCTGAAGCCAAGGGCCTGCAGTTCCCTCTTATTGCCGATACCGAGACCACCCTTTTGCAGGAACTCGGCTGCTGGGGCGAGAAGGTAACCTGCGGCAGAAAGACCATCGGAATCCTCCGCACCACCTATCTTGTCAACGAAGAAGGCATTATTGAGAAAATCTTCACTCCAAAGGAGATCAAGACCAAGATTCATGCAGAGCAGATTCTGGATTACATCCATCAATAAGCCTACAACAGAATGGACAATATTGTCATCGAACTTTTTCTGTTGAGCATCGGAGCCAGTTTTGTGCAACGCACCACTGGCTTCGGTTTTGGCATCTTCATCATGACGATGCTCCCCTCCATCATGCCCTCTTACGGTGAGGCAACAACCCTCTCGGGCATCCTGGCGATGACAACCTCCCTGATCATCGTTATTCAGAAATACAAGTACATCACCTGGAGGCGGCTGCTGCCCATTCTGTTCACCTTCATCATCATTTCCATCGGCGCCATCTTTGTGCTCAAGCGGATGGAATATCACATACTGAACATATTGCTCGGTATTACGCTGATCATCGTGAGCATCTACTTCACCTTCTTCAGCAAGCGCATCAAGGTAAAGACTACGCTGCCCGTGCAGGTTACGGCAGGAACATTGAGCGGACTGATGGGAGGATTCTTCGGTATGCAGGGACCACCAGCCGTACTCTACTTCGTCAGTTCAGAGCCTGACAAGGATCGCTATCTGGCGATGACACAGACCTATTTCCTGGCAGGCAATCTGATAATGACACTGGCAAGAGCCTACAACGGTTTCTTCACCACCACGGTCTCCATAGGTTATGTGTATGGAATAGCGGGAGTCATCATCGGCAACCTGATAGGCTCCTGGGTATTCAAGCACCTCAGCGGCTCCCTGCTCAAATACATCATCTATGCCTATATCGGAATCAGCGGATTAACCTTCCTTCTAGGGGCGTAATCCACTGTAAAACAAGCCATTCCATCCAGCAGACATAAAACATCGGTAAAAAAATATAAGATTATGACAAACAAAGAATTGACACTCGCCCAACTGATGAGGGCGATGATAAAATATGATGGTGGCGATGCGCCACGCATCCAGCATTTCGTAAAGGTGCACGACTTTGCCCGTATGATTGCGATAGCAGAGGGAATGAACGAAGAAGACCTCTTCGTGCTCGAAGCAGCAGCCATTCTTCACGATGTAGGCATTCACGTTTCAGAAGCCAGATACGGCAACTGCGATGGCAAGCACCAGGAAGAGATGGGACCTGATGAGGCAAGAAAAGTACTGTCGGAAGTTGATGGATTCACAGCCGCGCAGACAGAAAGAATCTGCTGGCTCATTGCCCATCATCATACTTATAAAGATGTTACCAGCCTCGACCACCGCATTCTGCTCGAAGCAGATTTCCTGGTCAATTCCTTCGAAGCCCACCTTGCTCCCGAAGGCATCATCACCTTCCGCAATCATGTCTTTCGCTCGGAGTCAGCCATCAGTATGCTGAATGATATGTGGGGACTGGAATAAGGAGAATACTTTTGTCTAAAAAAATAATAATTTAAAATCATGGGAAAAACAATAAATGATATGGGAAATAGACAGCCGGATAGCAATGCTGGCAGCAGTAAGCAAAAAGGAGTGAAAAATAAGCAAACCCGGCAGTTGGCACTATGGATTGGCGCTTTGATAGTAGGCGCAGTCTTAGGTATGTTCGGCATCAGCTGGCTGGATGGCCTGATGAATTTCATCGCCACGGTCTATACCCGCTTATTCCAGCTTCTGGCAGTACCAACCATAGCCTTGGCAGTTATCACAACCCTGGCATCCTTGGGCAACCAGGCAGATACCGGTAAGATATTCCGCCACGCCATCACCTACACCCTGCTCACGACGATAGCAGCTGCAGCAGTGGGACTGGTGCTCTACAACATCGTTTCTCCAGGCAATTTACCTACAGCCTTGGTACAGAGCGGTATGGCGGATGTTCCCCAAAAGCTGGGAGAAACCAGCTATTATGACCATATTCTTGGGGTAATACCCAACAACATCATCAAGCCGTTTGCCGAAGGAAATGTACTCTCTATATTGATTTTGGCGGCAGCAGCAGGTATTGCTTTAGCCAAAATGCCATCAAGCGACAAAAAAGAAGTCGTGATGAAGGGATTGTTTGGATTACAGGATCTGCTCTTCATGCTGATTCATGGATTAATCTGGGCTCTGCCTCTGGGTATCGTTGCCTTTGCAGCACAACTCTCAGCCCAGTTCTCTGCGGGTATCGTGATGGCTTCTCTAGGAAAGTACGTAGCTGTTATCCTGGGAGGTAATGTCATTCAATTCTTCATCATCCTTCCGCTCTTCCTCTTGGCAAGAGGCTTGAATCCTGTGCGTACACTGGGAAAGATGATGCCGGCAGTATTAATGGCTCTGTTTACAAAGAGTTCTGCTGCTACGTTGCCGGTGACGATGCAGACAGCAGAAGACAGACTGGGAGTTTCCAATCAGGTTTCCCGCTTTGTATTACCTATCTGTACTACCATCAACATGAATGGTTGCGCTGCGTTTATCCTCGTAACCTCCTTATTCCTGATGCAGAATGGAGGAATGCCTTTACCTTGGACTACGATGATTCTCTGGCTCTTCATTTCAGTTATCTCAGCAGTGGGTAATGCAGGAGTACCGATGGGATGTTATTTTCTGACCCTATCTCTGATGTCCGGTATCAATGCTCCTATCGGCATCATGGGCATCATCCTGCCAATCTATACCATTATCGACATGGTAGAGACGGCAGAGAATGTATGGTCAGACTCCTGTGTCTGCGCCATGGTGGATAAGGACTTGAAAGGATAGAGTTCACTTGAAAAAGTATTCTCATTAAAAGTTTAACATACATTCGTTCTTCAAGCAACAGACGGGAATGACTGAGGAGGGAAAACGGAATATTTTGGCAGAAATGATTAAATTAATTATACTTTCATGCCACTTTTGCAGCATTTATTGCCAGTTCTGGCAAAAACCGTTCACTCCTGATATAAAAATTCACCTGGCACATAACTTGCTAATACCTAAGATGAAAGCGGAAGCCGAAAGGGCAAGAGGAACGTTAAGAACCCTAAGCAATGACATTTGAGGGTTTCTCGAAATCCTTGAGTCCCGAAAGCCGAAGCGTTCATTAAGAAAAAGGATAAATTAATAAACAATTAGAAATCCCGACAGAGCCGGAAGGCGAAGAGAGGACGAGAAAAATATAATTTGGAGGTTTTACATTATGTTGTTAGCTCGTAGAAATAATAGTGTTTCAAATTGGTTGAATAGTTGGTTTAATGACAACTTCTTTGATACCGAATTGATGCCACACATGAACGCCACAGCTCCTGCTGTTAACGTAAAGGAGGATGCTACAGCTTACACAATGGAGATTGCAGCTCCTGGCTTGAAGAAGGATATGGTCAAGATGAACATCGACAAGGATGGCTATCTGAATGTATCTATCGAGAACAAGAACGAGAAGAAGGAGGAAAAGAAGGAAGAGCATTACCTGCGTCGTGAATTCTCTTACAGCAGCTACTCTCAGAGCTATGCTTTACCTGAGGATGCCAACCACGAGAAGATTTCTGCTGAGGTCAGCGATGGTGTCTTGAAGATTGAGATTCCTAAGGTAGCCAAGGAGGAGAAGAAAGACGATGTTAAGCACATTGAGGTAAAGTAATCACTCATAACGTGCTAAGCAGCTTTCGGGATGACATTTCATTGCACCCTAGAAAATAATTAAAACGGAGGGCTAGTCCTGGTAATGGGCTAGCCCTTTTTTTGTGCCTTTGAGGTCATTACTGCAAGAAATCATCGTTGCTTACCTTTACACCAAGTGGTCCATAGTCGCCAAGAGCTTTGTGAGCAAGCTGCTTGTCGGGATCGGTCACATGGTCGATAGGTTCGCCAGTCTTATCCTTGTAAGCAGTAGGTGTCATGGTTGCGATGGAGTGTTTCCATTTCCTGTCTGGAAGAATGTTCCTGTACATGACAGCCACAACCTCTCCGATAGGATTGCCGTCTATGTTCTTTTTCTCACTGTCCCAAACGAAGAGATTGACATACTCTCCGTTGGCATTCATTTCGTCCACCTTGCTCTGTATGGCTGATAGCTTAGGATTCTTTTTCAGGCAAACCACAAATGTTGCTTTCTTGCCATCGGCATAGCGAGCCTTCGCATCATATATAGACATATATGAGCGTGTGTCGCTTGCTGAGCCAATGCAGATAGACCAGTAACGTGTCACAGCTTTTCTGTATTCCTCAGGCTTTGTTGGCACTGTGGCCGGTATGAAGGAGAATGTGAGCACAGAGTCCTCGCGCAAGTGCGTTCTTCCATAAAGGTATGCCGTGGAGTTGTTTGGATAGTACATGCTAACTGGAGCAAGGAAGAATGGCATCTCCCTGTTTTCGTCGGATTTCTGTGTAAACACCTTCGATGTTATCTTATAGACATTTGATACAACGTGTTCTGGCACGTAGGTCTCATGCAAGTTCATGTCGAGTGCAGTGATGGCTGGCAGTTCTACTCCTGCGTATTCATCTTTTTGGCTTCCATCGGCAGTAGTGCCCAGGTAATGTCTGAGAACTACAGCTACTTTGTTCACACCTTCTTTAACTTTCACCACATTCTCTCCAAGTTTGTCTATTACGCTTTGTGACGTTCCGTTTGGCACCACATAGAGGGTGAAATAGTTCTTTCCAGAAGTGGTTGCGACGAAAGGATTCGTGCTTCCGTTATCTGCCGAGATGTCCTGGTCATCGATGCCTGCAAAAACGTCTCCTGTCTTATCATTGTATAGTGATATGCTGAAATATCTGCAATGAGGATATTCTCCTTTCAGGCATAGAATCTTGTCACTATTTTTATCTATCTCATAGGTGTATTCCCAATAATTGGAATATAAGTCCGGGTATGCTCCGAGAACTTCACCATCACCTTTCAGGGTTGCGCCCCATTGCTCCTTAGGTGACACGGTAGGGATTTTTATATCGTTGTTGCTGTCGTCATCGGAACATGCGATGAATGTCATTGCCGTGATAAAACTTAGCAATGAGGTCATGATAATTTGCTTGATTTTCATACTTCCTGTTTTTTTAAATTAATATACTTTTTGTTCTCACTCTGTTTTACTTGATTTCCACTCTGAACGGTCCAGATACCGAGTTGTAGAGTAAGTCACCATTGTCAAAGAACTGTATGATGGCATATGCTCCATTGGCCCGATTGTCTTTGCCTAGGATTGTGCGGTGGCGTGTGGTGCCGGTGCGCCAGTCGAGTCCGGTTACTTCCCATCCTGTGGCATCGTTCCATCCACTTACGAATACCATTTCAGACGATGTGCTTACAGCAGGAATCATGCTTGGTGAACTGACGTCAGCACGTGTCCACTTAGCCTCCCACTTGTTCTCCTTTGTGTTCCAGCTCACGCATTCAACACCTCTAGGAGTCTCTATGGTAGGACCGATTGCCAGCACGCCTATAATCTTGTCGTTTATCTTTTCCGTTGTCTGGCTGATATTGTTCACCACAAAAGCGTCGTATCCTGCGGTTACTACGGATTGCTCCGACTGTACCCATTCGGTAGAGGCTGGTAATCCGCACGTTATGTCGAACGTTCCTGCCAAACGTTTGTTGCCGGAATCTACAGGCTTGGCATCGGCAGGTATGGCGTCACGCCAGAAAGCTACGAGTTTCATTCTCTTTGCTCCGTCTGTTAGCACTACGAGTTTGTCCTCGTCGTTGCCAAATCCCATTAGTGTAGGGGTTGCTCCTGTACCATATCCGAGCTTGATACATGGTGCCATTGGACCTCCGTCATACTCGGCTTTCCATGCTCCATCGCTCTCGCTGTCAGAGAACTTTCCATTCTTGCATATCAGCTTTTGCATGAGTCCCTTGCCGTTGGCCTCCTTGGCGTTGCTTGCCACATATACCCCGCCGTTCTCATCCACTGCTATTGAGTTCGTCAATATTTGGGTGCTTGCCAGTGGGTAGGTATCTTCTACCGTGGTCAACTCACGGTTGAGTACAACAAGAGCATTCTGTGCCGCCACGAGCAAATGTCCATCGTATGTCATGGTAGCTCCCACCAGCGTGTAAGAGTTGTTGATATACGGTGTGAGCTTAATCTGACTGTCTAGTTCTATGCCATCCTTCGGATTATTTGGGTTCTTCAGCTTGTATCTTGCCATGATATGTCCAGCATTGGTATATACATAGTTGTCCTTGTCGCACAACACATAGTTTCCATTGGCTATAGACATCTGTGGGGCAGCACCTAGCACTCCGGTTACGGCTGTTGCAAGTTCTGAGTAAGACGAGTAGCTGGATGTCAAGATATTGAGCTGTTCTTGATTCTTCATTGTTATTCCAGGCAAACCAGCTTCTGCGAGTCTTTCAAAATTGCCGTTGGATACGTCTATGATAGACACTCTGTCGCTGCTCATTCCCCACATATATTTTGGGGAAGTGGATGCGAGCGTCATGAGGTTCACAGGACCGCTGCTTGTTGTCTTGCATTTCGTCAGGTCGGCATAGAACGTGCCGTCCTTTACTTTTGCAGTGAAAGCATCGGTCTGAGCCGAATTGAAATGGGTGATGCTGTATTCCTCTTGTGCCAGCCAAGGGTTTGCCTTTGGCTTGGATAGTTCTGCCAGAGGAATGTTGGGATTTCCGTTTTCCCCATTGTTGTCATCGTCTGAACAAGCAGTAAACATCGCCGCTCCTATTGCGAGGATGAATAATGATAGATACGATTTTTTCATAATTATTTATTGTTTTAAAATGAATACTTGTTTTGTAACAACAATTCCGAACCTACCAAAAGAAGGAAGAACAACAGTATATAAATATAGAATTGTTCTTGCTTGACGAAATCAGCGAAACTGAATTTCTTTTTCCAATGATTCCCAAGATAGAGACGGTAGTCGCGTATCATCACAAGGATGAACACTATGATAATCACAGTCACGATCACTACAACAATCATGATGAGATTTTCATCTGAAATTGAAATGGTTGGTTCTGCTCTTGTCATTTTCATTATCTGTTATGTTATTGATTCGATTGCAAAAATAGCTTTTTTATTTTGAAAGTGATAGTAGCTTTCCTATGGTAGTTGTAGCTTTTCCACAAAAAAAGTAGTAGCTTTCCTAGGAAAACTACTACTTTTTAAATAGTATTTAATGTAAAATTACAAAAATTCATATTTAGATGGAGGCAAACTGTTGGCGCCATTGGCTAGGTGACATGCCCGTTTTCTGTTTGAATATACGATAAATCCATGTGTGGGATGAGAAACCGCACTCTGTGGAAATAGCGTCAATGCTATATTCGGGGTTGGCTTTCATCATGCGAACTGCCTCATTAAAGCGAATGTCGCTAAGCCAGGTTCTAAAATTGGTGTATTCTGACTGATTGAAGTATTCTGTCAATTCGATTTTCTTGTATCCCAACTTGGTAGCTAACGAATAGATGCTAACTTCATAGTCCTTATAACATCCCTCTTCACACCATTTCTTGAGGGCTAATTCTATTTCCATCTTTCTATTAGCTGTCAAGATATTTGTGCTATGAGTATTCTTATCGTCATTTATGTCTTCTGCTTCCGTGACTTTTGCCTCTGCATCATTTTCATCAGAAATGACTCCTTTGGGTGTGATGTAATAGCCCATAGCAATGAAAGTGTGGACGAAAAAGATGACAGAGAGTAACATCAAGGGACCTATTATATATAATAAGGTATTGAAGAGGATTGCTACAGGCAGGAGTCCAGCAGTGAGGTATTGCAAAATGATGCTGGCTTGCGAATAGCGCACGTATGGAATCAAGTCACTTCCGAAATTTTCCATGAGCTTCTGCCTTTGGGTATTTGTTTCTTTGCGAATGACAAAAATAAAATATGCCATGCTAGCCACAAAAAGACCGAGCATCACATAGAGCATATTGCCAATGTGCAAACTACGATTTTGGAATATGCCAATGACGAAAACTAGGGCGATGAGTATATATGCCATCATACTACGCAAACAATGACGGCGCACTTTGCTGCCTGTACTCTCTATGTTGATGATGGAGAGAGTGATGGCAAATGCCACTGGGGTATAGAACAGTATGTTGAATGCTGCGCCCACATCGGTACCTTGTGCACGGAGTCCATGAACCATCTGCAAGAGGTAGTGGACGGAGAAGAATAGCATGGATGCAACAAGAAGCCATCTTGATATTTCGTAGCGCCACACCTTCCATCTCACCTGCAAACTTGCCATGGCTAATAGCAATGCTAGCATGGCTGTAATGACGCAACATACAAGTTGCAATATGAATAACGATGTCATAATATTGTTATAACCTTAATTCCACAACACTATTATAAATCAAACCTTTTAAGCCCCAGAACAACAAAAAGTTGCTCAGGATTTTGCCATGTGAGAATTTTCACTTATCTTAGTGTTGCGAAAAGAAAACAAGCAAAACTCTGACATAACATGGCAAAGATACAAATTAAATCTGAGAAACTCACTCCTTTTGGAGGATTTTTTCGGGTCATGGAGCAATTTGACTCCACATTGTCTTCTGTAATCGACTCAACCCTCGGTCTAAGGTGTAGATTGTTCGGTTGTTTTTTTATTTTTTTAATCCTATTTTTCCTATGCATTCAGCTAAAATTCATAC
>ERZ1673741.1408-NODE-1408-length-19932-cov-5.353524_pt1 | contig 19932 bp, 18 predicted proteins | sample MGYA00580209_ERZ1673741 | MGnify/ENA primary metagenome ERZ1673741 (study PRJEB41218, sample SAMN15661754) | gut metagenome | host: Homo sapiens | place: Canada: London | collected 2015-08-20/2019-03-30 | study: EMG produced TPA metagenomics assembly of... | reverse complement strand
CAGCTCGGCAGAGGCATCCGAGGTGCCGCTTTTGCCGCGCGAACCGGTGAACTTGCACATGGCAACGCCGCAGTTGATCAGCGCCGCGTTGCGCTTTTCGTATACTTCATCAAAATTCGGGTCATAGGTTGCCGCAACGTCACTGGACAGGCACTTGGACGCTGCGCGGACCGCTGCTTCATTGCCGCCCAGCGCGCGGGCAAACTCTGCCAGCAGGTCGACGATTACGCTGCACTGCATGCCGGTCACGCCGTCGCTGCCGATTTCTTCCTTGTCGGCGAGGATGCACATGGTGGTGTGCAGCTTCTCGTCGGCATCGATCATGGCGGTCAGGGACGGATAAGCGCAGCAGCGGTCATCGTGACCGTAGCCGCAGATCATCGAGCGGTCAAAGCCGACGTCGCGTGCCCGTGCTGCCGGAACGATGCAAAGCTCCGCAGACTGGAAGTCGGCTTCGGTGATGCCGTACTTCTCCTGCAGGTAGGCAAGCACGTTCGCCTTGACCGCGTCCTTGTCCTCGTCTGCCAGCGGGCGGCTGCCGACCAGAATGTTCAGCTTCTCCGCAGAGAACGCCGTGCCGACGGTCTTTGCATTTTCCGCTGCTGCCAGATGAGGGAGCAGGTCGGTGATATACATCACGGGGTCGCTCTCGTCCTCGCCGACCGTCACGTTCACCACTTCGCCGTCCTCCTTCACCACAACGCCGTGCAGCGCCAGGGGCATTGCCAGCCACTGATACTTGCGGATACCGCCGTAGTAGTGGGTTTTGAGGAAGCAAAGATCGCTGTTTTCAAACACCGGGTTCTGCTTGAGGTCCAGGCGGGGGGAGTCGATGTGTGCGCAGGTGATGCGCACGCCCTCGTTGATCGGCTCGGAGCCGATGCGGAAGACGAACAGGTTCTTGCCGCGGTTGTTGTAGTAGCGCTTGTCACCGGCGGTCAGCTTATCACCGAAGCGATAGGGGGTGTAGCCCGCAGCCTCTGCCATCTTCACGCCCAGTTCCACGGCTTCCCGCTCGGTCTTTGCGCCGTCCAGAAACTTCACATAGCCCTTGGCGTATTCGTAAGCCTCTGCAACAACCTTGTCGCCTGCTGCTTCAAAGACCGTCTTCTTCTCGTAAACATTCGGATTGGTTTCTTTCTTGTCTGCCATTGTTTTGTGCTCCTTTATCATTGGTAATAGAGTGAAGTATACATGTTTTTTCCCTTGATCACGCCGGAGACGAACTTCGCCACGGCGCTGTCGGGGATTTTGGTCAGCCTGCCCTGCTTGTTCAGGCAGTTCGGGTCCATGACCCATTTGTCAACCGTTTCGGTCCCGGCACGCCAGGCGGCAAAGACCGGCTCCCACATGCCGTACCGCCCGTAGAGTGCGGAAAGATAGGCGCACCCGGCGCGCAGATTGGTTGCGGGGTCGTAGAGCATTCCGGCATCCGGAACGGCTTCGTGCAGGACCTCGGTGTAGATGGTTTCCAGCCGCTCCGGGGTCAGCCGGAACAGACCGATGCCGCCGTCTGCGTTCTTTCCGCCGCTGTCAAAGCCGCTCTCCGCACGAATGAGCGCCCAAACCGCCGCTTCGGGAATGCCCGCGTCCGCTGCCGCCTTGGCAATCGGTTCGCGGTAAGCCGCCGGGCGGGAATACTTGCCCTTTTCGATTGCCGTTGCAATGCCGTCAAATGCGAAGCCGAAGCCGACCGACAGCAGAATCAGAAGGAAGAATATCGCCACGCGGCGGGTGGTCAGCTTCATGCTTCCAGCACCCCCGTTTCCGTCAGAATGTTCCGCACGGCATCGGTCAGCCGGTTGGCGCTGCCGTTGTTCTCGATGATGTAGTCGGAATGGGCGCGGAAGAAGCTGTCGGGCTTCTGGGATGCCATGCGCCGCAGCGCGTCCGCTTCGGCAATGCCGTCGCGGTGCGTGATGCGCCCGAGCCGGATTTCCCGGTCGGCAAGCACGGAGACGATGACGTTGCAGATCCGGTCCGCACCCGCTTCAAACAGCTGCGGCGCATCGAAGACCGCAGCTCGGCAGCCGCTCTCGCGCAACAGGCGCAGCCGCCGCCCGACATCGGTCATGATGCGGCTGTGGGCAAGCGTGTCGAGCGCCTCCAGTTCGGCGGGATCGGAGAAGACCAGCCTGCCGAGTGCCGGGCGGTTCAGCGAACCGTCCGGGTTGAGAATCTCCCGCCCGAAGCGGCGCGCCAGTTCCGTCAGACAGTCCGAAGGGGGAATCAGCAGCTCGCGCCAGACCCGGTCGGCGTCAATCACCGGCACGCCGAAGGCGGCAAAGAGTTCTGCAACCGTGCTTTTTCCGGCGCCGGTCGGACCGGTCAGACCGATGGTCAGCATGGCGGCACCGCCCCGAGTTGCAGCCCGTTTCTTCCTGCAGCCTCCAGCACTGCCTGGACCTGCGCGCCGTCCGCAAGCGAAGGGGAGAACGGCTGGTTCTCCGCAACCGCCGAGAGGAAAGCGTACATCGAGTTCAGGTGTCCGTAAAGCCAGCCTGCCGGGGCTTTGGGCGAGGGGAAGACCATGCCGGGATAGCGCCCGACGCATTCAATGCGGGTATAACCCCGGGTCCCGCCGAGCGGACCGTCACCGGCGTTCGCATCGTAGAAATACAGCCAGTCCGGTTCCATCAGCGAGAAGCGCAGGCTGCCCCCGCGCCCGAAAATCTCAAAGGCGAGGTCGTCATTCGCGCCGACGGTAACCTTGCTGAACTCCATCGTGCCGAATACGCCGTCTGCCGTTTCGGCATTCAGGTAAAAGGCTTCGTCCGCGTTGGTCTCCCAGGTGTTGCCCGCTGCGTCCAGGTGCGTCGGGCAGACGATTTGCGCATGCCCCGCAACCCGTTCCATCCTGCCGCAGAGCCACGACATCAGGTCGATGACATGTGAGCCGAGGTCAAAGAGCGTCCCGCCGCCGCAAACGGTGCGGTCCTGCTTCCATCCGACGCGCCGGGCGGGGTCCAGGCAGCTGTTGTGGCGGTAGACCGCATGATAGCTGATGAGGTCGCCCAGCCGCCCTTCGTCAATCAGCTGCTTGGCGCGCATGACCGGCGCCAGCCAGCGGTTGTTGAAGACCATGCCGGAGGTTTTGCCGCTCTCGCTTGCCAGTGCTGCCAGTTCTGCCGCTTCGGACGCGGTCAGGCAGAGCGGCTTTTCGCACAGAACGTGTTTGCCGGCTTCCAGCGCCTTTTTCACGGTTGCGTAGTGGCAGTTGTTCGGCGTGCAGACATCGATGATGTCAATCGCGGGGTTCGCAATCAGCTCGTCCTCGTTCGCAGCGGCAATCGGAATCCCAAACTCCGCTGCCACGCGACGGGACTTCTCAAGCGTCGTTGTGCAGACGCCCTCGGTTGTGGCAAGGAAGGGGAGAGCGCCGTAAAAGAAGGGCAGGTTGCGGACCGCCCAGGTGTGGGTCCTGCCCATCGAGCCGAAGCCGATCAGCCCGATCCGTAAAGGTTTTGGTTGCACCGTTTGCACCGCCTTTCCAGAGCGTTTTCGGAGTGAAAAATCACATCTTCTTGTATTATACCGCATTTTTTTCGATTTTTCAAGAGGGAGCGGCGTATTTTTCAAAAGAATCGCGCGGAACGCTATTGCATTTTCGATCGAAACAGAGTATAATAGAAAGTAAGACCGAAAAAAGGGGGGACCGGCATGGACGCAGACGTGTTTTTGCAAAACGGAATACCGGCGCAGGCGCTGTGCCCGCTGGCGCCGCTTTCATCCTTTCACATCGGCGGGGCGGCACGGACGGCGGTCTTACCCGAAACGCGGGAGCAGCTGCTCCGGGCGCTGGAGCTTGTCCGGGCGGCGCGGGCACCGTTTGACATCATCGGCAACGGGACCAACCTGCTCTTTCCGGACGGCATCTATGAGGGCGTTCTGCTGGTGACCCGCAGGATGCGCGGCGCGGTGTTCCGGGAAGACGGGGTGACCGCCGCTGCCGGGGCGCCGCTGCCGGCGCTTGCTGCCGATGCCTGGCGGCACGGGCTTTCGGGGCTGGAATTTGCGCAGGGCATTCCGGGAACGCTTGGCGGCGGGGTGTTCATGAACGCCGGAGCGTTCGGCGGCTGCATGGCAGACGTGACCGAATGGTCGGAATGGTTCGACTGCGCAAGCGGCGAGGTCGGGCGCTTCTCCGGAGCAGAGCAGCGGTTCGGCACGCGCACCAGCATCTATGAAGCGGAAAAACGCTGGATTCTGCTCGGCGCAGGGCTGCGGCTCACGCCGGGGGACCCTGACGCAATCCGCGCAAAAATGGAGGATTGCCGCATGCGGCGGCAGCGCACGCAACCGCTGGAACTGCCCAGCGCCGGCAGCGTTTTCCGGCACCCGCCGGGCGCGTTTGCGGGCAAACTGATTGAGGATTGCGGGCTGAAGGGCACGCGAATCGGCGGCGCAGAGGTGTCGGTCAAGCACGCCGGATTCATCGTCAACCGCGGCGGCGCAACGGCGCAGGACGTTACCGACCTGATTTCGTACATCCGCGAGACGGTCCTGCGCGAAACGGGCTACCGGCTGGAATGCGAGGTCCGCACGGTCATTTACCGGTAAGAAACAAGGAACCATACAGGAGAGAAGAACATGGAAGTCAAGCTGATCAACTACACAACCAACCCGGTGGATGCCATTGAAGAGGCTGCCACCACCTGCTACGACAGCCAGCCTGCGGGCGGCAGAATCATGCGGCATTGCTACAAGAGCGGGCACCATGCGGTGCTGGAATTTGCCGATTTCACCTTTCGCATCAAGGGCGTGAGCCGGGCGCTGACGCATCAGCTGGTGCGCCACCGGATGGCAAGTTTCGCCCAGCGGAGCCAGCGCTACTGCGTAGAGGACGGTTTTGAATACGTCACGCCCGCCAGCGTGCAGAAGGATCCGCAGACCGCCGCGCTTTATCGCGAAACAATCGAGACAATCCGGAACGCTTACAGCCGGTTGGTGGAGGCTGGGGTCCCCGCCGAGGACGCGCGGATGCTGCTGCCGAACGCCTGCTGCTCGGAGATTTGCGTCAAGATGAACCTGCGTGAACTGATCCATTTTGCCAACGAGCGCCTGTGCGCCTGCGCGCAGTGGGAGATTCGCGCAATGGCGCGGGAGATGGTCAAAGCCGTGGTTGCAGTTGCGCCGGAACTGAAGGCGTTCCTCGTGCCGAAATGCGAGAAGAACGCGCCCTACTGCTTCTGCACCGAGTCGAAGTCGCGCACCTGCGGCAGACATCCGCTGCTCTCCGAGGTCTGCCGGAAGGACGAGAAGCCGGAAGCATGAGCTTTGCCGACGAGGTCCGGACAGAGCTTTACGGGCTGCCGGTGAAGAAGACCTGCTGCCGCCGGGCGCTTGCGGCGGGGCTTTTGCTGGGCGCGCGGGCAGACGGACATGCCGTTTCCGCGCGGTTTCCCTCGCGGGCGGTGTCGGAATACGCTGCCGGGGCGCTGCGGGCGCAGTTCGGACATGCTCTGGCGTTTGCGGAGGAGACCCTTCTGCACGGCGCGCGGGTGCTGACTTTTTCGTCTCCCGCCGCCGCAAAACTGCTGCACGCCATGCAGAAACCGGATGCCGCCGAACGCCTGACGGGTGGCTGCGCTGCCTGCCCCGGCAGCTTTCTGCACGGGGCGTTCCTGTCGTCCGGAACGGTCAATGACCCGCGCCGGTCGCTGCATCTGGAGTTTCTGGTCCGCGTCCCTGCGTATGTGCCGCTGGCAGAGGCTGTGCTGTCGTCCTGCGGGTACCCGCCCCGCGTAATCTCCCGCGATGCCGGAACCGGTCTTTACTACAAAGACGGTGCCTCCGTGGAGGACCTGATTACGCTTTGCGGTGCCGGGCGGGTTGCGATGGAGCTGATGAACATCCGCTTTGAGCGGCAGCTGCGCGGCGAGGAGAACCGCGCGACGAACTGCCTGACGAAGAACATTTCCAAAACCGTTTCGGCTGCCGTGCGCCAGACCGAAGCCATTCGGGCTTTGCAGAAAAGCGGTCGTCTTTCGCAGCTGCCCGACGGGGTTCAGGAGACCGCCGCCCTGCGCCTGCAGAACCCGGAAGCGTCCCTTGAAGAATTGCGCGCGCTGCATGATCCCCCCATCACCAAGTCCGGTTTGAATCACCGTTTGAAGCGGTTGCTGGAAGAGTCGGAGGGGAGGATGTGAGGGGTATTGCGTGGTTCATGCCGCTTTTGTCCGTCTTAGATAGTGAATGACTGACTTGCCTCTGTCGTTCGGAGATCCCGCAGGGGCGCCAGCAGGCGGGATCTCCGATGGGTAGAGGCGATGCAGTCACACACTAACTTATCATGCAACTTACTGACCACCCGCCCTCATCCGGCGCTAACGCGCCACCTTCCCCATCGAAGGGGAAGGCTTTCGGCAAGACTTCAATCGTTTCGTTTTCTACGGATACAAATCTAAAAACAAAAAGTTGTACAGACGTAACAATAGAACAGTTATGTTCGCACAGCCGTTGAAAAGCCTTCCCCTTCGAGGGGGAAGGTGGCGCGTTAGCGCCGGATGAGGGCGTCCGGCTTGCAGGACGCATATGGCTACACAAAATCCACCCCACCCAATAATCACCCCAAAATCCCCCTTATTGAAAGTTCTTGGGGGTTCCCAGGGGGCTTCTTTCAAGAAGCCCCCTAAGCAGGGTTTGGGGCAGAGCCCCAAGGTCTTCTTCCCCAAGGTCTTCCCCCAGAAAGGAGTACACATGAACGGATTCGTGCATCTGCACTTGCATAGCGAATATAGCCTGCTGGACGGCGCGTGCCGGATAACGGACATTCCGGAGCGGGTGAAGGAATGCGGACAGGAGGCGGTGGCGCTGACCGACCATGGCGTGATGTACGGCGCGGTCGCATTCTGGCAGGCGTGCCGGAACGCAGGGGTCAAGCCGATCATCGGGTGCGAGGTCTACGTGGCGCACAACACGCGGTTTGAGAAAACCGTCAGCGCGGACGGCTACGCCGACCACCTGGTCCTGCTCTGCGAGAGCAACGAGGGATACCGCAATCTGTGCGAGATGGTGTCGCGCTCCTTTACCGAGGGCTTTTATAACAAACCGCGCGTCGACGAAGAGCTGCTGCGCCGCTACCACGGCGGGCTGATTGCGCTGTCGGCATGCCTGGGCGGGAAGATTCCGAAGCAGCTGGCAAAAGGGAACTATAAAGGCGCAAAGGAGGCTGCGGAACGGTATGCGGAAATCTTCGGTCCCGAGCATTTCTATATCGAAATCCAGGACCACGGGCTGGCAGAGCAGCGGACCATGCTGCCCATGCTGGTCGACCTTGCAAAGGACTGCGGGCTGCCGCTGGTTGCCACCAACGACTGCCACTACCTGCGCCGCCAGGACGCAAACGCGCAGGCGGTCCTGATGTGCATCCAGACCAATACAACGGTCGACATGGGGCGCCCCGCCGCCTTCGCAACCGACGAGTTCTACCTCAAGGATACGAACGAGATGACCATGACCTTCAAGGCGTATCCCGAGGCGTTGGCAAACACCTGCCGCATCGCCGGGCGCTGCGAGGTCAGCTTCGATTTTTCCACCACGTATCTGCCGAAATTCCCCTGCCCGGCGGGCAAATCCGCTGCGGATTACCTGCGCGAGAAGGCAGAGGCGGGTTTTGCGGAGCGCGTGAAGCAGGGGCACATCACCTTTGCGGAGCACCCCGAAACGGCATACCGCGAGCGCATGGAATACGAGCTGTCGGTCATTTTGCAGATGGGCTACGCCGACTACTTCCTGATTGTGCAGGACTACGTGAACTATGCGCGGTCGCAGGATATTCCGGTCGGTCCCGGCAGAGGGTCGGGCGCGGGCAGCCTGGTTGCCTATTCGCTGGGCATTACCGACATCGACCCGCTGCGGTTTGACCTGCTTTTTGAGCGGTTCCTGAACCCCGAGCGCGTCAGCATGCCGGATATTGATATTGATTTCTGCTACAACCGCCGGGACGAGGTGATTGCCTACGTCGGGCGGCGCTACGGGCAGGACCACGTGTCGCAGATCATCACCTTCGGCACGCTTGCCGCCAGAGCAGCCGTGCGCGACGTCGGGCGGGCGCTCGGGATGTCGTACAGCGACGTTGACGAAGTGGCGCGCACCGTGCCGCAGGAGCCGAATATCACGCTTTCGATGGCGCTGAAGCTGCCGGAGCTGAAACGGCTGTATGAAGGCTCGGCAAGCGTGAAACGGCTGGTCGATACCGCCATGACGCTGGAGGGAATGCCGCGCAACGTGTCGATTCACGCCGCCGGCATCGTCATTACCGACAAGCCGGTTGCGGAATACGTGCCGCTGGCGCTGTCGAACGGCACGGTCGTGACGCAATACGACATGGATACCGTGGCAAAGCTGGGGCTGCTGAAATTCGACTTTCTTGCCCTGCGCTACCTGACCATCCTGCACGACGCCGAGCAGCAGATTCGCGAGCGCGAGCCGGCGTTTGATCTGGAAACGATTCCGCAGGATGACGCTGCGACCTACCGGCTGATTGCATCGGGCAAGACTTCCGGCGTGTTTCAGCTGGAGTCGGGCGGGATGCGGCAGATGCTGATGAATCTGATGCCGGAGCGCATTGACGATATCATTGCCGCCATCGCGCTTTACCGCCCGGGACCGATGGATTCGATTCCCACCTTTATCGAATGCCGCCACCACCCGGAAAAGGTGACCTACGCAACGCCGCTGCTGGAGCCGATTCTGCGCTCGACCTACGGCTGCGTGGTCTATCAGGAGCAGGTCATGCAGATTTTCCGCGAGGTTGCGGGCTACACCTTCGGGCACGCGGACGTTGTGCGGCGCGCCATGTCGAAAAAGAAAGCCGCCGTGCTGCTGGCAGAGCGGGAGACGTTTGTCGCCGGTGCTGTGGAGCGCGGCGTGGATGCGGCGGTTGCCGCCAAGCTGTTTGCGGATATGGAAAGCTTTGCCGACTACGCCTTCAACAAGTCGCACGCGGCTGCGTATGCGGTGCTTTGCTACCGCACGGCGTATCTCAAGCAGCATTACCCCTGCGAATACCTCTCCGCGCTGCTGACCAGTGTGCTGGGAAATCAGACCAAAGTTGCCGAATACATTGCGGAGTGCGGCACGCGGGGCATTCGGGTGCTGCCGCCGGATATCAACGAAAGCCGCGCGGAGTTTGCCGTGGTGGACGGAAACATCCGGTTCGGTCTGCAGGCAATCCGCAACGTCGGACGGCAATTCTTAGACCAGATTCTGGAGGAGCGCCGGCGCGGAACGTTTTCATCGTTTGAGGATTTCATCAGCCGGATGCAGGCGGGGGACCTCAACAAACGGATGGTGGAGGCGCTGATTAAGGCGGGGACCTTTGACCGGCTGGGCGTTTTCCGCAGCCGGTTGCTGTCATCGTATGAGCGCATCATCGACCAGGCGGCAGAGAAGGGGCGCAACAACCTGGCAGGTCAGCTGGATATGTTCTCGGCGGCGGTTTCCGGCACCGGGGCGCGCGAGCAGCTGTTTGACTACCCGCCGCTGCCCGATCTTTCGCCGCGCGAAAAGCTGCTGATGGAGCGCGAGGCAACCGGGATGTTTTTCTCGGGTCAGCTGCTCGACAGCTACAGCCGGCATCTGGCGCTGCTGTCTCCGACACCGATTACCGATCTGGTCGGTGAGGATGCAACGCCGGTTGAAAAGCAGCGGGTGACCGTTGCGGGCATGGTGACCTCCGTGACGCTGAAGAATACCCGGGCGGGTGACCGCATGGCATTCTTCCGGCTGGAGGATCAGAACGGCGAGATCGAATGCGTGGTATTTTCCCGCCCGTTTACCGCCTGTGCGCATCTGATTCGGTCGGACCTTGCCGTCGCGGTCAGCGGAACGGTCTCCCTGCGTGAGGACGAATCGCCGAAGCTGCTGGTCAACACGATGGAGGAGCTGGTTGACAATGCCGCTTTCCGTGAGCCTTCCGCACAGCAGTCGGCAGGGGGCAGCGAGGCAGGGCAGCCGATCGCCCCGCGCGCGTCACAGCCCGCTCCGGCGCCTGCGCGTCCGAGGAGGCTGTTCCTGCGTGTGCCGGACCGCTCGGGCAAGGTTTGGGTTCGGACCCGGGCTTTGCTGGAGATTTTTGACGGTGCCTTCCCGGTTGCCGTTTTCGATGCAAGCGTCGGTCAGTACGATTTCAGTCTCCCCGGCTTAGCGCTTGACGATTATGTTCTGGCTCAGTTCCGCGATCTCCTCGGTGCCGACAACGTGATTTTGAAATGAGGGGGAAGAAGACCTCGGGGTGGTGCCCCGAGGTCTTCCGTCAAAAAAATTCATATTTTTTCAAGGATTATCGCGCCAAGAAAATGCCGAAACTGAAGGTAGCACTTGAAAGGAGCGCGAGAACATGACGTTAAATTCGAAATTTGCAAAAATTCTGTTTGCAGTGCTTGCCCTGGCGGCAATCCTCGCGGGGTGGCAGATGGTGCCGGAGGCGGTATCGGGCGGCTATAGCTGGTACTGCCCGCACGCAAAGGGGCATGTCCAACCGACGGTCCCCGAGCTGGCGTTTGTCGAGACGCTGGACGGTTTTTACCTGGACCACCGCCACAGCGACCCGGACGATGCCGAAAAGGTGATCTATCTGACCTTTGACGCAGGGTACGGAAACGAAAACGTGGAAAAAATTCTGGACATTCTGAAGGAAGAACAGGTTCCGGCATGCTTCTTCATTTTGGACGGACTGATCCGGCACGAGCCGGAGCTGGTAAAGCGCATGGCAGCCGAGGGGCACACCGTCGGAAACCATACCATGCACCACCGCGACATGAGCCGGGAAGGAAACGAGGCGCTGCTGGCAGAGCTGCGCGGGCTGGAGGATGCATACCGCAACCTGACCGGCTGCGAGATGGCAAAATATTACCGCCCGCCGGAGGGACGCTTCAGCCGCGAAAATCTTGCCTGCGCGCAGAAAAACGGATACCGCACCGTTTTCTGGAGTTTCGCATATCCTGATTGGGACAACAACAAGCAGCCGTCCCCCGAAAAGGCAAAGCAGATCATCCTGGACAACACCCATAACGGCGAGGTCATGCTGCTGCACCCCACCTCGGCAACGAATGCGGCGGTCCTGGGCGAGGTCATCCGAACCCTGCGCGCGGAGGGCTACCGGTTCGGCACCGTGGACGAACTGACCGGCGGCGCAACGGAGGCGGTTGAATGAACCGGACAAGCCAAACGGGCCGGATGACCCGAAACCGCATCCCCGGCAGGTTCGCCCGCCGGTTGTGGGGCGTGCTGCTGGCGTTGGCGCTGCTTTTGCCGCTGTTGCCGGCGCGGGCGGGCGCCGAGCGCGTGGTCCATCATTCTGCCGACCCGGAGACCCGCAAAATTGCGCTGACCTTTGACGACGGACCGCACCCGTCCTACACCTACCGCATTCTGGACATCCTCGACCGGTATGGCGTGAAGGCAACCTTTTTCATGATCGGGACCAACGTGGAGTATTACCCTGAGGTCGCAAAGGAGGTCCTGCGGCGCGGGCACGAGATCGGCAACCACACCTATTCGCACAGCCGCCTGACGAAAATGGACGGCAGCACGCTGACTGAAGAACTGATGAAATGCGAGGCTGTGTTGGAGAAAACGCTGGGGCACCGACCGACGCTGTTCCGACCGCCGGAGGGCGTGGTCAGCGAGGCGGTCCGCAGTTGCGCCGACTGCAGGGGATACACCGTGGTGCTCTGGAGCGTGGACACGCGCGATTGGGAGACCAAAGAGACCGGCGCGATTGTGAACCACGTCATGCGCGAGGTCAGGCCCGGGGCAATCGTCCTCATGCATGACTACACCGCGCACAGCAAAACGCCGGAAGCTCTGGAAATCGTGCTTCCAAAGCTCCTGGCGCAGGGGTATGAACCGGTTACGGTCAGCCGGCTGATTGCCGGTTAATCTGCCGCACCGTCTGTTTCCGATGCTTCGTCCGCATCCCCGTCCTCGCCGCTGTCGCTGTCCTGACGGATATAGGGCGCGATCATGTAGCGGTCGATGATGGGGTATGCGGCGTAGGCTGCCATAAAGGCAGTAAAGGCAAGGTAATAGAGGAAGGGGAGAATTAGCGGAATGGCAATGTTGCCGCCCAGCAGCGCCGCAAACAGCGCGATAAACGCGATTGCGATTGCAGTTAGGACCACAATGCCCAGAATTGCCATCAGGTTTCGCTTGACGCCGAGCACCGCGAAAATCAGCGCGTTTTTAAGGATTTTACGGATGCTCAGATTGAACGTGATCTGTAGTTGATAGATGTAAAACCGCATGACGAAGTAGAGAATGGAAATGGCAAAGATGGCGAAATACATCACGTCCATTTTGAAGGAGCCGGTCTGGTTATAGAAGAACAGGAAGTCAAAGCCGAGGAAGAACAGGACCGCCGCATCGATCAGACCGAGGAAAAAGCCCTGTTTCCAGTTGCGCTTGACGGCATAGATGTAATCCGAGAAGGGAAAGACCGGGTCACCGCGCACAATGCCGCGCAGAATGTAGGTCGCGCCGATGTTCTGCCAACCGAAGGTCAGTACCAGGAAAGCGGCGCAAATGCCGATGCCGACATAGGAAGCGGTGTTGTCAAACGCCGGAATCAGTGCCTGCGCGCCGAACAGGTCGAGCAGAAAGGTCGTGTCGGTCGAGGAGGTAATCAGCCCCGCGCCGTAGAGTTGCGAAAAAATCGGGTTATTCGCGGTCGGGGTGGTCTTCATGCTGAGGTAGACGAATGCGCCGATGAGAATCGGAGCAATCATGGGCAGCATCATCATGTTCAGCGTAATCAGCCGCCAGAATTTGCGCCGCAGCAAGCGGAAAAAGCGCCGCAGCGTTGGGGTCTGGTCTTCCGCGGCGGCATCCTCTTCCCGGTTGCCGTCCGGATGGAAGAAGCGAAAAATCCACCGCCCCTTGCCCAGCGGGCTTTTGGAACTGCTTTTTTCTTCAGAATTATCCTTCAATTTCGGTATCCTTCTTTGCTTGGAATACTACTATTGTAGCATAGTTTCGGGCGAATGTCAAGAAAAAGAATCGGTTTACATGGGTAAATTCAGCTTTTTCAAAAAGGCATCCGGCTCAAGGACCGGGAGCGCGGCGCCTGCATAGTCCCGGGTGTTCCGCGTGACAATACAGTCGACCTGTTCCCGGATTGCTGTTTCAATCATGATGGCGTCCTCAAAGTCGGAAACCTCCGACACGATTGCGCTTTTACAGTCTGATGCGGTTGTGTCCAGCAGTTCAAAAATGTCCAGCAGTGCCGAGAGCATTTCCCGGGTCTTGCGGTCGTCGTGCGTGTAGCGGTGCATCAGGTAGTAAATATCCGCAACGGATTTCGCGGAGATGCAGCCTGCAAAGCGACAGCCGGCTGCGGCAATCAGAATTTGGTTGGAAAATTTCGAAAACGGCTCCCTGTTTTGCAGGGAGTCGATGAGCACACAGGTGTCAAGCAGAACCTTCATATTCTGTCCAGCCTTTCCCGCTTGGCTTCTTCTGCGGTAATGTCTGCCGGGAGGATTCCGATCAGGGCTTTGACCTTGTCAATGCGTTCCTGAAACGGATTGGTCAGCTTGGCGATAATCCTGCCGTTTTCGGTGATGAAAACATCCTCTGTTTCCGCAATCAAAAGATATTTTTGCAGATTCAGCTTCAATTCAGCCGCTGTAATGGACACGGTCGTTCCCTCCTTTGCTTTCAACTACTTCTATTATACCCGGAATGTGGCGGTTTGTCAATAGGAAAGAACAATTTTGCCCGCCGTTCACATCCGCAGCACCCGCCCGCCGAAGCGGGCGGCGTCCTCCTGTTGATGGGTGACCAGCAGGGCGGCGGCGCCGGCTTTGTCCAGACGGTTCAGGAGCAGGTCGGTCAGGCGGCGGCGCAGGGCGGGGTCGAGGGCGGCAAACGGCTCGTCCAGCAGGTAGAGGTCCCCGCCAAAGAGCAGCCCGCGCGCGAGCGACACCCGGCTTTTCATGCCGCCGGATAGCTCGGCTGGGTAAAGCGATGCGCAGTCGGACAACCCCACGTCACACAGGACCGATGCAATGGCAAACGGGTCCGGGCGGGGGAGCACCGCCGCCAGATTTTCTGCAACCGACAGCCAGGGGAACAGGCGCGGCTCCTGAAAGATGCAGGCAACCCGTTCCGCGCGGCGCGTGATGTGCCCGGCGGTTGGCGTCAGCAGCCCTGCCGCCAGAGAGAGCAGCGTGCTTTTGCCGCAGCCGGATTCACCCATCACGGTCAGGCGCTCGCCGCGGCGCAGGGAAAACGACAGGTCGGAGAGCACCGGCTTTCCGGCGCGGTAAGCAAACGAAACGCGGTCAAAGGTCAGCATGGCGGGTCCCTCCTTTCCGCTCGCTCCGGTCCAGACGCCGGAACAGCGCGACAAAGCCGAATTCAATGACGAGACTGAGCAGAATGACCGTCAGCGTCCAGGCGAACATCTGCTCGGTTTCGAGGTACTGCCGCGCGTCCCCGATCATCCGTCCGATGGTCCCGCGCGGGGTGGCTAAAATCTCCGCTGCAATGCCAGCCTTCCAGGCAAGTCCCAGAGACGTGCGGCAGGCAGAGAGGAAATAGGGGCGCAGGGAAGGGAGAACCAGCACCCGCAGCCGCCGGGAAAAGGAGAACCCGTACACCCGCGCGACCTCGGAAAGCCCCGGGTCAATGCGGGAAAGCCCCTCGTCCAGATTGGTCCAGACAACGGGCAGCACGATGAGAAAGGTAATCAGCGCCGGAATTTTTGCCGCACCGATGAAGATCAGCAGCAGGACGATGACCGACGCGACCGGCGTTGCCTTGATGACCGTCATCAGCGGCAGCAGCAGGTCCCGGAAGATGCCGACCTTATGCCCGATTCCGGCAGCGATGACCCCGGTCAGCACCGCAGCCAGAATGCCGGTCATGACATTCAGCAGCGAGCGCCCGGTGACAAGGTAAAACGCCCGGGAGCGGACCAGCGCCCACAGAACGCCGGCAACCTTTGCGGGGGTGGGGAACAGCAGCTCGCTCCCAACCGACTTTGCCGCCGCCCACCAGACAAGAATCCAGAAGGCGACGGCAAAGAGTACCCGGAACAGTTTCGGTATCCGGTTCATTTTCCGAGTTGGTCGTTGCGACAGTAGAAAGCGTCACCGGGAATCTTCCCGCCGATTGCCGAGGGCTGGATTCCGTAGAGGACCGACAGATACGCGTTCATAGCGGTCTGCATGCCCTCACCTGCCAGGAAGGTGACGTTGCAGTTCGGAATGGCTGCCTTTGCAACCGGCGCCTGCGCGAAGATGCCGTGCTTGACAATCAGCTCGGCTGCCGCTTCGACATTGGCGTTCAGATAGTTGATCGAGCTTTCATAAGCCCGCAGGAAATTCAGAACGGCTTCCGGGTGTGCCTCCAGGAACGCGGTGCGCACCACCACGCAGCCCTGCACCAGCGTGCCCTGCATGCCGTCCAGCCTGTCCCATTCGGCGGTCAGGTCAATCGAGACCTCCAGCGTCTTTCCGGCAGCCTTTGCCTTGTTCTTTGCAATCGTAATCATCGGCTCGGGCAGCACGGCGTAGTCCACCTCACCGGCGGCAACTGCGGTTGCAAGGTCGGCAGGCGCGGTGTACTGGTTGTCAATCGTCAGGCTGATGTTGTTCTGCTGGCAGAGATAGCGGAAGATAAAGGTCGGGTTCTGCGCCGGGGCGTAGACGGTCTTGCCTGCCAGGTCGGCAAGCGAGTTGACCTTGCCTTTGCCGATGACATAAAGGCAGCCCAGCGTGTTGACCGCGAGCACCTTCACGCCGCCCTCGGTCTTGTTGTAGGCAATCGCGGCACCGTTGGTCGGAATTGCGGCAATGTCCGCGTCGCCGTTAATCAGCGCGGGGAGCACGTCTTTGGCAAAATCGGATTTGACCTCAAAGGTGTACTGCTCGGTTTTGAAAAGCCCGTTTGCGGCGTCTTCCATCAGCTTTGCCATGCCGAAGCCGGTTGTGCCGTTCATAGTGTAAACGCGCATGGCAACGGGGTCAGCGGGCACCTCCGGCGTTTGGGCGGGCTCGGTTTCGGGAACGGTCCAGTCGGTTGCGGTGGAGTCATCGGGTTTGTCCTCCAGCTGCGTGCAGGCAGCAAAGGAGAAGAGCAGGGCGAAGATGGCGAGCAGGGAAAAAATGCGGAGCTTCATGGGTTTGGTCTTCCTTTCGATTATTGTTTGTAGAATCTGAGCATGGCTTCGGGGTCGGTCAGGCGGAGGTGCTTGCCGTTCTTGATCAGCCAGCCGTCAGCGGTCAGCCGGTCAAAGGCGCGGTAAAGCGAGGCTCTACCCAGGTTGAGCAATTCGGAGAGCGCGGAAATCGATTCCCGCAGGATGATCTCGCCCTGCCCGAGCCCGGCAAGGTAGAGCGCCAGCCGCCGCTCGGCACTGCCGGCAGTCAGGTAGCCGATTTTCCGGTTGAGGAACCGGACCCGCCCTGCGAGATAGCCGATGTAGTTTTCCCGGAACTGCGGGTCGGCTTCCAGCAGTCCGCGCACCGCCCGCTCCGAGAGGAACAGGCAGTCGCAGTCGGTCTCGGCGCGGACCGTGCTGACGAACCGCTCCCCGGAAAACAGGTTCGCGATGCCGAAGAGGTCTCCGGCGCCGAGAAACCGCAGCAGCACGTTGTGGTCCGGGTCCGGTGTCGTAACCGCCGCCTTTCCGGACAGCAGCACGCACAGGCGCGGCGCTTTTGCACTCGCCGGAGAATCGACTGTCTCTCCTGCGGGAACGGTTACGGCTGCCGCATCGGGTCCTGCAACGGCTGCCGCCAGCCGGTCCGGGTCTACCCCGGAGAACAGCGGGCAATGGTCAAGCTGGGTGAGCAGCGCATCGGTTGTCAATTCCGTTTCTCCTTTTGTCTCGTTTGATACAATTATAATCGCCCGGTGCGGATTTGTCAAGTCCTTTTTCCAAACTTTTTTGTGGAAAACGCAAAAAAGACCGAAAAACAGCCACTGACACTGCCAAAAAGGGGAATTTTTCAGGGGAATTTTCGCAAACCTCTTTACTTTTTCCGCATTTTCGTGTATACTTATCCTGAAAGTCAATTTCAATGAAAGGAAATGATTCCAATGACACTGGTAATTCTTGCCGCTGGGCTCGGTTCGCGCTACGGAGGGCTGAAGCAGCTGGATCCCATGACCGATGCAGGCAACTTCATCATCGATTTCTCGGTGTATGATGCCATCCGCGCCGGCTTCGACCAAGCGGTCTTCATTATCAAACGCGAGAACCTGGAGCAGTTTCGCGAGACAATCGGCAACCGGATCGCGAAAAAGATCAGGGTCAAGTACGTCTTTCAGGACGCAAACGACCTGCCGCGCGGGCTGAAACTGCCGGAGGGCAGAACCAAGCCGTGGGGGACCGGGCACGCGGTCTACTGCGCGCGGGACCTGGTGAACGATAACTTTGCGGTCATTAACGCCGATGATTTCTACGGGCGGGATACCTTCCTGCGTCTGGCAGAGCATCTGCGCCGGCAGGACCTTGCCGGAACCCCTGCGCATCATTGCATGGTCGGATTCCGCGCGGGCAACACGCTGACCGAGAACGGGACCGTTTCGCGCGGGGTCTGCGAGGTGGATGAGACCGGCAGGCTGATTCGCGTGACCGAGCGGACCAAGGTGGAGAAGCGCGAAAACGGCGCGGCTTACCTGGAGGACGACGGAACCACCTGGACGGAAATGCCCGCCGACACCATTGTGTCGATGAACTGCTGGGGCTTTACGCCCGATATTTTCCGCCATCTGGAGACCGAGCTGCGCAGCTTCTATGAGGCATCGGTTCCCGCCAACCCGCTCAAATGCGAATTTTACCTGCCCTTCGCCGTGCAGGCGCAGATGGAGGCAGGGCTTTGCGACGTGACGGTCTACCCGACCGAATCGGTCTGGCAGGGCGTGACTTACCATGAGGATAAGTCGCGCGTCAAGGCTGCCATCGCAGACCTGATTCAGGCGGGCGAATATCCGGCTGACCTGTGGGCGTGACAACTCCCACCAAACAAAAATCATATAATTGTAGAAATAAAAAGGCTGTCCGATTCCCCCCCTTCGGGAAAGTTCCGGAAGGGTCCCGGGAACCTTCTTTCAAGAAGTTCCCCGGGTGGGTTTGGGCAAAGCCCAAGGTCTTAGAGAGGAACAAAAAATGGCAATTCTGATTACAGGCGGAGCCGGGTTTATCGGCTCGCATACCGCAGTAGAGTTTCTGAACGCAGGTTACGACGTTGTGATTGCGGACAACTATGTCAACAGCTCGCCGCTGGTGCTGGAGCGCATCAAGGAGATCACCGGCAAGACGCCGCGCGCGTATGAGGTCGACCTCTGCGACAAGGAGGCGCTGCGCAAGGTGTTTACCGAGAACCCCGACATTGATTCCGCTATCCATTTTGCGGGTCTGAAGGCGGTTGGCGAATCGGTCTCCCAGCCCGGCAGATACTACTATAACAACCTGGTCAGCACGCTGAATCTGGTGGAGCTGATGGCGCAGTACAACGCAAAGCGCATCGTGTTCAGCTCGTCCGCAACGGTTTACGGCTCGCCCAAGACCGTGCCGATCAAGGAAGATTTTCCGCTGTCCACCACCAACCCCTACGGCGAGACCAAGCTGATGATCGAGCGCATTCTCAAGGACATCTGGTTTGCGGACAAGGATTGGAGCGTGTCGATTCTGCGCTACTTCAACCCCATCGGCGCGCACAAGAGCGGGCTGATCGGCGAGAATCCGCGCGGCATTCCGAACAACCTTCTGCCGTACGTTGCAAAGGTTGCGGCTGGTCAGCTGCCCTTCCTGCAGGTCTTCGGCAACGACTACGACACGCCTGACGGCACCGGCGTGCGCGACTATATCCATGTTGTCGACCTTGCCAAGGCGCACCTCAAGGCGCTCCAGAGAGCCGACCGGGTGACCGGCGTGGAGTATTACAACATCGGTACCGGCACGGGCTACTCGGTGCTGGATATTGTACACGCATACGAAAAGGCATCCGGGCTGAAGGTGCCGTACAAGATCGTTGCGCGCCGCCCGGGCGACATTGCCACCTGCTATGCCGACCCGACCAAAGCGGCAGAGATTCTCGGCTGGCATGCGGAGTTCGACATTGAGGACATGTGCCGCGACATGGCAAACTGGCAGAAGAAGAACCCGAACGGCTACGAGGGCTGACGGAGGATGCGTGCATGATTACCAAGCATTATTTCGGCACGCTGGATGACGGGCAGGAGGTTTCCTGCTACACGATGAAGAACCGGACCGGCATGACCGTGACGGTTTGCGAATTTGGCGGTGCGATTACCGAGATTCGGGTGCCGGACAAATACGGGCGGTCGAGCGATGTGGTAGAGGGCTACGATTCGCTGCGCGATTACGTGCTGGCAGACGGCTATCTCGGTGCGCTGGTTGGCAGAATCGGCAACCGGGTGGCAAACGGCAAATTTGCGCTGGACGGGAAGACCTACACGCTTTACAAAAACGACGGCAAGAACTCGCTGCACGGCGGCAAGGTTGGATTTTCGCACCGGATGTGGGCGGTTCGCCCGGTTGACGGCGAGGAGCCGAAGCTGGTTTTGACGCTGCACTCTCCGGACGGCGAGGAGGGCTATCCGGGCAACGTGGATGTAACGGTGACGTATGCGCTTCTGTCGGGCAATGCGCTGTCCGTTCGCTACGATGCGACGGCAGACCGGCGCACGCCGCTGAACCTGACGAACCACACCTATTTCAATCTGGGCGGTTATGCGTCGGGCAAGATTTTCGATCACGTGGTACAGATGGAGGCAGACCGCTATCTGCCGACCTATGCCGATCTGATTCCGACCGGCGAGATTCGCTCGGTTACGGGTACGCCGTTTGATTTCCGCGAGCCGAAGGCGATCGGTCAGGATTTCGGCGCGGACTGCGAGGACCTGAAGCTGGCTGGCGGTTACGATCACTGTCTCTGCTTCACGGAGGGGGAG
>ERZ1673741.1406-NODE-1406-length-19937-cov-4.596117_pt1 | contig 19937 bp, 29 predicted proteins | sample MGYA00580209_ERZ1673741 | MGnify/ENA primary metagenome ERZ1673741 (study PRJEB41218, sample SAMN15661754) | gut metagenome | host: Homo sapiens | place: Canada: London | collected 2015-08-20/2019-03-30 | study: EMG produced TPA metagenomics assembly of... | reverse complement strand
CCTAACAACCCAACAGGGTTGTGATATAATAGGGTTACAGCGTAAGACATATCCGTTAGGAGACCGAAGATGCCAACCAAATGCGAAATCCTCACCGAGGTCCATTACATGGAACGCGTGCATCCCCGCAACTGCCGCAAGGATCGCGTCCGTGAGAACATCTTCCTTGTCAACGCCGTGTTCTGCGTGGCGGCTAAGAATGCCGATATTCGGATGAGTGCCATGTTCGAGGGTTAGGAAAAGAAAGGAAACAGTCATGAAGACTATCGCGATTTGCAACCATAAGGGAGGCGTCGGCAAGACCGCCGCCTCAATGGCATTGGCGGAAGGCCTGAATGCCAAAGGCTACCGTACGCTGCTTGTCGATCTTGACCAGCAAACCAACGCAACCCGTCAGGCCGGTGCGAAGATCGAGGATGCGGTAACCGTCTACGATTTGCTCACATCCTTCGAGTACACCGCCGCCGACGGCATCCAGCACTATGAGCATGGTGACATCATTCCCGGCGACACGTTGGTGGCAGATGCGGAAGTTGAGATGTCAAAGCTCGATACTCCGCTCACGATGCTGGCCGATGCGCTCGAATGCGTTGAGGGCAACTACGATTACTGCGTTATCGACTGCCCTCCATCGCTTGGCATCGTGACCCGCAACGCAATCGTTGCGGCAGATGATGTGATCGTAGTGGTGGTTCCTGACACGGCATCGGTTGACGGCTTCGGCAAGGTTTATCAAGCCTGCGAGGCGATTCGCAAGAACAAGCGCCTGAATCCCAATGTGATCATCTCTGGCATCTTGATCAACACTTACGATGCACGTGGTCGCTTGGAGCGCTCGCTTGATGAGCAGCTTCCCGAGGTTGCCGAGAATGCGGACACAAAGGTTTTCGAAACACGTATCCGCAAGTGCGTTTCCGTTCGTCAGGCACAGAGTGCCCACATCTCTCTTTGGGATTACGATCCGGAATGCACGGCCGCTGAAGATTTCAAGGCGTTTATCGATGAATATCTCAATCAGGAGGAGAACTAAAAATGGCTAAGACGCGTAAGAGCATGACCGAGTTTGAGATGAATACCGGTGCCAACGAGTCGGTTGCGAAAGCATCCATGAAGAAGAAAACGGAAAGCACAGAGAAGGGCGTTGGCGAGGTCGTGAAATTGCCAGGCGGCTACACTAAACGTCGCTCCCGTGGCAACGATCGTAAGATCAACCTCAGCGTATCCCCTGAGCTCCACAAGCGCATTCGCGATGTGGCACGCGATGAAGATGTCAGCATGAACCTTCTTGTCAGCCGCGTGATGATCGAATGGTTGGACCGAGAAGGGTACTAAGTCCAAGTCAGTTGATGCTTGCTCGGTCGCAACGCTTGTTGATTAAGGCAGAGCTTTCCGGTTGCGTTTAGATTGTATGATCTTGGGCAACTGATCAAATCACGATTTGTATACGTCTTGATAGCCCCCTGTTATTTGTATCTGGTTGATGGCGATCAGCCGATCAAGATCAGTGTAGTTGGGACACAACTGAAAGGAAGCAGAAATGCCAGAAACATCATTGCGAAACGATGAGCAGATACGCCGCAACATCGAGCTCGCTTACATTGGCTTAACCTTTAAAGGCGAGCTGGTTGACGCGGCGAGATGTCGGTCGAGGAAGCGATCAGCATGAAGGACGATGAGATTGTAGGTCGTCTCAAAGTTGTTGATATGATCGAAGCGGTTCGAGGGTTTGGCAGCGCAAAGTCGGAGAAGTTGATGAAGGAAATCGGCATCGCAAAAAACCGTAGACTTAAAGGGCTCGGCTGGAAGCAAGCAAAAGAGTTGATTGATCGTTTACCCTAAAAGCATTTGGATTAGAGAAAACACCTGAAGGCTCCTCAGCAATGGGGAGCCTTTTATTATTTGAAGCCTTCGCTAGGATTTCCCCTTAGAAGGGAATCCGCTCACTGGAGATGATTTTTTCTTAGCCTAAGCGGAAAGCAGAAATGCCCGCCCGGGTTTACGCACTTTCCCACAATCCCGGCTCCTACGGGTTTTGAGTGACCCTTCGAGCGCCGGAATCATGGAAAAGTGGAAAACCCTCCATCGCCTAGAATCACCCCTAGAGGGCGATTCGGCTCAATCTGATTTCATCAAAAGGCTCTTCCAAAAGAGCCGCATCAACGAGCGTGAGCGAGCGTATCAATCGATGCGAAGGCATCGCACAGTGAGCGAAGCGAACGTCCTAGGGTGTCGCAATTTGCAACATCAGATGTGCGGGAGCATCCATAACTGAAAGGCTAACTCATTCAAGAAGTTAGCCGTATCAGCGAGCAGCGCGAGTGGATCAATCAGATCAAAGATCTTCCGAAAACGCAGCGTTTGCTTTGCAGAGATCCGATTGGAAATCAAAAAGATCGGTTACCCAATCAAAAGAGCAAGCTACACCAAATCCTTGTCGTCCCGCCTGAGGGGCGGGACGCTCCGGCGAAGCCATCGGAACGCGGGGAGGCTTCTCCCCACGCCCCGACGTCATCGCCGGAGCCCGCTGCAGCTCTCCGTTCGGACCCTTCCAAAGGGCGGCTCCACTGCGAGCTTACGCTCTCGCTACGTTCCGTTCGAACCCTCCCCATAGGTCGGCTTCACTGCACTTCGCTCACTGTCTGCGCAGGATCACGGGGAGGCTTCTCCCCGCAATTCTGCTCCGCCAACGAACCCCCTTCGGGAATCCGTGCAAGCTTTCCTTAACTCATGGTAATATAGCTATCGCTAATTACCACGGTTAAGGGCTTGCCGGACTGGTCGGGACTGCGGCATCGGACTTGCCGATGTCGGTTCCCTGTCCGGGGTTCCGGGTGCTGCGCAGGAATCGCGTTGGCGATTCGCTTGCACCCTCCGATGGTTCCGCTTGCGCGAGCCATCGGCGAATAGCCCGAGGCCGCTCGGGCAAAGGTAAGTGCTTTTCCGCTCCGAAACCGAGGCAGCTCGCTTTGCGAAGCGGACAAAGCCGCAATGTACGAAGATGCGAGGACACCAAGAAAGGAGGCAGGCAGTTGAACAAGAAGAGAGGCGACAAGGCCACCATATTGTTGAGCATGACGAAGATAGAGAAGGAAGCCCTTCAGAACCTCGCCAAGCGCTCAAACGTTACAGTGTCCGAGCTTGTGCGCCTAGCGCTCGTCTACCAGGCAATCGATTTGCCGGAGGCGCCGCTAGGCAATGTCGGCAGCTTGGACAAGGAAGAGCCGCGCACCAACTGTATTCAGGTTCAGGTGACGGACAGCGAGAAGCTTGCGCTGAGAGAGCGTGCCGAATCGCTGGGCTGCAGCATGTCGGACCTTGTTCGCCGCAGCGCTATCCAGGGCAAGGTCGTCCAGCAGAACGAGATCGACATCGAGGCAGTGCGGCGCATGACCCATGAGCTCCTGAAGCAAGGCACGAACCTCAACCAGCTCATGTACTTCCTCAATGCAAACGGCATAGCGGCCTTCGATCCAGCAGAAGTGCAGCAGGTGATTTGGAACGTGCGCGATGCTGTCAGGAAGGCCACCGAGTTGACCGAGATGCTGAAAAGCCAAGTGTAGCCTCAGTGCAAATCCTATATTCGCAATCGAATGCGAATACGAATCGGAAAGGAGGAAGCAGGATGACGATCATAAAGCTGAAGCCCGTTACCAGCGAGCGTCATGGCGAGAACGTGCGCCGTTACCTGAACGGCAAGGATGCCTTGGCACGCGATGGCTGGAACATCTTCCACAGCGAGCATTGGTATGCGGAGATGGACCGAACGCGAGAGCTGTTCGGACACAACGAGCCGGCGAAGCGCGGCACGAAGAACACCATCATGTACCATCAGATTCTCGCTTTCCTCCCTGAGGAGTGCAGCGTGAACGGCGGCAAGATGACCCCTGAGCACTGCATGCGCTACGCAATGGAGTACGTAGCGAAGCGCTACCCGAACAATCAGGTCGTCTTCGCGCTTCACGAGGAGAAGGACAAGCAAGGCAAGCGCTATGCTGTGCACATGGCGATCAACCGAAGCGACCTGATGACCGGCAAGCGAATACACGGTGAGGGCGGGAAGAACGGTTACAAGAAGCGTGTAGCCACCGTTCGTGAGATGGATTCCGAATGGGGCTTGAAGCAAGTTGAGGAGGGCAAGCCCAACTCCCTTATCCGCAATCGCAGCCCACGCGATGCCGAGAAGGCGATCATCGAGGACGACCGTTACAGCTACAAGAACAATCTGCGAGAGATCGTTGCCTCAGTGATCAAGTCGCCGAATGTGCGTAGTCTCGGCGACTTCAAGAAGTGGATCGAGGAGTTCGGTGGCGAGGTCGATGTTCGGGACGACAAAGTGTACGTGACCGACACCGATGTCCGCGAGACCGGCAATCCGAAGTGCACCTTTGACATCGGAAAGCTGGACGGCCGTTTCACTTTGCAAGAGATCCAGAAGTCGCTCGAAACGAAGAGCGTGCAGCAAGGCAAAGAGCCCGACAACCCGAAGGCCGTCTACCTTGCCCGCATCGACAAGGCGCTTGCAGCCTACCGCGAGGCCGCCAAGCAGATGGGCGCCGATACTCCCAAGCTGAAGCTGCCGAAGCGCCCAGACTCCCTCATGGGTGACCGTGACGTCACCGACAGAATTCTGGCTGCCTCGCGTGCTGCAGAGAAGATTCGCAGCAAGACAGTCCCGAAGCGCGGCGGCGGTGAGCAGCTTCCCGGTCGCGGCGGCAAGGGCTCTGGCGGCGGTACCCATAATCGTGCCCGCACGCAGAGCCAGACCGTTACACGGAAAAACGGTCGCGGCGTCGAGCGCAGCAACACCAGCAGGTAAAATTCAATTGAAGAGAGAGGAGAATGTGCATGAAGAACAGCAGCAAGGCAAAAGCCGCGCTCGACGCGCAGGAAAAGTTGCCGCTTGATGAGGATCTTGACAACGAAAACGAGGAAGGAGACTTGAGCCAGGAGGGGATGGCGGAGTCCGATGCTGCGATGCTCGAAGATGCGAAGGCAAATGTCGCGCAGGACGATCTTATCGGCATCGTGATGGGAAACGATAACCCGGATGCCAACGAAACCGGCTCCGCCCCAGAGCAAGGCAGCGAGCATGAGCCTGAAGTTTCCGATCAGCAAAGCAATCAGAATCAGTCAGACGATCGGTCAGCTGAGCAAGAAGAAGGCGAAGAGCAGCAACCAGCAGACGAGCAGGAAGCTGAAAAGTCGGCACAGGAAGATGTCCAGAAGGAAAAGGCAGAGGAGTTGCCTGCAGCACCGGCAACCCCGGCTTCGCAGGCATCGACCGCCGATCCCGCGATGGCTCAAATGCTCATAAAGCTGACGACCGACATGAGCATCCTGCTCGATCGCATCGATCGGCTTGAGAAGCGCATCGAGGCAATCGACGGCAGCACCCGCGATGCGAAGGCAACCCAGGATGCTTGCCTGAAGCTTGCCCAAAAGACCAACGATTACTTCACCGATGCCGGGAAAAGGATTGATGATGCGGTGAAGAGCAGCACGCAGGATGCCGTGAAAACCTTGAACGAAGAGTTCGCAAAGGGCATGCGCTTGTGCGCTCAGAAGGCGTCCGAATCGGTGAACACTGTCCGAAAGGATGCCGCCGAGACGATAGACAAGGTGCATGTGCAAGCCGTGGAGCATATCCATGAGCTGGAGCAGGCAGCCTCACGCCGCTCGAAGATGTACTTCATGATGAACCTTCCCGAGCGCGTCCTGAACTATGCGAAGTACCTTGCCATCCTGATCGTGTTGGCATTGGCCCTGGCTTTCGGAATCGAGCATTTCATGTAAAGAACGTTCGGAAGCGAAGGGATCCAGAAGGATGGCAGGAAACCGCCCGAATGGGCTCAGAGTTGTGCAAAGAAAAGAGCCGAAAGGTACGGGAGGCAAAAGTGATCCTTCCAAGTTGCGAAGTCGCCGATAGAGATATGATGCGCCCATTCCTCGATGAATCGTTTCATGAATGAGGAAGAAGGGAAGAGCAAGTTTTGCTTCTTGTCTTCGATAGGGCATGTTTTGACTCGTAAACCGTAAACTTGGCAAATCTGGCGCAAGCCTGCTTGAAGCTCAAGATCGTTATCGAACAGGTAAATGCAGATAGATCCGACAGAAACATCAAGGGCATCGGCGAGCGCGTTGAGCGTTGTGATTTTCGGAAAGCAACGTCCAAGCTCGTAATTCCGTATCGCATTTTCAGAGATCCCGCAAAGCGAACCAAGCTCTGCTTGCGTGAGCCCTTTGCCTTCTCTAAGCAACCTAAGGTTGTCGGCAAACAATTCGGCATCGAACTGTCTATCGATAAGGATGCCCTTGTTGATCATCTAAACCCCTCACTCGCTCGCAAATACAAGCGTCCGCTCATTCTTCCACCTGTTGTACGAGCACGTGACAAAGGTGTAGTTCCTCACCGGCACCGAGCTGTCTATCACAACGTCGGCGGATTGCGCCCTCTCTGCGTACCACCGACCGAAATCAGCCGAATCGGTGAACGAGGTGCGCTTCGACTTGTCGGTTCCCGCGTTGATGATCTCGGCGAGCTTGACGTTCAGGATATGCTTTTCCCCCGGCATCTGGAGCAGCACCTTGTTATTGCTTTTTGCGAAATCCGCATCCGTGTACTTGGAGAACGCCGAGAACACAGTCTGGTCGTTCATGTGATGTCCGAATACCACAGAGTTGTACGATTTGAACCCCTCAGCCTCACAGCCTGCATCAAGGTAAGGGCAACCGTAGACGTTGTACTTCCCGTAAACGTCGTGATGCAGGTAGTACTCTGGGTCGTCGGAATGCGCCTGCACGATAGGAGAGTCGATGTTGGTGCCCGGAACCGTCACCCAGGCGATAACGTCCGGATTGACCGACTTCCAGTACTCCCAGTCCACCTCCGGGAACCCGTAAGGATCCAGTGACACTTCCTGGGCCTCCCCTCCGGGAGATGGGTTGCCTGCCTGCTCCATGGACCAAAGCGTGTATCCGAGAATCCCAGCTGCAACCAAGAGGATGCCGCAGATCCACATGGCAATTCTGCTCTTAACTTTATGCGAGATCATCCAATCCCTCCTTCCTAAGCGAAAGCGAATCAAGCTTGAAGCTTTCTCATCATTTGCAGACAATTATGCGAACAGTAGCACTTCCTGCTTTTGCCTTTAACGAAGAAAGGAAGTCCACAATAGACGCAGATTCCAAGGTACATCGACTTATAGTCGAGTAGCGATAACCATAGCTGGCTTTCAAGATTGGAAGCCAATAGATCACCTTCATGATATCCATTGAAACCAAAGTCCAACTGATAATCGCCTTGCCTAAGAAGACTCGTGGCAAGGTCATGGAAAAGGTCGTAGGCAGAAGCAAGGCTGCTGTCTGCATATGGGTTGAACGTAATGCCCCTCTTGCGCAGGTACCCTTCAAAGAACCTGTATGCCCGCTCATATTCGAAACCAGATAGGAGAGGTTCCTTTCCTTGCTGGATTGCTGCTTTCAGCGACAGAAGGAAAACAAGCAGGTTTTTAACGGCAGTCCAATCAGAGAGATCTTCTATGACGAATCTGCTTTCAGGATTACATGTGGCCAAAACATGCGAAAGCGTTTCTTCGCGCGAAAGCGAGAACCTTGCGATAGCGTTCCGAGCGCCTGATTCCTTCAATGACGAGACATTATCGTGACCGATTGAGAAGAAACGGCATTCAGATGCTAATGCGGTTCTGCTTGCTCGTGAGAGGTGCGGGGAAACGCTGCTTTCCATGAGCTTGCCTTCAAGGCTCAAAGGCATTCCAAATTCTTGGATAGTGCAGAGCAATTGGAGAGAGTTTTTAGCTGCAAGGAAATTATTGAGAAGTCGAGCCTCTTTGGAGCTGTTCAGCAGCGAACCCCGCGGTTCAGATGCCTGTTCAAGCTCAACAGGGCTCAAGATCCAAACCAGTTGATGCGCCAGTTTGCGTTCCCGAACCAAGATAACCCGCATGTCAACCTCCTTCAAAAGCCTTTAGCACAACTACGCCGAGCAGGGCAGAGCTGCAAGGCACAGCCGGATCCGTATCGACAAGCTCTATGTTTCCGTTTGTGCATCACCAAAAACATGCTAACCTGTATAAGTTGTGTTTACTACCGAGAACGGTAAAGTCGTTACCGACAAAATGATTGCCGATTGGGAGGTTTCCGCATTCGATCTTTTCTGGTTGTACCTAAAAAACAAGGAATTTTTCGAGAAGTTGGCAGAAGACTAGTTTTTTCTTCCAAAGCCGAAGAAAAAACCTTCCAATTGCATTTCCTAAAGCGTTGCGCAGATGCTACAATCCAAAATGCAAACGGCGCCCCGCCAACCCGGGCAGCATCGTTCGAATCAAAGGCCAGGCTTAGCGTCCAAACTTAATGCCTGGCTTTTTTCATGTCTTGATACAGTCATGGGGCAACAGATAGAGACCATCTAGGGAATCGTTCTGCTACAATGGATCCATACCGCCGTCGGGGCGGGAATATACGCTTGCGGAGATCCGAGAGCCCGATCGAAAAAACGACCGGGCGGGTCGCAGAAACAAGAAGACCTGGCAGATTTTGCAGTTCTTTGAAATAGGAATGCCCAGATCAAACGGCATATCCACACCCACAGGTTTGAGAACCACCTGATCTGCCACGGTTGCTGAACAGAATGTACTTATAGTTCCCCATGTTCGAGTTTGAGAACCGCCCGATCTGCCACGGTTGCTGAACCGGTCCAAGGGCTCTTGCCATCGGGGGTGTTGTTTGAGAACCACCCGATCTGCCATGGTTACTGAACCTGAGATGAGGTGAAGTGGTGCACCCAGAGGTTTTGGAACCGGACAAAGCATCAAGCTCACTGAACGCAATGCAAATAATTGGAAGGCACGGGAGAGCATCGGGGCATGAAGGCAGACTTGCTGCCGGCACAACGCCAAACACCCTTCTCAGGGAACAGAATAGCAACCTTTTCCCGATTTAATGTCTCCCCGAGACATTAAATACGCTACAATGAACCTATCAGGAAAATCCTCTTACGAAAAGGATAACGATATGCCAAACGAGAAGAAGAACGACGAGGAGCACGGCGTCCGCCTGTCCTACAAGTTCCGTATCTACCCGACCCCATCCCAGTGCGAGGCGATCAAGGCGAACATCGACGCATCGCGCTTCGTGTACAACCACTACCTCCGTGCAAGGATGGATGCCTACGAGCGCACCCAGCAGGAGGTTCGCCGTCCCAAGCCCGCTTGCGACGAGCAGGGCAACGTGCAATGCGATCAGGATGGCAAGGAGATATGGGAGCGCACCGAGGGCGGCAAGGTCGTTTTCCACACGGTCCCGAACCCGACCTACGACCCCGCAGCCAAGGCGATGTCGATGTTCGACACGTCCAAGGACCTGACGCGTCTGAAGAAGGAGCTCGTAGACGAGGACGGGAAGCCTTGGCTCAAGGAAGCCGACGCCACAGCCCTCATCTACGCCCTTCGCAACCTCGACACCGCCTACCAGAATTTCTTCCGTGGCATCAAGAAGGGGCAGGACGTCGGTTTCCCCAAGTTCAAGTCCCGTAAGAACCCGGTCCAGACCTACAAGTCCGGCAACGTCAAGCTCGCAGGCTGCGACTTAGATGACGGCAAGGCCGAGGCTGCGGTTGCGGAGATCCCCTCGCCGATCCCTGCCGACTGGGACCTTTCCGGCATCAGCTGGAGCGGCATCGTGCTCCCGAAGATCGGGAAGGTGAGGGCGAGGATCCACCGAATCCCAGAGGGCAAGTTCGTGAGCTGCACCGTGGAGCGCAAGGCAAGCGGCGCCTACTACGCATCGATCAACGTCAAGGAGCGGGAGCTTCCCGCCTATCCAGCCGCAACGGGTGAGGTGGGCATCACGTTCGGCGCCTCCCATTGGGCGGTGACCTCCGACGGTCAGGTGATGGACCTGCCGGAGAGGATCGAGCGGCTGCAAAGGCGCCTTGCCATCGCCCAGCGGGACCTTGCCAGAAAAGAGCCCGGGAGCCAAAACTACCTGAAGCAGAAGAGGAAGGTTGCCCGGATCAACGAGCGGATCGCCGATGTCCGCAAGGCAGCAACGCACAACGCGACCAGGGAGCTTGTCAACGGCTACGGCACGATAGCCGCCCGCCAGATGGGCTCCAAGGACATGCAGCAGCATGGCAGCGCGGCAACCAAGGACCTTCCCCGCAAGGTGAAGAAGATGCTCAACCGCAAGATGCTCGACGGCAACTTCGCGGAGTTCAACCGCCAGCTCGCCTATAAGTCGGCATGGGCGAACCGATCGTTCGTCGAGGTGCCCGGCGACACCCCCACAGCCCAGGTGTGCAGCCGATGCGGTCATGAGGAGCTTGTTCTCGCGAGGGACCTGCGTCCCGCGTGGACCTGCCCGGAGTGCGGCGCAAAGCACGACCGCAAGGCAAACGGGGCGCAGAACGTCTTGGAGGCCGGCAAGGACATCCTCGCAAAGCAGGAGCAGTCCTTCGTCACCAAGGCGAAGAAGTCCCGCACGAAGAAGCGTGCCAAGTAGTCATGAAAGCAAAGTCGAATGAGGAGAGGGAGATAGGAAAGAAATGTCAATAGAAGCTTCTTTGCCGAGGCTGTTGGCGGTATTCGGAGTCAGTTGCTCAGTTGTATTGGCAGGGCGTACCGATAGCGTAAAGCTGATCGTCGCCGGCGGCATGATAATGCTGGCAACAGCCTCAGCGCTTGTCGCAATCACCGTAGCGACAAGCATATAGATTAAAAACCGAAAGACCTAAAGGAGTAAGACATGGAAACGTTGCCTATTTTGGCCATTGCATGCATAGCTGTCGTAATCGGCATGCTCATGGTATTCGAAAGCGGAAAGGATCCGGAGAAGTATGGCAAGATTGGACTCCCAGGTGCCCTCATTGCTCTTGTAGGAGCAATATGCATCTTTGCTCTCTATTTTGCCGGATTGTTGCCGAGCTGATGCGGAAACTAGCAGTCATGAAAGCAAAGTCGAATGAGGAGCGGGAGATAGGAGAGAAATGTCGATAGAAGCTTCTTTGCCGATGCTGTTGGCGGTATTCGGAGTCAGTTGCTCGGTTTTCGGTGTGAACACCTTGGTCATGGGGAGGCTCTGCCGTTCCAAGGGCATCGAGCTAAGCCGCAAGGACATTCGTCAAATGCGGCAGGGTTATGTATCTGTTGCAGTTGCGCTTATTTGCCTGATTGTGCTGGTTGCAACCTCGGCATTGTCTCTAATCGATGCAAGAGTCGGTCTTGCGTTGATTGCACTTGAGTTGGTAGGCGCAGGGGTAGGGGCATTTGCCGCAAAGAAGTCGGTTGATGATAACTGGGAGCGTATTAAAGAGAAGCAGCAAACAAACCGTAACCAAGAACGTTAAGCGCAGCTGTGCGGAAGCCGAAATAAATCCTCTTCGCTGACAATGCGCGCTGCATAAAGCCCAAAAAGCTCGAAGAATGCGCCGTTGAGCGCACCGAGCTAGTGAACCGCCTGATAGCCCTCTTAACCCTGGAAGGATCTGAAAAATGAGCGAGATCGAATGCCCATACTGCGGCTATTCCTACGAATACGACGATGTAGTCGAATCGGATGAATGGTTCGAGGAATGCGAACAGTGCCGGAAAGAGTTCAAGGTGCAGGTCGAATGGGATCCGATCTTCAACACCGATAAGTTGGATGAGTAGCAATGTCCCTAGACCTATACGATTCAAAAGGTAAACGACGAGAAGGAGCCCAGATGACCGATGGCAAGTCAACCCTCACCTTCGTGATACAGATCCTTATAATAGCGCTCCTGATTGCCTGGTTGTCCATTATCCTGCCGATCAGGCAAAGCCAACTAGAGCGCTACCCGTTCCAAGACGGTACCTACAGCCTTCGTTCTGTCTCCAATGAGAACGGCCAGTACGATATAACGCTGGTGCTCGGCGAAGGTACGGGCATCACTGAAGCGAAAAGCGCTTCGGTATCGGAGGACTCCGATTATGAGCCCGAAGCGCACACAGAGGACGGAATAACGTACATATCGCTGCAACCAGGGGAGCGTTATGAGCTGCATTCCGAGGAACGCTATCACATGACATTGAGCGAGTCCGAAGTGCAAGTGCAACCTGCAGATGACGGCACCAAACGGGTCGAGAAGAAGTCCTCGATACTGGGTACGCGATACACCCTCTACATGTAAAAAGGAACCGATATGCCCCTAACCAACACTGACATACAAGGCACCCCAGAATACAAGCTGAAAGCCCTCTACGAGGAACTTGATGCTTCTAAAGCAGCATATGCAAAAGCGAAAGCAGAGCGTGAGCGTAAAGTGAAAGCTACTTGGAGAACGCCTAAATATATAGCAGCTATTGCTTTGGGGAGCCTGTCGGGGATGGTGGTTCTACTAGGTAGCTTATGGTTTTTCGGCTTTTTAGCTATTGGGTTGCTGATTGACAGCTGGAAAATCGCAGCTTTTCCGTGGTCGGGACCGTTTTTCCCATACGCTTTCGGGGTTTACTTGGTTTCGGTGCTCATTTTGATTCCGTGCGTATACGTAGAAAGAAAGATGAACCCGGAGTATCACCCAGTCATGATTCCTGCAGGCATACGCACAGAAGGTGCAATCAAAGAAGACATCCAAGCCCTGTTAAAGCGCAACCCCTCCCTGAAAACCCTCAACGAAGAACTGAAAGCAGGTCTGAAATGACCGCCGAAAAACCACCGCTTAGCAATCAAGGCGAAACCAGCCGCGAAGCAGTAACCGACCGCCTTGCAAGGCTCGATGACTACGGCAAGCTGGAACTGTTCTCAACCTGTCACAACTGTGCGAAGTGGCAGGAAGTCCTCTTCGCTGACAATGAGCACTGCATAAAGCCAAAAGTGGCGAAAAGCCCTCCTTCCAGGCACCCTTTTCGTCCTGGCAGCAGGGGAGCGGTAGGCCTGCTCGGCATGCTGCTGCGGTTGCCGTACATAGAGCAGTGCATACTGCTTGAGCATGTAGAGGACGGAATGACCGTTGAGGACCTTGTTGCCTCCTTGAAATCCTCCGACAGCCATGAGGCAAAGTCCATAGCCAAGCGTATCGAGGCGCTTAGCGAAGAACTCAACGGTTCCGGTGAGCAAGATATGGCTAACGTCGCGGAGGAAATGGGAATAAAGATGCCTGATATCGATCGAAAGAGCATGGTCGATGCGGACATCGAGGCGGTAAAGCAGAATGTGATCATGGGCATAAGCTGCACGAAGCATCCAGGCGAGGATGCGTGGGAACCGACCATCACGGCTGCAAGGCTTTTGGAGACGGCCGAGAAGGCGCTCTTGAGAGACGCCGACGCCTATTTCGCCCAAAGGGCGGCGCAGGAGGCCCTGAGCCTGCTGAAGGCCAACGAGCCGCAGATCAAGCAGCTGCATACGTTGCTGGAGCAGGAAGGTTCGGAAGATGGTCGATGACGATAAGCGCCGGGAGACAGCGAGAAGGCTGCGAGCTGCCGCAGAGCAGGCGGACCCGGCGGTAGGAGTGTCGGAGTTGGAGATATTCTGCATCCTCGACGTGGACATGGGCGGGGAGCGCGGCTTTGCCGACATGCAAGACGTTCTGCGCCTGGCAGACCTGATCGATCGACCGGCAAGGCAAGGAAGCGAAAAAGGCGATGAGTGGTAGAGGACCGAAGACCCGCCTTTCTGCCAGCGAACGGGCGGTGTTGTCGCTGATCGCCGAATACGGTGATGGGGGAGCAGTCATCGCAAAGGACAGCCTTGCGAAGACGATAGGCAGGACCGTCCGCACAGCGCAGCGTGTGGTGAGGTACCTGCGGGAAAACGGTTTGATCGAGTCGATTCCCCAAAGCGACCGATCTGGAGGCGCATCGCCAAATCTATATGTGATCACATCGAAGGGCTTGATGGAGCTCCGCAAGGAGCGAGATCAAGAAGAGAGATGATGAGAGCAATTGGGGCTTGAAGCAGGAAAAATTTTGGCAGGCAAGGCGCCGATAACTCTTTACAAATATTCTATAACTCTAGTAGTCTATATATAGGACTATAGAGTTATAGAACACTAGAGAGGTAAAGGAGGTCGAGGAAATGGGACCAGTTGAATGCATAGTTGCGATATTGATGACGCTTCTTGTCTTCCGCGTTACCTGGCAGCTCACGAAGAAGGTGCTGGCGATGCTAGCAGGCCTGTTCCTGATCTCCTTGGCCGGGCTTGCCGTCTTCGCAGTCTACAGCGGAGTGACGAGTCTCGTTGGAATGCTCTTATGAGAAAGGAGTGTGATCGCGATGTCGAAAGACGACGAGGACCGGCTTGTTCAGATGAACGTGCAGGTCCCGAACTGGGTAAGGCAGCGGTTGCGCGAGCGTTACGTGCGCACAGGCGAGGGACAGTCCGCTTTCGCCCGCCGTGCGATAATCCGCCTGCTTGAGGAAGAGGACGAGCAGAGGCCGAAGGATGGGCAATGTTGACGGCAGTGTTGGCGGTCACCTTCCTTGCCTTCGTGTTGGCAGTGTTGGCTTTTGGCTACGCAGGACGCAAGGAAAGCCTCAAGATCATTTTAGCAACCGGCCTCACGATGATCGGGACCGCTGTGGCAGTCATAGTGGTCACAGCGCTCATCGTTGTGACGGGTGCGTAAGGGACAAGAGGCGAAAGGAAGGCTGACCGATGGAGACGACCTCATGCATCCTATGCATCATATGCCTCATCGCCCCGCCGTTCTTCGCGATGCTCGCAACACAGGGCTTTCACAGCCTTGCGCGAGGCAACGACTTTGGGCACCCATGCCGACTCGGTTTCGGCATCGGCATGGTTGGCTTCTTGCCGATGCTCCTCATCGTGCTCGGGCTCAAGGCAGATGCGTTTTTCCCGGAGCTCGGCGGTACGTTCGTTGTCACCGTCGCAGCGTCGATCGGGCTTGCCCTGGCAGTCGTTGCCCCTATCGTTTGGCTTAGATTCCTGAAAAGCGAGGACGCACAGCAAGACGCATGGGAAGAGGAGGACCGCCGTAACCGCGAGTACCTTGCCGCCCGGCATCGTGAGCAGGACGGCAACTACGGCAGGCATGCTGCAATGCGGTAAGTTAAAAGCAAACAAAAAGGCAAACAGTGAAACGATTAGAGAAGAACTGAAAGGAATGAGACACATGGAAGAGAACAACAAGCAAGCCGGCCTCGATCCAGAGGCGAAGACCGAGAAGCTGGAGGCAACGCCCGCCGATCAGGGGCAGGCAGACGCAACCGAGAAGCTTCCGGCAACGGAGATCCCCGCAGACAAGCCCAAGGTCGCGAAGATGGAGACCGCAGAGCACCGCATCGAGAAGTCCCTGGCAAAGCAGGGCGTTGAGCACGGCGAAGGCGATGTCCACGATGCGTTGATCCCGCTCTACGAGCGCTACGAGCTCACCGGCGCCATGCCGACCCAGGAAGCGTTCGCCGAAGCCTGCCGCAACCAAGCTGCAGGGCAGCATGTCAAGGAGATGCTGAAAGACCCGTTCTGCCCAACCGGAAAGCGGAACACCCTAATCGCCGCAGGTTGCGTAGCAGCCGCAGCCCTGATCATCGCAGGAAGCGCATTCGCGTACAGCTCCACCCACCAGCCGGAGCCGAAGCAGGAGAGCGAGCCCGCCGCAGCTGAGGTGAAGCAGGTAGAGGATCCGACCATCCACGCAAAGGTCAACTGCGATGGCTGGAACCAGGACACCTCCACGCCCATCGTGCTGAGCATCTATCAGGGCGACGTCAAGGACACACTCACCAGCACCGATGAGAATGTCACCGCCCCCGAACCGATGGCAGAGAAGCAGGTGGTTGCAGGCGAGGACACCGAGATCACTGAGATCACCGAGAAGGGAACCTACACCCTTGCGATCGTCGGCTCCCCGATGCTCGATGACGGCACCTTGTTCAACCTCCCTGAGCCGCAGGTAGTGGAGTACGACGGTGAGCACGGGGCATCCATTGAGATGACGCTCACGCCCAAGGCAGCCGAGAACGTAACCGAGGCAGACATCGCAGCCGCCCAGGCAACGGCAGTGGCAGCCGGCGCGGACGCCGGAAAGGCCTCCAACGCCGCAAACGCTGCCAACAGCAAGGCATCGAGCGCCCAGGGCGGAAACGTCGCAACAGGCAACAGCACCGCCGCCTCGAAGAACAACAGCAACAAGACCGGCGTAACCGCCCCAAGTCAAGGAAACCAGGGAGGCAACACCGGCAGCAACCAAGGTGGAAGTGCTCAGTCCCATCAGCACAACTGGGTGGCTAAAACACTGCATCATGATGCGGTTTACGAGAATCAGACTACCTATGTTCACCATGATGCAGTGACTAAAGATGTAATGGTTTGCAACGACTGCGGTGCAGAAGGTATAGATAGGGCTCATTTGAAGCAGGAAACTATGAACGGTGGTTCTGGTGGATATCATGTAATCAAAAAGACGATTACAGCAGCATATGATGAGCCTGTTACAAAGTCTGTGCTAGTGTCTGCAGCCTATGATGAAACCGTTGGTTATTACTGCTCCACCTGCGGTGCAACGAAGTAACAGTAGCGTAACCCCGTTGGGTTGTGCTATAATACTAGTATTGTTGCGAAAAAGGAGGGAACAGCGGATGGAATCAAGATCCGAAACAGACATCCTTGGTCGCCGCTGGTACCGGATAGACATCCTGAAAGGCGACCGAACCTACGACCGCCTCACGATAACGGCAGAGTCCGACAAAGCGGCCGAGCTGCAAGCTCACCGCGAGGCAACCCGCCTCGCTCTGGTCGGTAAGAGCAGAACGCTTCGCCTGTACCCAGACGACAGAAGTCACCTAATAGCAGAGATCAAGTCAAGATAAAGAAAGAGCCACAGGAGCAAAACCCTGTGGCTCTTCTCATATTCGCATTCGATTGCGAATATCACTTTCCAAGCGCTTGGCCCAGCGGCACGATAGCATCCAGCAAAGCAACGATGCTGTTCATGGTGTTGCCACCGTGAACATCTCCAGTCACGTAAACCAATTTCAATCTCCTCTACGTATGAAGCTCCCGTCTTGCCTCTGCGATCAAGCGGCGCTTATCGAGCCATTCGTTCATTTCCTCATCGTTCATGATCTTCTGGCACCGGAAGAGCGGGATTCCCGCTTTCATGAAGCAGCAGTCTTTGAGGTTGTCCTTCTTCCGCGCCTCATCCGTGCCATGCGTCGAGTCGTCCAGCTCGATGCCGAACAGGAACCGGTCGCTTTTCCCCAATATCATGAAATCGATATGCAGCTGGGCAAGCGTCCTGAACCAAACCGCGTTCTCGTCCGGATTGTTCGTCTTGACATCCAGAATGTCCATCAACCGCACCTTCGGGCAAACCGTGAGCCCTTGCTTGCCGCAAGCACGGTGAAGCACCTCGTAGAAGGCGTGCTCCCTTTTGGAGAATAGCCCGGTGCGCTGATCGATAGGGAGCTCGTCAACCGGCGGGAGATGGTCGAGATCGAGCCATTTCCTCTGATCGCCGCTTGAATCAACCGTTGCCGAGGCTTCCTGATGCTTTGGCGCTTCCTCATGCTCAGCAGCCAGCTTATCGTGCTCTTCGATATGCCGGTCGATCAGATAGCTGTAGAACGATCGGCTTTGATTGGCGGGTATCATGCGCTTCTCGAGATCGGAGAGAAGCCCTTCCTTCCTCATCGCATCTACAAGCGCGATTTGCCTCTCCGTTGGGGCAAGTCGCTGTGCATTCCCTTTCGAAGCCTTATGCGATGAGAACGCCCGTTTCCCCGATTTTCCCCGTACGCGCCTGCGGAACCCCAAGAGCTTGCCGAAAAGGTACACGAGCAGAAGGCCGATGGCAATGAACTCGAAGAAGCTGGTAGATGAGGAATCCAAGGCAAGCCTCCAATCAGGATGGTTGTAGTTAGATGGTACCATTCATCGCCGCCCGCGCCGCACCCATCGCGCCGCTGGGCTCGCCGAACGCATCGAAGCTCCATTCAACGCGACCTCGATGCTTGACCCATCTGCCAAAGCAAGTTGTGCAGGTCACGGCGGGCTTTCTGCAAGGCAGAGCCTTTTGCCGGAATGCCCGTGCAGAATCCCTGTGCGTGATACAATCCACCTGTACCCGCGCCGGTCGGGGAACCTACGCCTGCGAAGAGCTTGTTGGCTCGCTGAACCAGGAAGACCCGGTGGCAAGCAGTGGGGCTTCGGTGCAGCAAACCCACCAGAATCAATCCCGTCTCACCGTCCTGCTTTGCCTGCCGCCATCAGCTACCGGACACTCGCAGCGTCGTCCTCAACGCAATCTCAATGTACTCGGGAGCGCAGCAAGCTCAAGCTTTCCGTTCCCGCAACGCAGCAGCCTGCCTTTTTCCCGAAGCAGAATCCGCATTGCGTGGCGTGTTGCTGCCGTGAATGTCCCGTTTTCAATGCCGTGTTCCCGAATCGTCCGACAACCTTACATCAACGAGCGCAAGCGAGTGGATCCGCGAAGCCCCTCAGCGAGCATCGCGAGCGTATCAATCGGCGAACAGCCGTTCAGTGAGCTAAGCGAGCGCATCACCTGAATCCCCCGCAACTCAGATCATCAGCTGTGCGTGAGCCCCAACGCCCCCGCAACTCAACACCATATCGAAAGCGAATCGCATCCTATTCGCCCACATCTCGCAAGCTTCCCGCACAGCACCGGCAGGCAAGCGCAGCGCAACTCATCGCAACCGGCACATCGCATCAACTTCCCATCTCCCTCGCCGACAACCTCGGACGCACGGCAAGACGCTGGAAAATCGCCTCAACTGCCTGCATCCTGCAAGAATCGGCTCCCATGTCATGGCACCTGCCGCCATCTCTCAATGTTCCGTGACCCAGCACCGCCAAAGCCCGAAGCAGCCCCTCAGAATCGCCAGCAGCCACCTCAAAGCTCATTTCACCAGGTCGCAATTTGCCGTTGGTTCTTCCCATATTCAGGCTATTCCCTCATGTTCGTTTGCCTTGCCCTCAGCACCTCGGTTGCTTGTATGGTTTCTAACACCCCCGTCCCGTACCGCAAGGGCTGCCCTACGGCGCATCGGCGTGCAAGCCCGCCTTGTCCCTTGACGCTCCGTTCCTTAGTGCGTTTGACCGAAACCAAGCAACGAAGGTTGCTGAGAACAAAACAAACAAGAACAAGGAGGAACTGAAAATGAAGGAAGGAAACACAACGGCAATGCTTGAGCAACTGAGACTTAGAGAAGTGGCGCTTAACAGCATATTTGCGAAAACGGGGCAGAAGATCCGAGTGAAGGCGGTCAAGGTGCACAAGAACAACAATGAGCGAGTGGGCTTGGAGGTGCGCGACAAGGAGCTTCCAATCGTGCTGACGTACTACCCGACAGCAGACGACATGATGCAGCCAGATGTTCGTCTGATCGAGAGGATAGTCGATGTGCTGAGAGAGGAGCGGGATGAAGTCGGCCTGATCGTGCACGAGCCGGACCGCGACGAGTTCACAGCTAATTTGGTGCCTGAGGTGATGAGCGTGGAGAACGCCAAATGGCTGGAAGCGGATGGCAGGCCATGCAAGATCGTTCTCGATATGGTGGTGACGCTTCGCTGCCTGTGGAGGGTCGATATGCTCGCAGATTCCGAGAAAATTGCAAGCTGCCTGGTGACGAAGCAAGTTCTCGATCGCTACAGCCTGAGCGAGAGCGAGGCGTTCGCGATCGCGATGCAGAACTTGGAGGAATCCGCAGAGATCGTCCCGATACGTCAGGTTGTCGAAGAGCTTCTTGGGCACGAGGTGCCGGAGAACGACTACGAGCCGGACATGTACATCGTGAGCAACCGCCTCCGCAACAACGGGGCTCCGCTCATGTTCTCCAAGAAAATCCAAGGCGAGCTTCTTGAGATGTTCGGGAAGCGAAGCATAGCGGTGCTTCCATCGAGCATTGACGAGTTCATCGCCATCAGCGCAGATCATATGCCGATCGAGGAGTTGAAGGATATGGTGGCTGAGATCAAC
>ERZ1673741.1404-NODE-1404-length-19984-cov-5.216970_pt1 | contig 19984 bp, 13 predicted proteins | sample MGYA00580209_ERZ1673741 | MGnify/ENA primary metagenome ERZ1673741 (study PRJEB41218, sample SAMN15661754) | gut metagenome | host: Homo sapiens | place: Canada: London | collected 2015-08-20/2019-03-30 | study: EMG produced TPA metagenomics assembly of... | reverse complement strand
TCTCCCTTTCTGCAGAATGAGGGCCTTCAAACCCAAATTCTAATATAATCCATTAAGACAGGACTCGTCAAGGCTTTCCCTGATATTTTACACAAACTTTGCCCAGCCCTGGCTGGCGACGCCGTGGTGGCGGCAGGCCGGTAATTATGGTATCATTAACTGTACGAGTAAATAAGCAGGACTGCCATGCGGCGCCATACCGTGTCCGCCCGGGCAGTCCACAGAGAGAGTAGAAACTATGCAATTATTGAAAATGGAACTGCGGGGATTCAAGTCCTTTGCAGATAAGACGACCCTGACCTTCGACAAGGGCATTACGGCCATCGTCGGTCCCAATGGCAGCGGCAAGAGCAATATTTCCGATGCCGTCCGCTGGGTCATGGGGGAACAGAATGTCCGCCAGCTGCGGGGGCAGAAGTCGGAAGACATCATCTTTGCCGGGACCCAGACCCGCCGGCCCCAGGGGGCAGCGGAAGTCTCGCTGTACTTCGATAACAGCGACCACGCCTTGGATACGGAATTCACGGAAGTCGTCGTCACGCGGCGCCTCTTCCGCTCCGGCGACAGTGAATACTATATCAACCGCCGGCCGTGCCGCCTGAAAGATATCCATATCCTCTTCGCCGATACGGGTATCGGCCAGGACTCTATGGCCGTCATCGGCCAGAACCGCGTCGACCGCATCCTCAACAGCAAGCCCGAAGAGCGGCGGGTCATCTTTGAAGAAGTTGCCGGCATCAGCCGCTTCAAAGGCCGCAAGGCCGACGGCCTGCGCAAGATTGCCGAGACCGAGCGCAACCTGGAGCGCATCCGCGACCTCATGAGCGTCCTTGAAGAGCGGCTGGAACCGTTGCAGGAACAGGCAGAAACTCTGCAGAAATTCCGCTGCCTCGACAGCGAGCGCCTGGCCTATGAAGGGACCGTGACCTTGCAGGAACTGCGCAACAGCGAACGCCTCCTGGCCAAAGCCGAGAACAGCCGCATGACGGCGGCGGCAGAAGAAGAAAAGGCCGCCCAGGAACTGGCAGCGGCCGAGGGAAAACGCAAGGCCCTGTTGGAGGTCATGGCGGCAGACGACGAAAAACTGCGCCGCCTCGATGAAGAAGCCATGGCCGTCCACAACGAGCTGGACAGCCTCGTCCACCGCCGTGAAGCCTGCCGGCAGCGGCAGGCCGAACTGGCCGAGAACGAATCCCAGGCCGCTGACGACGCCGCTCAGCTGCAGCAGCGCCAGGCAGCCTGGCAGGAACAGAAAGAAACCCTGCAGGCCCGGAAGGACCAGAAAGCAGCCGAATTGGCTGCGGCCCAGAAGGCGTTAGCCCTGACTCAGACCCTGTTCGGCCAGGCCGAAGCCAAGGCCGAAGCGGCGGCAAAGGCCCTGCAGGAGCGGGTCGACGCCAACTCCAAGCGCAGCCGCGACGCTTTCATGCTGCGCCGGGACAGTGAAGACCTGCGCCGCCGCCTGGAAGAAAATGAAGCCGCCTGCCAGCAGGCTCTGAAGCAGTGGGAAGACAAGAAGCAGGCCCTGACAGCGGCAGAAGCCCGCCATGAGGAAGCTCTGGCCCAACAGGAAGCGTGCCAGAAAAAAGCCGCCGCCTTTGAAAAGCAGGCCGCCTCGCTGCGACAGACGGCTCAGGAAAAGGGCCAGCGCCTGAAAAAAGGAGAAGACGAATACCGCCGTCTGCGCGGCGATGTCGACGCCGCCTCCCAGCGCATGCGCGTCCTCCAGAGCATGGAACAGGAACATGAAGGCCTGGGACGGGCGGTCAAAGTCGTCCTGACGGCCAGCCAGCCCTGGCGCAGCCGGCTGTGCGGCGCCGTCGGCGAACTCTGCCAGATCCCATCGCGCTTTGCCGTCGCCATCGACGTCGCCCTGGGCGGTGCCGTCCGTTACGTCGTCGCTGAAGACGAAAGGGCGGCCAAACAGGCTATTTCGTATTTAAAAGACAGAAAAGCCGGCCGGACGACCTTCCTGCCCCTGGATACCCTGCGCAGCCGGCAGCGGACAGCCGATGAAGAACGGGCTGCCGGCGAACCGGGCATGCTCGGCTTCGCCTCCGATGCTATTTCTTATGATGCCAAATATGAAAAGGTCTTTTCATCCCTCTTAGGGCGGACCCTCCTGGCCGATACCATGGATACGGGCTCGGCTGTGGCCCGGAAATACGGCCATCGCCTGCGCATCGTCTGCCTCGACGGGACGCAGTTCAACGCCGGCGGCTCCCTGACCGGCGGCAGCGCCCGCAATCAGGAAGGTTCCCTCATCAGCCGGCGGGCGCTGCTGCAGGAATTGCAGGAGACCTGCCGCCGTGGCCAGCAGCGCCTGGAAACCCTGGCCGCTGAGGACCGGGAACTGCGCCAGCAGGCCGAAGAATCTGCCCGGGAACTGGCCCAGGCCGAAGACCATTGGCGCAAAGCCAGCCAGGCTGCGGAACAGGCCCGCTGGCAGGGCGGTCAGGAAGAGAAGGGCCTGGCCGATATCCGCCAGGCCCTGGCTGATTTTGACCAGCGCGTCGAAGCCTTGGAAAAGGAACGGGCCGACATGCAGGCCCGGCTGGTCGCCAAGGAAGCCGCCCTGGCCGATATGGAAACGGGGCCGGCTGCCGATGTCCAGCAATGGCAGGATGCCTGTGATGCTGCCAAGGCCGAAGCCGCCCAGTGCCGCCAGACCTTGACGGAAAGGCAGATTGCCGTAGCCAAACTGACAGAACAGGCCAGCCATGGCGACGACCAGCTGCGCCAGCATGACAAATGGCAGCAGGAACTGACGGTACAGGAACAGGCCCTGGCCCAGCGCCGCCGGGATTTGCGCCGCCGCCAGGAAGAAGCGGCCCGCCTGTTGACAGAACTGTCGAAAAATATTACCTTGAAAGAAGCCGATACGGTCCGCTGCGACCAGGCCAAAGAGGCTTTTTATCAGACCCGCAATGAGTCTTTGAAACAGAGCCAGGACCTGGATGGCGTCGTCGACGACCTGCGCCGGCGCCATCAGGATTGGCAGCAGCGCTGCAATGCTGCCGACATCCAGCGGGAAAAATACAAGAGCGATATCAGCCATCACGAAGAACGGCTGGCCATGCAGGGCCTGAGCCGCCAGGAAGCCATGGAGCGCCGCCGCGAAGGCTCGCTGAAAGAGCTCCACGACAAGGTCGCCTCCCTGAAAGGGCAGATCACAGCCCTGGGGACCATCAACCCGGCAGCTGAAGACGAATACAAGACGGCTCTGGAAAAGCGGGACTTCTACAACCGCCAGTGCGATGACCTGAAAGAATCGCGGGAAAAACTGCGGACTGTCGTCGCTGAAATCGATGCGGCCATGGCCGAACAATTCGCCAAGGCCTTCAAGGAAATCGGCGTCCACTTCCAGGATATCTTCAGCCGTCTCTTCGGCGGCGGTACGGCCCACCTGGCCCTGACCGACAAGGAACATATCCTGGAAGCCGGTGTGGAAATCTATATCCGCCCGCCAGGAAAGAAGCAGCAGTCCCTGACGCTTCTCTCCGGCGGCGAACGGGCCCTGACGGTCATTGCCCTGCTCCTGGCTTTTCTGGCCTATCATCCGGCGCCGTTCTGCCTGGTCGACGAAGTCGACGCCGCCCTGGACGAAGCCAACGTCGAACGCATGGCCCGATACCTCAAGAATTACAGCGGTGCGACGCAGTTCATCGTCATCACCCACCGCCGCAAGACCATGGAAGCGGCCAATACCCTGTTGGGTGTGACCATGGAAGAAAAAGGCGTATCGCGCCTGCTGACTGTCAAAGTAGATGAATTGTTAAAGGAAGGAACATAACTATGGGATTTTTTTCAAAACTGCGCAAAGGCTTAGAAAAGACGAAACACTCGCTCATCCAGAATATCGAAACCGTCGTCCGCGGCTATGCCAAGATCGACGACGACATGTACGATGACCTGGAAGCGGTCATGCTCACCGGCGATATTGGCGTCGAAACGACGGAATACCTCCTGGACCAGATCCGGACCGGTGTCAAATCGAAGGAAATCAAAGACGGCAACGACGTCGTCCCGTATTTGGAAAAATGCATCGTCGCCCTGCTCAATGAAAACGATGAACCCCTGCCGGAAACAGACGGGCCGCGGGTCATCTTCATCGTCGGCGTCAACGGCGTCGGCAAGACGACGACTATCGGCAAACTGGCCAAGTATTACAAGCAGCAGGGGAAATCGGTCATGCTCGCCGCCGGCGATACCTTCCGTGCGGCAGCGTCGGAACAGCTGGCCATCTGGGCGGACCGCGTCGGCGTACCCATCGTCAAGCATCAGGAAGGCGCCGATGCAGCCGCCGTCGTCTTCGATGCCACGGCGTCAGCCAAAGCCAAGGGCATGGATATCCTCCTCGTCGACACGGCCGGCCGCTTGCAGACCAAGTCCAACCTCATGGAAGAATTGCGGAAAATGGCCCGTGTCGCTAGCCGCAACATCGAAGGAGCTCCGCAGGAAACGCTCCTCGTCCTCGATGCCACGACGGGCCAGAATGCCGTCAGCCAGGCCAAACTCTTCGGCGACGTCGTTCCCCTGACGGGCGTCGTCCTGACCAAGCTCGACGGGACGGCCAAAGGTGGCGTCATCTTGTCGGTCAAGCGGGAATTGGGCGTCCCCGTCCGCTGGGTCGGCGTCGGCGAAGGCGTCGACGACCTGCGTCCCTTCGATGCCGCCCAGTTCGCCGATGCCCTGTTCGATAAAAACGTCGCAGCCCGCGAAGCCAGCGACGAAGATTAGGAGGGAATCCCATGTTCGTAGGTAATATTTCCCAGTATGAAAAGGAAAGCCGTTTCCTGCCGGAATATATCCGGCCGTGGATCGAGAAATTGTCTTCCTTGGTCAAGTCGGACTTGAATCCCGGACGCCATACCTTCGATACGGTGAACTACATGAATGTCGACGTCACGGAAACGGCGCCGGCCAGCCAGCGTCTGATGGAAGCCCACCGCGACTACATCGACGTCCAGTACGTCCTCGAAGGCGAAGAGAACATCGGCTGGCAGCCCTTATGCCAGGCCGGCCCTGTCGTCGATGACAGCCGGGCCGACAGCGATGCCTGGTTCTACAATCCCGATGTCGTCGACGATACGGTCATTGCCATGACGCCGGGAACGTATGCCATTTTCACGCCGGCTGACGGCCATCGCTGCCTCTGCGCGCCTGACGGGCAGGGGAAGGCCATCAAGAAGGCCATCCTCAAGCTCCACGTCTAGAAGGGGGGATGAAGATGGAACTTATTCCAGCCGTCGCCAAGGCCCTTGAGGAACTGCGCCGTCAGCGGCCCCTCATTCACCATATCACCAATTTCGTCACCATGACTGACTGCGCCAATGCGACCCTGGCTATCGGCGCGTCGCCGACTATGACCAATGCCGTCGAGGAAGTCGCCGAAATGGCGGCTGCCGCCAGGGCCCTGGTCCTCAACCTGGGGACGCTCCAGGCGTGGACCCTGGAGGCCATGCTGGCAGCCGGTAAATCGGCCGCTGCCCACGGCGTGCCCATCGTCTTCGACCCCGTCGGCGCCGGCGGTACGATCTTCCGCACCCAGGCGGCCCTGCGCCTGCTGGATGAACTGCCTATGGCCGTCATCCGCGGCAACGCGTCGGAAATCACCTGCCTGGCAGCCCATAAGAGCGGCCAGGATTTCGGCGTCGACAGCCGTCTAGGCCCAGCCGACCCGGCCCTGGCTTCGTCCCTGGCCAGCCATCTCGGGACGACCGTCGCCATCACCGGCGCCGTCGATGTCCTTTCCGATGGCTGCCAGACGGCCGAAATCCGCAACGGCTGTCCCATGCTGACCTATGTGACCGGTACGGGCTGCATGACGACGTCCCTCATCGCCTCCTTTGCCGCCGTGGCCGACCCGTTCACAGCCGCAGCCGGCGGCATCCTGGCCATGGGCATCGGCGGTGAGCTGGCCCTGGCAGGGGAGGGGAAGAATGGGCCGGGGACCTTTCACGCCCGTCTCTTCGATGCCTTTTATCAATTAAATGATGCTATCTTACAAAAATATGGAAAGGTTGTAGTACATCGTGAATAATACTGAACTCAAGAAAATGACAGTGACGGCGATTTTCATCGCCATCGGCGTCCTCCTGGCGCCTTTCGTATCCTTTCCCTTCGGCGGTGCCCGGGTTTTCCCGCTGCAGCACCTCATCAATGTCCTCTTGTCGGTCCTCGTGGGCTGGCGCTATTCGACGGCCGGTGCTTTCTGCATTTCATCCATCCGCATTGCCATGGGCGTCGGTACCGTCCTGGCCTATCCCGGCAGCATGATCGGCGCCGCTTTATCCGGCGTTTTGTATAAAAAAACAAATTCCATCTGGGGTGCCGTCATCGGGGAAATCGTCGGGACCGGCCTTCTGGGCGGCCTCATCGCCTATCCTGTCGCCGCTTTCGTCCTCGATTCCAAAGTCGTCGCCTTATGGTTCTTCATCGTTGCCTTTTTGCCCAATACCTGTATTGGTGCGGCCTGTGGTGCTGTTTTATACAAAGTCCTGCCGATTCGGAAATTTGCCGAAGAATTGAGAAAATAATAATATCAACTTGTTTATTGACTTATAAGGTGCTGTATATTAAACTATAAATTGGTACTGAATTTTATAGTTTGAGTTTCAAAAGCAGCACCTTGTATTTTTTTGAGTAGGACGTGTTTACATGACAGAAAATATCCGCGCCAAGATTCTGGCCGAAGCCCTTCGTGAAATCAACCGCCATGGTTCCGATTTCCACATGGACGACTTAGCCTGTAATCTGCGCATCAGCAAGCGGACTTTATACGAAAATTTTTCGTCGAAACAGGAAATCATCGAACAGGCCATCGCCGATTTTACCGATAAGATCTATGCCTATCATCAGCGTATCGTCAGCGATCCGGCCATGACTTGCGAAGCCAAGCTCATCGCTTATTTCGACGTGCCCAGTGACAACTGGCAGGTCCTGTCCGTGCGGAAAACATCGGATCTCCTGGCAAAGATGCCTGGTACTTGTGAACGCTTGCAGTCCCGCTATAAAAAAGACTGGCTCCTTTTGGAACGGCTCCTCGATGAAGCTCAGGAGACAGGAGAATTCAAGCCCTTTGATAAGTTCCTGTTCTTGCGTATCCTGCATAGCGCAGCCGATGACATTATCGATTATTTTAATGATGTCAAACACGATTCCACCTTTAGTGACTATATGAAGCGCTGTATCAACGTCTTGCTCTATGGCATTAAAAATCAGGAATCGAAAGAAATAGGAGGAAAGTGAAGATGATACAAAAACGCAAACTTGCGACGATGAGCGTCACCGTACTCACCATCGCCGCGCTCTTAGCCGGCTGTGGGGCCAACCCAAGTGCGACTAAGGCTCCCGTTGCAGTCAACACGTACAAAGTCGTCGCCGCGGACACGCCGGTCAAGGCCGAGTACAGCGGTACCGTGACGGCAACAGACAAGGTGCCTGTCCGGCCTAAGATTTCCGGCCGTGTCGTAGAAAAATACGTCCAAGGCGGTCAGGAAGTCACGGAAGGGCAGCCGTTGTTCCGCCTCGACAGCCGGACCTATGACGCCGCCCTGGCCCAGGCCAAGGCTACCCAGGCTCAGTCCGAAGCCAATCTGGCCAATCAGCAGCTGAACCTGCGCCGTTACCAGACCCTGGCCAGCCAGGACGCCATCCCGCAGCAGACCGTCACCGACCAGGAAGCGGCTACGCAGCAGCAGCAGGCTGTCGTCGAAGCCAATGCAGCCCAGGTCGACGCTGCTCAGGATAACGTCGACGATACCATTGTCTATGCTCCGTTCAGCGGCAAATTGAACGTCGATGACGTACCTATCGGTACCTTTGCGACGGCCGGTTCGACGGCACTGGTCACCATTTCTTCGACCAATCCGGTCTATGTCGAATTCTCCATCAGCGAAGCCGAATACCTGCAGATGACCAAGCAGGCTGCGGACAACGCCGGCAGCTGGGGCGACCATCTCCTGCTCCGCTTGAGCGACGGCACCATGTATCCTTATGAAGGCCATGTCACCCAGGTCAACCACGGCATGGATGGCAACTCTGGCTCGATCATCGTCAAGGCCGTCTTCGACAATCCGGATAATCTCCTCATCCCAGGCCTCTATGCGACGGTCGTTTCCGATACCCAGATCCAGCGCAATGCCCTGTCCGTACCGCAGCGCGCCGTCCAGCAGACGCTGGGTAAATATTATGTATCCGTCATCGACGGCAATGGCGAAGCCCAGAACCGGGAAGTCACGCCGGGCCAGAAAGTCGGCAAATTCTGGATCATCAACGATGGTCTTCAGGATGGCGATACGATTATCGTCGACGGCTACCAGAAGGCCAAAGGCGCTGCCTTGGACCAGCACTTGCTGACCAAGGCCGATATCGACAACGACAGCTCCGATACGTCGTCGGACACATCATCGTCAAATAGTTAGGGAGGCGAGACCGTGATATCTAAGTTCTTTATCGACCGGCCTATCTTTGCTATCGTCATTTCGCTGATCATTTCCATCTTCGGCCTGTTGTCGATGGCGACTCTGCCGGTTGCCAAGTATCCGCAGGTCACGCCGCCGCAGGTCCGCGTCTCGGCTACTTATATCGGCGCGAATGCCGAAGTCGTCGGCACGACCGTGGCCAGCGTCATCGAACGCCAGCTCGTCGGTGTCGATAACCTGGTCAATATGGAAAGCTCGACGAACGATAACGGGTCTTACTCCATGACCGTCCAGTTCAAGTCCGGCAGCGATGGTGATATGGACACGGTCAACACTCAGAACCGCGTCAGCCAGGTCCAGTCGACCTTGCCGTCAGAAGTTACCCAGACCGGCGTTACAGTCCAGAAGTCGACGAGTTCCATGGCTATGGTCTTCGCCCTGGTTTCGCCCAATGGCTCTTATGATGCGACGTTCATGAAGAACTATGCTACCCAATACTTCATGGATGAACTGAAATCCGTCCCGGGCATCGGCGACGTCCAGGAATTCGGGTCTGACTATGCCATGCGCATCTGGCTCAACCCGATGAAGATGAATATCTTGAAGATTACACCGACCGATGTCATCTCGGCTATCAGCACTCAGAATAAACAGGCCGCTGTCGGCACCATCGGCTCCCAGCCGTCGCCGAACAACCAGACCTACCAGTATACCCTGCGTACCGACGGCCGCTTGCAGACGGCGGAACAGTTCAAGAACGTCATCGTCCGCACCAATCCCGACGGTACCATGGTCCGCGTCGGCGACATTGCCGATGTCAGCCTGGGATCCAAGGATTATTCCGTTGCCACTAACCTCAACGGCGGCAAGGCTGCCGGTTTCATGATCAGCCTGACAGCAGACGCCAATGCCATGCAGTCTGTCAGTGGTGCCCGCAAGGTCTTGGAAAAGGCTAAGCAGGCTTTCCCGGCTGATATGGATTATAAAATCGTCTACGATAGCACGACCTTCGTTACGGCGTCGATTCATGAAGTTATTGAAACCTTCATCGAGGCCCTGCTGCTGGTCGCCCTCATCGTTTATATCTTCCTCCAGAGCGGCCGGTCGACGCTGATCCCGCTCATCGCCGTCCCGGTATCGCTGCTGGGTACCTTTGCCTGCTTCAAGGTCCTCGATTTCTCCATTAATACGTTGACCTTGTTCGCCATGGTCTTGGCTATCGGCCTCCTCGTCGACGATGCCATCGTCGTCATCGAAGCCGTTGAATACGAAATCAAGTACAATGCCCGAAGTCCGCGGGAGGCGACGATTATCGCTATGGAAAACGTACAGAACCCGGTTATCGGTGTTGCCTGCGTCCTGGCCGCCGTCTTCATCCCCGTCGGCTTCATCAGCGGCATGAGCGGTATCCTCTACCGCCAGTTCGCCCTGACCATTGCCGTGTCGGTCCTCATTTCGGCCTTCGTCGCTTTGACCCTGACACCGGCCATGTGTGCGTCGATTTTGAATGTCCACAAACCCAATGACAACCCCAAGGGCATTTACAAGTTCTTCCAGAAATTCAATGATGCCTTCGATAGGCTCATCGCCTGGTATGGCCTGCGCCTGGCTCACTTGCAGCTTCACCTCAAATGGTGCGTGGCCTTCCTGGTCATCATCAGCGCCCTCACGGCAGGCGTCTTCAAAGTCATGCCGACAGGCTTTGTCCCGTCGGAAGATAATGCCTTCGTCATGATGAACGTCACCTTGCCCGAAGGCATTTCCCAGACGGAAACGAAACAAGTCAGTGAACAAATCAGCAAATGGCTGGAACAGCAGCCGGGCGTGACCAGTGTCATGAACGTTGTCGGTTTCAGTATCCTGGCCAATGGGCCGAAATCGAATGGGGCTACGTCCTTCATCGGCATGAGTGACTGGGATGAACGTAAAGATAAATCCCTGTCCGTCGACGCCCTGGTCGGCAAGATCATGGGCATGGGCAATCAGATTCCTCAGGCTACGGTCATCGCCATGAACCCGCCGCCGATCGACGGCATGGGCACGTCATCGGGCTTTACGATGCAGCTGGAAAACCGCGGCAGCCATACGACGGCCGAATTGTCAGCGATGGCACAGAAATTCATCGCCGCTGCCCGGAAGCGGCCGGAAATCGGGTCGGTCTACACGGCCTTTGCTGCCGATACGCCGGGCTATGAGCTCGACATCGACCGCGATAAAGTTGCCAAAGAAGGCGTTTCCCTGAGCGACCTCTATTCGACGCTCCAGTCCTTCTATGGTTCCTATCAGGTCAACGATTTCACCATGTTCGGTCGTAATTTCAAGGTCGTCGTTCAGGCCGCTCCGGAATTCCGTGAAACCATCGATGCCAATAACCACATCTACGTCCGCAACAGTGCCAACCAGCTCGTTTCAGTGGCCAACTTTGTCCGACCGAAAGCCATCGGTTCGGCGTCGATCCTCAACCGTTTCAACGACTATCCGGCCATCAAGATTCAAGGGGCCCCGGCTAATGGCTACAGCTCCGGTGATGCCCTTAAAGCGCTGGAAGAAGTCGCTAAAGACACGCTCAGTGAAGGCTATGCCTATGAATGGAGCGGCATGAGCCGTGAAGAAGTCGAAGCCGGCAACAAGACGGTCTACGTCTTTGCCCTGGCTATCCTCTTCGTCTTCCTCGTCCTGGCCGCCTTGTATGAAAGCTGGAAAGTACCCTTTGCTGTTATGTTCAGTCTGCCGGCAGGTGTCTTCGGGGCTTCGGCCTTTGCCTACCTCCTGAACCAGCAGAATAACCTGTACTTCCAGATTGGCCTGTTGGCCGTCATCGGTCTGGCCGCCAAGAACGCCATCTTGATTATCGAATACGCTAAAGTCCGTGTCGATGAACGCGGTATGGATCCCGTATCGGCTGCTATCGAAGCCGCCAAGATCCGTCTCCGCCCGATCATCATGACGTCCCTGGCCTTCGTCGTCGGCTCTATCCCGCTGGCCATCGCCACCGGGGCAGGCGCCGCATCGCGAGTAACCATGGGCATCACCGTCGTCTTCGGTACGTCCGTTGCGACCATCTTCGGGGTCTTCCTTATCCCCATGATGTTCATCATCGTAGAAACATTCGGACACAAACGGGTCCGTCCTAAACAAACAGTCGGAAGACTGAAAGATATGTAGTATGAAAAAAGAGGCTGTCGCACGTGCGACAGCCTCTTTTTTAATGGTTAGCAGCCAGTGGCTAGTGGTTAGCGGATGGTTAAAAATTTGAAACCATCTTCTACAAACTATGTTGAAAGAGCAACCTCTCAGTCAGCTTCGCTGACAGCTCTCCTATCAGGAGAGCCAGGCGGGCCACGAGCCACGAGCCACGAACCACGAGCTACTAACCCCTAACCCCTAGCTCCTAGCCCCTAACGGCTAATCTCTCGCCAGCAGCCGTTCTTTCATTTCCAGGTAGCGTGTCGTGTAGTACGGTGCCAGCTGGGCTTCGCGCAGGTCGCTGCCGAAGGGGCGGCGGCTGATGGAGAGGATAGGCGGGCTCTGGATGCGCTTGGCGACGGCGAAGCCGGCGATGAGGCGCCACCACCGTTCCAGGTCGTCGATGAAGGCTTTTGCCGTCGGGAAGAGCTGATGGACATCGACGCTGCAGCCGATGTTCTTTTCCAGGGTGCCGTTGATGTACCATTCGAGGATGGTTTCCGGCGTGGCCCGTTGCCAGCGTTCGACGAAGGCGGCGAAGAGGTAGTCGTGATAGGGGTAGATGATCGGGTCGCCCTGGCCCTTGGTGATATCCTGCTTGTCCGACAGTTCGGCGCTGGGGACGATGTCGATGCTGCCCTGGGGCACGACTTCGCGCTGGAAGACCTGGTCATTGAGGTAGCGGGCCAGGTCGTAGACCTGATGCTTCCACAGGTCCGCCGTAGCCGCCAGGTAGCCGGCGCTGTCGCCGTAGAGGGTGGCGTAGCCGACGGACAGTTCGGCCTTGTTGGCATTGCACGTGAAGACGCCGCCAAAGGCTGCCGCCGCTGCGGCCAGGATACGGCTCGACCGGTCGCGGGCCTGGATGTTTTCTTCAATGAAACTGGTCAGTTCCAGATGGCCCTTGTCCTGGCCTTTCTGGCTGAGCTCGGCTCCTTCGAACTGGTGCCGCGTCAGTTCCAGGCTGTCCTGGACGGGGACGACCGTGTACAGGCAGCCGATGTTGTCGGCCAGTTCTTTGGCCAGGCTCTTGGTCATGTCCGAGTTGTAGCAGCTGGGCATGTTGACCAGCAGGATGTTTTCCGGCGGCAGTACCGTCGCATAGAGGGCGGCGTTGACGGCCGAGTCGATGCCGCCGGAGACGCCGAGGACGACTTTATGGACGCCAATGGCATCCATGAAGGATTTCAGGCCGTAGTGCAGGCTGGCGTAGATGTCTTCGATGGGAGACTTTTCCGGCTGCAAGTGCGAAGGCGAGACGAAACGCTGGGCCTTTTCATCGAAGTCGACGATGACCATTTCTTCCGTAAAAGGCGTACATTCGACGTGCTGCGAACCGTCTTTCTGGTACGTGCTGCTGGCGCCGTCGAAGGTGTAGATGTTCTTGCCGTTGTTCTGGATACCCGTGCAGTTGACGTAGATGGCCGGGCAGTGGACCTTGTCGATGGCCTGGCCGAAGAGGCGGTGACGCCGCTGGGTCTTGCCCAGAGTGAAGGGCGAGTTGGAAATGTTGATGAACATGTCGATGTCGTACATTTTCCCTAAATAGCTCATGGGCTTGAAGGGATAGTTTTCATCCCAGCTGTCTTCGCAGATGAGCGGCCCCATGCGGAACTTGCGGCCGTCGTCGAAGGGAATCTGGACGGGCGACAGGAAGTCTTCCGGGAAGGCATGGCGTTCCTGGGCGACTTCGATGAGCGACGTGAAGTAGCGGATGTCGCTGAATTCGCGGTAGTTGGGCAGGAGCGTCTTGATGTAGAAGGGGTAGGGCGAGCGGGCCGGCGAAATCCAGCGGCCGTTGTAAGCGATGAACATGGCGTTGTACTTCCGCGTCCGGCCGTCGAGGTTGACCCGGTCCGTCTCTTTGGCGACGTTGCCGAAGATGATGGCCATGCCGTCGGACAGGGCCTTGATTTCTTCACCGAAGCGGACGCAGTCGTCGATGTAGTCGGGCTGGTCCCAAATATCACCGATGAGATAGCCTGGAATAGCGAGCTCCGGGAAGACGATGAGGTCGCAGCCGGCTGCTTTGGCCTTGGCGATACATTCTTTCATGACGGCCGTGTTCTGCCGTGGATTGCCAGGGTGGACATTTGTCTGGGCAAGTGCTATTTTAAACAAGGAAAAGCCTCCTTTTCGTAGGGGAAAAACTATATACTATCTCATCTTATCATAAAAAGGGGCAGGCGAAAAGGCTGTCCCCGGCCAGGGGCGGAAAAGACATGACAGAACGCCGTCCTTGCGGTATACTTAATACATATAAAAATTTAAAGAGAGGCTTTCATGAAAACACTGCTTACCATCTTGAATTCCAAATTCATCCAATCGTCCCTGGCCCTGCGCTGCCTGTCGACGGCGTGTGACCACCAGGGCGTCGCCGTGTCCGTAGCCGAATATACGATCAATCAGAACAGCTATGACATCCTGCGCCACATCGCCTCGTTCGAGGCCGACGTCATCGGCTTTTCCTGCTATATCTGGAATATCGAAATGACCTGTCATCTCATCGACCTGGTGAAACAGGTCTTTCCCCAGACCAAGGTCTTCGTCGGCGGCCCGGAAGTATCCTATACGGCCCGGCAGATACTGGAAGATTATGAGCATATTGATTACGTCCTCCAAGGTGAAGGGGAAGAGATGGTACCGGCTTTCCTGAAATCCCTGGCAGCCGGCCGCGATGGGACAGAAGTCCCCGGCGTCCTCGGCCGCGTCGACGGCGTCATCCAGGGCGACGAGACCTTCCAGGAAGTAGAAGACCTGGACAGCCTGCCTTTTCCTTACGAGCATCAGGACTTCCGCGAACTGGACCACCGCATCATGTATTATGAAAGCTCCCGGGGCTGTCCTTTCCACTGCCAGTACTGTCTGTCGGGCATGAACGACCGCGTCCGCTTCCGCTCGGTCCCGCTGGTCCTGAAGGAACTGCAGGCTTTCGTCGATGCCGGCGTCCATCAGGTCAAATTCGTCGACCGCACTTTCAACTGCAGCCCGGCCCATCACCGGCCGCTCATAGCGTACATGATTGCCGTCGATAAGCCCATCAATTTCCACCTGGAAATCGAGCCCGGCGTCCTTACCGATGACGACATTGACCTCCTGGCCCAGGCACCGAAAGGACGGATCCAGCTGGAAATGGGCATCCAGACGACGTATGAGCCGACGCTCCAGGCCATCCACCGTCATAATGACTGGCCGCGCATTACGCATATCATGGAACGCCTCGTCGCCTTGGGGACGATGCATCTCCACTTAGACCTCATCGTCGGCCTGCCTTATGAGGACTACGGCCATCTGCGCCAGTCCTTCAACGATATCTATGCCCTGCACCCCCATAAATTGCAGATCGGTTTCTTGAAGCTCCTCAAGGGCTCCGGCATCCGCCGCGACTACCCTGACGATTACCGGTACGACCCGCAGGGGCCCTATGAAGTCCTGGCGACGGCGTGGCTGCCTTATGAAAAAGTCGCCTATATGAAGGTCCTGGAAGACGTCTTCGAGCGGACTTATAATTCCGGGAAATTCACCTGTTTCTTCAACTGGCTCGGCCGCCGCTATGCTCCGGATTATATGAAACTCTACGAGGCCTTGACAGACGAGTGGCTCGTCCTGCATAATGACCAAAAGGCCCTGTCCGATGAGTCCTTGTGTCATTTCCTCTGCCACTGCATCGAAGATATCCTGCCCCTGACAGAAGACCAGCAGCGCTTGGCCAAAGACCTGCTGGCCCTGGATATGCTGACCTTTTTCCGCTTCCGCCTCCATCCCGATTTCCTCGGCTGGTGCGAAGCGCCGCGCAGCCAGACCGACGCCATCTTCCGCGACGAAGCCTGGCTCCGCCAATTTGCCAGGGACTATCATTTCACCAACTGGCGCGACATCAAGATGCGCTATCGCATCTGGCCTGCCAGCCCGGCCCTGAAAGGGGAACTGCGCCGCTACGGGCCCGTCCCGGAAGGCGCGGCCTATGTGCTGGCTGAAAAAAAGAAAGACCGGGCCGAATGGTGCGTCATCCCGGTCAAAGGAGAACCATCGTGAACGAACGTTACCGCGTCTACTCGACGTATTTAAAAGAAACATATGGCGAAAAAGTCTATAAACTGCCTATCAGCATCCCCGATACCTGTCCCAACCGCGACGGGACCCTGGGCGTCCGGGGCTGTGCCTTCTGCGGCTCCATCGGCGCCGGCTACGAGAACCTGCCGGCGACGGTGACCATTGGCCAGCAGATCGAGCAGAACATGGCCCACATCAAGCCCAAGTACAAGGCCAATAAATTCATCGCCTATTTCCAGAATTTCACCAATACCTACCTGCCGCCAGAGCGTTTCCGGGATTACCTCGCCGCCGCCTGCCAGCCCGATATCGTGGCCCTGGCCGTAGCGACCCGGCCGGACTGCCTCAACGAGACCTATCTCGATATCATGGCTGATGTCAAAGAAAGGTACGGCGTCGATATCCTCGTCGAACTGGGCCTGCAGACCGTCAACTATAAGACCTTGGCCAAAATCAACCGCGGCCATACCGTTGCCGAATACATCGACGCCATGGTCATGCTCCGGGAGTATCCTTTCCGGACCTGTACGCATGTCATCCTCGACCTGCCCTGGGACACCATGGAAGACACCGTCGAGACAGCCAAGATCATTGCCGCCCTCGGCTCTGACGAAGTCAAGCTCCACGCCCTGTACATCATTAAGAACACGGCCATGGCCGAATGGTATGCCCAGGGAAAGATCAAGCTCTGGACCTGCGAAGAGTACGTCCGCCGCGTCGTGGCCTTCCTCGAATACAGCCGGCCCGATACGGTCTTCCAGCGCCTTATCGGCCGGGCGCCGAAAGAAGCGACGGACTTCGCCAACTGGGGCATGGGATGGTGGCGCATCCGCGATATGATCGATGAAGAACTGGAAAAACGCGGCACCTGCCAGGGAGCCCGCTGTGACTACCTGCACGGCAAGGCCGTCCGTAAATTCATGAAATAAAGGAGTATCTCACTTTGGTAGAAAAGAAACTGCAATTTTCCGATTTGCGTGAAGCCCGGGCCGTCCTGGGCATGAAAGACGAATTCCTCAAGACGATGCAGCGCGAATTCCCGGACTGCCGCATTGCCGTCCGCGGCGATACGGCCATGATCGTCGGCAGCGAAGAGGATGTGGCCTATGTGACCGAAGTCTTCCGCGTCCTGCGCTACTTGTTCCGGGAAAACACCTATCTGACGACGCAGCACGTCCGCTATTCGGCCAGACTCATCAAAGAAGGCCAATCGGAGGCCCTGCACAACCTCTATGAAGATACGGTTGGCATTTCTGCCCGGGGCCGCCTCATCAAGCCCAAGACGCTGGGCCAGAAACACTACGTCGATTCCATCCGCAAGAACCTGGTCACCTTCGGCATCGGCCCGGCCGGGACGGGCAAGACCTATCTGGCCGTAGCCCTGGCGGCTTTTTATCTCAAGAACCGCGAAGTCGAACGGATCATCCTGACCCGGCCGGCTGTCGAAGCCGGGGAAAAACTGGGCTTCCTGCCCGGCGACCTGCAGGAAAAGATCGACCCGTACCTGCGCCCGCTCTACGATGCCCTGGCCGACATGTTCGGCTATGACCAGTTCCAGAAGATGATCGACCGCAACATCATCGAAGTGGCGCCGCTGGCCTACATGCGCGGCCGGACCCTGGAAGAATCGTTCATCATCCTCGACGAAGCCCAGAACACGACGCGGGAACAGATGAAGATGTTCCTCACCCGTATGGGCAACCACTCGCGGGTCGTCGTCAACGGCGATGCGACCCAGATCGACCTCGTCGACCGGCGCATGTCGGGCCTGACGGAAGCCGAAAAGATACTTAAAGACGTCCGCGGCGTCGGCATGGTCTACTTCAGCGATGAAGACGTCGTCCGTCACGATATGGTAGGCCGCATCATCAGGGCCTACGAAACTTATTATCATCACGATCACTAGATTGGGGGAATTGCCATGAATATCAACATCAATTACGAAGATCCGTCGTTCCAGCACGATGAATATGAAAAAGTCATCGACCGTGTCTGTGAAGAAGCCGCTCTGGTCTACGGCCTGGGGCCGAAGGCTGAAATCAGCATCCTTCTGTGCCATAACGACTATATCCATACATTGAACAAACAGTACCGCAACATCGACCGGCCGACGGACGTCCTGTCCTTTGCCCTCAACGAAGGGGAAGAAGACGGCTATGACGGCCCCGATACGGCCCTCTTGGGGGATATCATCATTTCTCTGGAAAAAGTCCAGGAACAGGCCGACGAATACGGTCATTCCTTTGAACGGGAACTGGCTTATCTGACCATCCACGGCATGCTGCATATCCTCGGCTATGACCACATGGAACCGGACGATAAAGCAGAAATGCGCAAAGAAGAAGAATTCATTTTACAGCGCCTGGGCTATGTCCGCGAAGGCGAAGAATTATAAGGGAGGAATTACGATATCTATGGAATCATTTAAATCGGGTTTCGTCGCCGTCGTCGGCCGCCCGAATGTCGGCAAGTCGACACTCATCAACCGCATCATCAAGCATAAAGTCTCGATCGTCTCCGATAAGGCCCAGACGACGCGCAACCGCATCCTCTGCATCCATACGGACGACGAATGTCAGATCGTCTTCCTCGACACGCCGGGCATCCACAAGCCGAAACATAAGCTGGGGGAATTCATGGATGAAGCGGCCTATCAGTCCCTGCGCGACATCGACGCCGTCCTGTTCCTCATCTCGGGCAATGAAAAGAAGGGCCCTGGCGACCTCTTCGTCCTGGATAAGCTGAAAGACGTCGGCGTCCCGGTCTTCTTGATCATCAACAAAGTCGACCTCATGACGAAAGAAGAGATACTGCACAAGATTACGGAATATGCCGAACTCTATCCTTTCGCCCAGGTCATCCCCATTTCCGCCCTGAAAGGGGACAACGTCGATGCCGTCGTCGATGAACTGCGCAAGATCCTGCCGGAAGGGCCCAAGTATTTCCCTGACGACATGATCACGGACCAGCCGGAACGCCTTTTGGTCGCTGAAATCGTCCGGGAAAAGCTCTTCCGCTGTACCCGCGATGAAGTGCCCCATGCCATCGCCGTCTATGTCGAAGAAATGAAGGACCGCGGTCACAACAAGGTCTATATCCGGGTCACGGTCTATGTCGAACGGGATTCGCAGAAGCGCATCGTCATCGGCAAGAACGGCACGGTCCTCAAAGAAGTAGGCAACCTGGCCCGCCAGGAAATCGAAAACCTCCTCGGTTCTTCGGTTTACCTCGACATCTGGGTCAAAGTCAAGCGGGACTGGCGCAATAAGTCGGGCGCCCTCAGCGAATTGGGCTATAAGAACGAGTAGGGGGCTGCATGATGGAAGTACAATCAATCGTCCAATGTCTGCTCGTCTTCCTCATCTGCCTGGCCGTCAGCGCCATCTGCGTTACCGGTAAATTCGCCTTTGCCCAGCTGCGCCGGGAATACCTGGAAGAACTCGTCCGCGACGGCGATACGTCGCTGAAACCGCTCTTGTCCCTCTACGACAAGCCCATCGTCTTTCTGGGGACGGCCCAGCTCGGTATGGCCTTGTCCGGCCTCATCGCCGGCGCTGCCGGCTTCTGCGGTCTCTACGGCCTCTACGGCCTGCTGGCTCCGTATATCGGCCAGACGTGGCTCATCTGGCTCATCGAAATCTGCGCCGGTATCGTCCTCTGCTTCATCCTCTGGGTCTTTGGCGAGCTCATCCCCAAGTCCATCGGCCTCCAGCGCCCGGAAAAGAGCCTCAAGGCCCTGCGCCGCTTCATCCAGCCCTGGAGCCGGCCCTTCATGCCCTTCATCCTCTTCGGGAACTGGCTGGGCCGGGCCATCCTGGCAGGCCGCAACCTCGATGTGACCAATGAAATCGATATGGCCCATTCGGAAGATGAAATCCGCATGCTGGTCACGGCCAGCCACAAGGAAGGGAAAATCGACCAGGTCGAAAGCGAACTCATCGGCAACGTCTTCGATTTCGCCGACCGCCTGGCCAAGGAAATCATGGTGCCCCGCCAGGACATTGTCTGCCTCTATACGGAAGATACGATGAACCAGCATTTGCAGACCATCCGCCAGTCGCGGCATACGCGCTATCCTCTCTGTGAAGACGATAAGGACCACGTCCTGGGCCTGGTCCACATCAAGGACATCATGGACCTCTATATCCACAAGCGCAGCAACTTGAACCTCATCAAGCGGCCGATCCTCATGGTCCCGGAAATCATGCCGGCATCGAAGCTCCTCCAGCTCATGCGCATGCGCCGGACCTACCTGGCCATGGTCGTTGATGAATACGGCAGCACCGTCGGCCTCATCGGCCTGGAAGACAAGAGCAGGC
>ERZ1673741.1403-NODE-1403-length-19994-cov-4.508250_pt1 | contig 19994 bp, 18 predicted proteins | sample MGYA00580209_ERZ1673741 | MGnify/ENA primary metagenome ERZ1673741 (study PRJEB41218, sample SAMN15661754) | gut metagenome | host: Homo sapiens | place: Canada: London | collected 2015-08-20/2019-03-30 | study: EMG produced TPA metagenomics assembly of... | reverse complement strand
ACGCAAAGCTGATGTACGACTTTGCCGCATTCTTCCCGAACAGCTATGTCATCGACCTGCGGCAATACGGTCCGGTCTACGATGACGAATTCCGGAAGAACTACTACGGCGGCGGGCATCTCAACACCATGGGCTACTATCTCACGGCGCTGGAGGTTGCGTCCTATATCGACTACATCATCCGTCACAACCCGTATGATTTCCGTTCCAACGGGCTTGCCGGGCTGCCCTATACCCTGCTCTGATCTGCCGGAACCACACTTTTGTGCAATTTGTCTGCTTTTCGTCAAAAGTACGCCTGCTTTTGCAATTCGGACAAAAATTTCTTGCAGAATCATAAAAAAGTTTTTCTTGACAAAACCGCCGTCCGCGTGTATAATAATACAGGAAGGCAATGGCGTCTTTGAGATTTCTCAGGGACGCCGTTTTTGTTTTTCTAATTTGCCTGAATTACAGGGAGGACACCCAAATGGAACAAGAACCGGTCAAAGGGTTTGCATATCATGAAACGGCGTGGCGGTATGTCGCGCTTTATCAGGACGGAACTTGGCAGCCCGGCGGGTTGACCGCAGATGCCAACGTGGTGCTGAACGAATCCGCCTGCGTACTGCAGTATGCACAGACCTGCTTTGAAGGGCTGAAAGCTTACCGCACGCCGGACGGCAAAACCGTTTGCTTTCGCCCCGATCTCAACGCCGCGCGCCTGCAGGATTCCTGCCTGCGCATGATGATCCCCCCGCTGCCGGACGGCATGTTCGAAGAAGCGGTCCGGCAGGTCATTCACGCCAACCGGGATGCCATTCCGGCAGCCGAGACCGGCGGCTCGCTCTACCTGCGCCCCTATGTCTTCGGCACCAACGCTGTGCTGGGCGTCAAACCGGCAACCGAATACCAGTTCCGTCTGTTTGCCTCTCCGGTCGGCTCCTATTTTGCAGGCGGGACCAAGCCGCTGCGGATTCGCATCAGCGATTTTGACCGCGCCGCGCCGCACGGGACCGGGCACATTAAGGCGGGGCTGAACTACGCCATGAGCCTTTACGCCATTGCGGATGCGCACGCAAACGGATATGACGAAAATCTTTACGTCGATTCCGCGACCCGGACCTACATTGAGGAGACCGGCGGCGCAAACGTGCTGTTCGTCACGCGCGACGGCGGGCTGGTGACACCGAAATCGCCGACCATTCTGCCCTCCATCACGCGGCGGTCGCTCCTGTACGTTGCCGAGCACTACCTGCACATTCCGGCAGAGGAGCGCCCGGTGCGCCTGGACGAGATCGGCAGCTTTGCGGAATGCGGGCTTTGCGGCACGGCTGCGGTCATTTCGCCGGTTGGAACGATTGACGATCACGGAACCGAATACCGCTTCGGCGCGCCGGAAGAAACTTCGGTCCTGCGCCGGTTGTACACTACCCTGCTTGCCATCCAACACGGCGAACTTCCCGCCCCCGAGGGCTGGCTCGTGCAGGTCGATTAAGAAGGAGAAAACCATGAAAATTGCAATTATCGGCGCCGGCGCGATGGGTTGTCTGTATGCGAGCCTGCTTGCCGCGCACAGCGAAGTCACCCTTTACGATGCAGCCCCGGCGGTTGTGGACGCAATCAACCGCACCGGCGTCACATGCCGTGAGCCGGACGGGACCGAGGCGAACGTTCGGATTCCGGCGCAGCTGACGGGCAGCGGAACTGCGCCCTATGATTTGGTCATTCTGTTTGTCAAAGACCTTTACAGCCGTGCGGCACTGGAGGCAAACCGGGCGCTGATCGGTCCCGGCACGCTCCTGCTCTCCCTGCAAAACGGCATGGGCAACGAGGAGATCATGCGGGATTTTGCCGCTCCCGCGCAGATTCTGCTGGGGACCACCAAGCACAACTGCGTCACGCTCGCGCCCGGGCAGATCTATCATTCCGGCTCCGGCATCACCTATATCGGCTCGCCGGTCGGCAACAGCGCCGCAGCCGAGACGGTTGTCGGGCTGTTCGTTGCGTGCGGGTTTGAAGCGGAGGAATGCACCGGCGTGCGCCATCTGCTGTGGGAAAAGCTGTTTCTCAACATGTCCGTCAACCCGGTAACCGCTCTGCTCGGCGCGCACATCGGCACGGTGTCGGAGGACCCGGACCTGCGCGAGCTGGCGCATGCGATGATTGACGAAGCGGTCCGTGTAGCAGCTGCCGACGGCGAAACGTTTGACGCTGACACCGTTTTTGCGCGCCTGATTGAGTCGACCCGGCAGCTCTCGACCGGAACGGCATCCATGTGTCAGGATATTCAGCAGAAGCGCCGGACCGAAATCGATTTCATCAACGGTGCAGTCGTCCGCATCGGCGCGCAGTACGGCATCCCCACCCCCTACAACGCCGCGATCGTCCACCTGATGCACGCCAAGGAACGGCTGGTCAGAAAGCAAGACTAAGACCTTGGGCTTTGCCCAAACCGACTTAGGGGGATTCTTTCGGAGAATCCCCCTAAGAACCCCAAGAACTCGAATCAGGTAGAAGTTACCTGTTTATTTTTTTGTGGGTGCTGATTTTATTTTTTTCTATATGTGCATATCCAAAAAATAAAAGTTGTGCGAACATAACAATTGAGTTGCTATGTTCGCACAACTGGTGAAAAAACTTTCCGGCTACACAAAGTCTGTACTTACGAAAGAATAGGACCCAAAATCCCCCTTAGCCAAGTTCTTGGGGGTTCTTAGGGGGGCTTCTCCGAAAGAAGCCCCCTAAGCAGGGTTTGGGGCGGCGCCTCAAGGTCTTCCCCCTAAAACTTGATCGTCAGCTGGTCGGTCTCGTCCACGTCGTCCAGGGCGCCGGCTTCGCGGAGGATGTCGATCACGCCCTTGGAGACCTTCGCGCGGGTTTGAAGGTCTTCTACCGAGAAGAACGGCTCCTCGTTCCGCGCCTGAATGATGCTGTCTGCAGCTGCATCGCCAAGTCCGGGCAGCGCCGAGAACGGCATCCGGATGGCGCCGTTTTCCGGACGGAAAACATAGGACTCAGACACGGCAAGGCTGACCGGCAGGAAGCGGATGCCGCGCGACATTGCCTCGTTGACCAGCTGGAGCACCGGAATGCTGTCCTGCTCCTTCGGCGAGGCATCCTTGCCGCGCTGCTGAATATCCTTCATGACGTTGCGGACGTTTTGAATGCCCTTGATAATCACGCTGGCGTCAAAGCCCTTCGGCGCAACCGTGAACATGGTGCAGTAAAATTCCACAGGCTTGTGAACCTTGTACCACGCCAGACGGATTGCCGACATGACGTAAGCAGCCGCGTGCGCCTTCGGGAACAGATAACGAATCTTTTTGCAGGAAAGGATGTACCACTCCGGCACATTGTGCTCACGCATTTCGGCTTCCCATTCGGGCGTTAACCCCTTCCCCTTCCGAACGGCTTCCATAATCTTGAACGCATGCGCGTTTTCCAAGCCGTAGCGAATCAGGTCCAGCATAACGCCGTCCCGGGTTCCGATGACGCGCGAAATGTCGCAGATGCCGTCCCGAATCAGGTCCTGCGCGTTGCCAAGCCACACGTTGGTCCCGTGCGTCAGACCCGAAATCTGCAAAAGGTCCGCAAAGTTGTGCGGCTTTGCATCAATCAACACCTGCTGGACAAACGGCGTTCCAAGTTCCGGCAGCCCGTAGGTCCCAATCTGGCAACCGATGTCCTCCGGCGTCACGCCAAGCGGCTTGGTCGATTCCAGCAGCTCGTAAACCGAGCTGTCGTTCATTGCCACATCGTTGACCGAGGTGTTGGTAAAGGTCTCCAGCCACTTGTACTTGGTCGGCATATCGTGCCCGAGCTCGTCCAGTTTCAGAATGGTATCGTGCAGATAGGAGAACGCAAAGTGCGTGGTGATGATGTCCGAGTTCGGGTCGTCGGCGGGGTGCTGAACCGGCGTGAAGTCGTAAACCTCGTATTTCTGCGGCACCACGATGATGCCGCCGGGGTGCTGACCGGTCAGCTTCTTGACGCCGGTGCAGCCGTTGACCAGCCGGTTCATCTCGGCGCGCGGCAGGCTGATGCCCTTGCCCTCGACATATTTTGCAACATAGCCGTAAGCCGTCTTGTCGGCAAGCGTGCCGAGCGTGCCGGCGCGGAAGACGTGCCCCTCGCCGAACAGTTCCTCGGTGTACTTATGCACGCGCCCCTGCACGTCACCCGAAAAGTTCAGGTCAATATCCGGCGACTTGTCCCCGTAGAAGCCGAGGAAGGTCTCAAACATGATGTCGTGCCCGTCGGCGTGATATTTCGTGCCGCACATCGGGCAGATCTTGTCCGGCAGGTCAAAGCCGGAACCGACTTCACCCGAGGTGAAAAATTCGCTGTGCTTGCATTCCGGGTTCGGGCAGTAGTAATGCGGCGGGAGCGGGTTAACCTCGGAAATGCCAGCCATGGTGGCAACGAAGGACGAGCCGACCGAGCCGCGCGAGCCGACCAGGTAGCCCTGCTCTTCGCTGAAATGCACCAGTCTTTGCGCAATCAGATACAGCACGGCAAAGCCGTTTTTGATGATGGAGGTCAGCTCCTTGTTCAGGCGCGCTGTCACAATCTCCGGCAGCGGGTCGCCGTACATCTTCTTCGCCCGCGCCCAGCACATGTCCTGCAGCTCCTGCTCCGCGCCTTCCATTTCCGGCGTGTAGGACCCCTTCGGAATCGGGCGAACGCGCTCAATCATGTCGGCAATCTTGTTGGTGTTGGTGACCACAACCTCGTATGCCTTCTCTTTTCCGAGATAGGAAAACTCTTCAAGCATTTCATCGGTCGTGCGAAAATACAGCCCAACGTCCTTGTCGTAATCCTTGAACTTCATGCCCGCCAGCAGGATTTTGCGGAAAAGCTCATCCTCCTTGTTGAGGAAGTGCGCGTCACAGGTAGCGCAAACCGGCTTGTGATACTGCTCGCCCAGCGCCACAATGCGGCGGTTGATGTCCCGCAGCCCCTCGTCGTCGGCAATCTTTCCTTCGGCAATCAGGAAGCGGTTGTTGCAGATCGGCTGAATTTCCAGATAGTCGTAAAAACTGACAATTTCCTCAATCTCGTTGTCCGGGCGGTTTTCGAGAATCGCCCGCACCAATTCGCCCGCCTCGCATGCCGAGCCGATAATCAAGCCCTCGCGGTGCTTTTCCAGCACGGTCTTCGGAATGCGCGGGTTGCGGCGGAAGTATTTCAGATAGCTGTAGGAAATCAGCTTGTACAGGTTCTTCAGCCCAACCTGATTTTTGACCAGAATGATCTGGTGATAGGTCGGCAGCTTGAGCGGGTCTGCCTTTTCGGTCATGTCGCGGCGCAGATCGTTCAGCGACCGCAGCTCCATTTTCTGCAGCCGGTCGATCATGCAGAAGTAGATCATTGCCAGCATTTCCGCGTCATCGCAGGCGCGGTGATGGTTGAAGTCGCCTAGGTCGTAGTATTTGGCAATGACATCCAGCTTGTGCGATTTCAGCTCGGGGTTGATGAATTTCGAAAGCCCCACTGTATCGAGATACGGGTTTTCGAACGGCAGCCCGGCTTCTTTTGCAAAGTACCGGATAAAGCCGATGTCGAAATTTGCGTTGTGCGCAACCAGCAGCGGGTAAGGCTCCCCCTCCTTCACGCGGTCGTTGCCGATGAAGGAAAAGAAGGCTTTCAGCGCCTCGGCATAGGACGGCGCATCCGCAACCATCTCATCGGTGATGCCGGTCAGCTCTACAATCTCTGCCGGAATCGGGCACTCTGGATTGACAAAGGTGTTGAAGCGCTCCAGCACTTTGCCGTCCTTGATTTTCACGGCGCCGATTTCGGTTATTTTGCAGTTCCGGACCGACAAACCGGTCGTTTCAATGTCGAAAACAATCGTTTCGGCGTTGAAATCGGGGTTGCAGTTCCCCATCACCGCGCTGGCGGTGTCGTTGACGAAGTAGGCTTCGATGCCGTAGATGACCTTGAAGGGGTTGTCCTCTCCTGCGGCTTTCTCCAATGCCAGCATCGCATCCGGAAAGCCCTGTACGTTGCCGTGGTCGGTGATTGCAACTGCCGGATGCCCCCATTTGAGCGCGGTCTTGACCGCCACATCGGGCGGGATCAGCGCATCCATGGTCGACATGGTGGTGTGCAGATGCAGCTCCACGCGCTTTTTCTCCGCCGTGTCCTTGCGTGTAATCTTTTTGATTTGCAGGATGTCGGTATAGAAAAAGCTGTAGTCAAGGTCGGTCTTGCCTTTGCGCGTAATCTGCTTGACATAGCCGCGCATGGCATAAACACCGCCGTTCTTCACGATGCCAGAGAGCGACCGCGCGTCTTCGATTTCCATGCCGAAGGTGCGATGCTCGATGGAGGTATCCCCATCGAAGAGGTCAAAGGTGATGTCCATCTTGTCGCCCGTGCGGTTCTCCTCGGCGGTGAAATTGAAGACCTCACCCAGAAAGACGATGTTCTTCTGCGGGTGGTTGACCGTTGCAATGGCGGTTGGAATAATCTCAAATTCGGAGCCGAGCAGCACGGTCGGTTCGGACACATCAAAGCGCGAATGCCCGATTTCCCAGACCGTTTCGCTGATCTGCTTCGGCGTCGGGTCCAGGTCGGTATAGATGCTCGGAATGCGCGGCAGGACCGCCGTTTCCTGCACGGCAGGACCGCCGCTGTAGGCTGCCTGCTGGCTCTGCATGCGGACGTAATCCTTCTCCGCTTTGGCTGCCTCCTGCGACATGCTGTTGCGCATCATCTGCAGATCCGAGGCGTAGAGGCTCGGGTCGTAGCCGGTCTCCTGCCGGATGGTGATCTTAATCTCGGTGTCAAATTCGCTGCGGATGATTCCCTCCATCAGCGCCGGGGTCTTGGCATCGGTCACCAGCCCAACGCCGCTTTCGGAGAACGGAATCTCAATGTCAAGCCTGTTTCCGTCCAACCGGTAATGGCAGCGGTTGAAAAAGCCGTTTGCCACAATGCCCATGCGGTTGGTCTCGGCAAGCAGCTCCGGCACGTAATCCTCGGTAAAGGTTGCGCCCGGATAATGCGGAAGAAAGCGCACGAAGTTCAGCTCGTACGCTTTTCGGATGCCCGCCTCAATCCGGAACAGGTCGGCGCGGCGGACCGGCGCCGGAAAATCGGCGCGAATCTCCATCATGCGCTGTTCCTTGTCGCAACGCAGACGGACCGACGCCGGGTCAACCGACAGCAACAGCCGCAGGTCAGGCTCGTCCGGACGGTATTTTGCAAAAATTTCGGGTAAGGTTTTACTCATTGCTGCCGGTTCCCCATCTGTTTGATCTCCGCGATCAGGCGCGGAATGATTGCGTCCTCCGGAATCTTCTCTACAATCTCACCGTGCCGGAACAGCACCGCCTCGTGAATGCCGCCCGCAATGCCGACATCCGCTTCACGCGCCTCGCCCGGACCGTTGACCACGCAGCCCATCAGCGCCACCTTCAGCGGCACATCCTCCAGCCCTTCGGCGCGCACGGCATCCTCAAACCGGCGAAACAGCGGAATCAGGTCGATTTTGGTCCGCCCGCAGGTAGGACAGCTCACAATGTCCAGCCCGCGCTGACCGTCAATGCCGACCGCGCGCAGAATCTGCTTTGCCGCCGCAACCTCGCGCACGGGATCGTCGGTCAGCGACACCCGAACGGTGTCTCCGATGCCGTCCGAGAGCAGCGACCCGATGCCGATTGCCCCTTTGAGCAATCCCCGTTCGCCGCCGCCTGCTTCGGTGACCCCGAGGTGGAGCGGATACGGGCAGAGCGACGCCAGGCGCCGGTTTGCCTCAATCATGTCATGCACGGTCGAGGTCTTGATGGACAGCACGATATCGTGAAAATCGAATTTTTCCAGAAGCGACGCATGGTATAGTGCGCTCTCGCAAAGCGCCTCCGGTGTCGGGGCATCGTACTTTGCCAGAATGTGCTTCTCGAGCGACCCGCCGTTGACCCCGATGCGAATCGGAATGTTTCTGGCGCGGCAAGCATCCGCAACGGCTTTGACGCGGTCCTCCCCGCCGATGTTTCCGGGGTTGATGCGGATCTTATCAAAGCCAAGCTCCGCGCAGCGCAGCGCAGCCTTGTAATCAAAATGGATATCCGCGACAATCGGGACCGTTACGCCCGCATCCCGCAGGGCAAGAATCACATCCGCCGCCTGCGGAGTCGGTACCGTTACGCGCACAATATCGCAGCCCGCAGCCTCCAGCGCCCTGACCTGCGCCACGGTTGCGGCATGGTCATAGGTGTCGGTGTTGGTCATCGACTGAATGGCTATGGGCGCATCGCCGCCGATGACGCGGTTTCCCACCCGCAGCGGCGCGGTCCTTCTTCTGATCTTGTTATAGTCCATGTTGTCTCCTCAGAACAGCGCGATAATATCCTTGAACATCACGGCCGCCATCAGGGCGAGCATGACAATCAGACCCACGAAATTGATAATCCCCTCCACCTGCGGCTTTGCCTTTTTGCGGCGAATCAATTCGACCACGTACAGCAGAATGTGCCCGCCGTCCAGCGCCGGAATCGGCAACAGGTTCATGATGCCGAGGTTGATGGAAATAACGATGACCAGATGCAGCACATCCAGCGCCGAGCTTTTCGCTGCCTGTGCAATGGTCCCGGTAATGCCGACGGGACCCGACACGCTGTCAGCCGTGTAGCGCCCGCCAACCAGCCCGAACAGCGAATCGTAAACCATCTTGACTGCCGAGCAGGATTGCCAGAAGCTGTGCTTGACCAACTTCGGGAAGGTCAGCTTTTCGCCCCAGACCTGAAAATCCATCTGCCCGAAGGTGGTCTTGTTTTGCACGCCGGTCGGGAAAATGACGTTTTCCAGCACGATCTTCTCACCGTTCCGGCGCACGGTCACGTTCACCGCCTTGTATCCCTGCGAGGTAATCTCGTAGTTCAGCTGATAGAGGGTGTGAACCGGCGTGTTGCCGATTTTCAGAATCTCGTCTCCAACCTGCAGACCGCTGTTTTGGCTGATGTTGCCCTCCGGAAAGCCCGCAATGACGGTATTTCCGAGGTAGCCCTGCCGCCCCATCGCGCCAACCATGATGAACATCAAAAGGAACCCCAGAAGAATATTCATCGCCGGTCCCGCAAGAGAAATCAGAATCCGGCGCCATGCGCTCTGGTTACAGTAGGCGTGCTTTTCGTCCTCAGCCGTGATTTCCGCAACCTCTTCCGGGGTTTTGACGTCGTTCAGAAGCGGATTCTCGGGGTCCGAGGTCACAACTTCGCCCTTCTCGTTCCCCTGCGCCAACTCCATGCCGCTCTCGCCCAGCATGCTGACAAAGCCGCCGATCGGCAGCAGCCGCAGTGCATAGACCGTGCCGCTCTTTTTGGAGCGGTGCGAGAGAATGCGCGGTCCCATGCCGATGGCAAATTCCAGAATCTTCACCCCGCATGCGCGCGCAACGAGAAAATGCCCCAGCTCGTGAATGAAAATCAGAAAGCCGAAGATGAAAATTGCCAGTAAGATATACAAAACAATCATAGCTTGCCTCCTTTGACTTGCTCCGCAACCGTCCGTGCCTCGGCGTCAAAAGCGAAGATGCCGTCAACCGTCCGCGCGCCCGCAGCCGCTCCGCGCAGCCGCTCCACCGTCTCGCCCACCACTTCGGCAATTCCCGGGAAGGACAGTCCATGCGAAAGGAACGATGCCACGGCAACCTCGTTTGCGGCATTCAGCACCGCCGGAACCGCGCCGCCCGATGCGATTGCCGACCGCGCCAGCGCCAGGAGCGGGAAGGTCTCGGTGTCGGGATGCGCAAAGGTCAGCTTGCCCGCAGCAAACAGGTCCAGCTCCGGAATCACCGCCGCAGCCCGGCGCGGATGCGTCAGCGCATACTGCACGCAAAGCCGCATATCCGGCACCGAAAGCTGCGCAATTACGCTGTTATCAGTATATTCCACCGCCGAATGCATTATGCTCTCGCGGTGTACCAGCACCTCAACCTGCTCCGGCGCAACACCGAACAGATGCACCGCCTCGATGACCTCAAAGCCCTTGTTCATCAGGGTGGCGCTGTCAACCGTAATCTTGGCGCCCATTTTCCAGGTCGGGTGCGCCAGCGCGCGCTCAACCGTGATGTCTGCCAGCTGCTCTTGGCTGTACCCGTAAAAGGGACCGCCCGACGCCGTCAGCAGAATCTTTTTGATCTCCTTCTGCGTGCCGGACCGCAGGCATTGGAAGATGGCGCAATGCTCACTGTCAACCGGCAGGACGGTTTGTCCCATCCGCCGCGCCAGATCCATGACAATCTCCCCCGCGCAGACCAGCGATTCCTTGTTTGCCAGCGCCAGCTTCTTTCCAGCCGACAGGACCGCCAGCGTCGGGCGCAAGCCGGCTTCTCCGATAATCGAATTGAGCACCACCTCATCCGCGCCGTGGTCCTCAGCAATCATCTCGCAGATGCCGTCCATGCCAGACAGCACCCGGGTGCCCGTGTCTGCCAGGCGCACGCGCAGGTCCGCTGCCGCCGCCTCGTCTGCCATGGCGCAGACCGGAACGCCGAACGCCCGCACCTGCTCCTCCACGCGGCGCGCATTCCTGCCTGCGCAGAGCGCGTTAATCTTTGCGCCCGTCTGCCGGGCGACATCCATCGCCTGTTCCCCGACCGACCCCGTAGAGCCGAGAACGGTGACAGACGGATAGCTTTCTTCTGTTTTGTTCATACCGTTTCAAAAAAGCTGACGAAAAGTGAGAACACCATCAAAAGCGCCGATACCGCAATGACCGAATCAAAGCGGTCCAGCATGCCGCCGTGTCCCGGGAAGATGAAGCCGTAATCCTTGATGCCGTATTTGCGCTTGATGACCGACATGGAAAGGTCGCCGATCTGCGACACGGCCGCAATCAGCAGTCCGCCGACCGCGAAAACGGCAATATTGGCGGTAATGGACGGAACCAACGCCTCCACGACAATGCCGAACACAACCGTCACCACAATGCAGAACAGCGTCCCGCCGATGCTGCCCTCAACCGTCTTTTTGGGGCTGACATCGGGAATCAGCTTGTGCTTTCCGAAGGCTCTGCCGCAGAAATACGCAAAAATATCGGTAATCCATGCACCGAGGAAACAGATGTAATAGAGATACTTGCCCCCAGGCGTGTAGTCATGGATAAACAGGATGGCGTTGAACCCGACAAAGATATACAAAAGCGTGAACGACGCAACAAAAACCGACTCCAGCGGATACTTCCCATGCGAGAAGATCAGCACGGTAAAAGCATACAGCGACCAGACCACAACTGCGCCGAAAACAATCGGAATCAGCAGCGTGCTGTCAAGATAGCGGATGAGAAACGGGACCGCCCCGCCGATGAGATACATCGGAACCGTAAAGACCCATGCGTTCTTCAGCCCGACACATGCGAACATCTCCCAGACCGACAGGACCGCACAGACTGCGATTCCGATCGGGAACAGAACGGTGTCCGAAAAGATGAGCACCGGCAACAGGACGAAAAAGGCGATAACCGCCGTGATGATTCGTTGCTTCATAGCGAATCCCCCAATCAGACGTTTTTGACCCCGCCAAAGCGCCGCTTGCGCCCGAGGAAGGAGCGAACGGCTTCGTTCACATCCCGCTCGGTGTAGTCGGGCCAGAGCGTGTCGGTAAAATAGTATTCCGCGTAGGCAGACTGCCACAGCAGAAAATTGGATGACCGCAGGTCCCCTCCGGTCCGCACAATCAGGTCCGGGTCCGGGCAGCCAGCGGTATAGAGATGCGCCGAGATGTCATCCTCGGTCACGTCGGTCTTTCCCTCGCGCAGCAGCTCGCGGCAGGCATGGGTAATCTCCTCCCTGCCGCCGTAGTTGACCGCGATGTTCAGGATAAACGGTTGCTGCGCGGTCTCCCGGTCGAGCTTTTCCATCTTCGCGCGCAGCGTGTCCGGAAATGCCGACAGGTTGCCGACAAAGCGCAGATGAATCTTTTCCTTGTCCATCTCGCGGAAAAATTCTTCAATATAATCATCCAAAAGCCGGATCAGCGCCTGCACCTCGTGCGCGGGGCGTTTCCAATTCTCGGTGGAGAACGCATAAACGGTCATGCATTGCAGACCGATGGATTCGCAGTACCGCCCGATTTTGCGGAACACCTCTGCGCCTCGCTTATGCCCATATTCGCGCGGCATCCCGCGCTGCTTTGCCCATCTGCCGTTGCCGTCCATGATAAAGGCAATGTGCCGGAGCCTGCCGTCCGAGAGGTCCGGGCGCTCGTCGGCGGGGCTTTTTTTCTTCCAGAAAAGCATGATTCTCTCCAAAAAAGCCGGCGGGAACCAATGGCGGTTCCCGCCGGAAACTTGCGGAAATACCGCCCTCAGACCTGCATGATCTCCTTGTCCTTCTTCGCCGTGATGTCATCCACCTGCTTGATGTACTTGTCGGTCAGGTCCTGCACGCTCTTTTCGCTTGCCTTCTGCTCGTCCTCGGTCATCTCGCCGTCCTTCTTCAGCTTCTTGATTTCGTCATTCGCTTCGCGGCGGACGTTCCGAATGGCAACGCGCGCTTCCTCGCCCATCTTCTGAATCTGCTTGGTCAGCTCCTTGCGGTGCTCCTCGGTCAGCTGCGGGAAGATCAGACGAATCACGCTGCCGTCATCGCTCGGCGTAATGCCGATGTCCGATGCCAGAATCGCCTTGACCATCGGCTTCAGGGTCGAACGGTCGTAGGGAGAAATGGTCAGCGTTTTCGGGTCGGTCACGGTCACGGATGCCATATCCACAATGCGTGTCGGTGCGCCGTAATATTCAAAGGTTACCTTGGAAACGATTGCGGCGTTTGCCTGGCTTGCGCGGATGGTAGAAAGATTGCTTTCGTAGGCTGCAATGCTCTTTTGCATCTTCTCTTCGGTCTGTTTGGTGTTATACTTCATATTCTCATCCAATCCTTTCCAAAATTTCAGTCCTTGTTATGAATCAGGGTGCCGACCGGCTCGCCCATGACAACACGGTAAATATTTTCCGGGTCAGCCAGCCCGAAGGCATAGCCGCTGACATCGTTCTCCATGCAGAAAATCATCGCGGAGAGGTCCAGTGCCTTGAGGTTTTGGTCGATGATCTGGCGGTAGGTCAGTTCGGTATAGCGGGTTGCGCCCGGGTCCTTTCTCGGGTCGGCACTGTAGATGGCATCGATGTTCTTTGCCATCAGCACGCAGTCTGCCTGAATTTCTGCCGCACGCAGGACCGCGCAGGTGTCGGTTGAGAAATACGGAACGCCCAGCCCGGCGCCGAAGATGACCACATTGCCGTCCTCCAGTGCCGCAATCGCGTCACGCGCGGTGTAAACATCGGCAAATGCGTGAATATCAACCGCCGTCATCACCTTTGCCTTCATCCCGGCATGAATGAACGCATCCTGCAGCGCGATGGAGTTGATAACGGTTGCAAGCATGCCCATATGGTCGGCGCGCACGCGGTCCATGTCCGTTCCCTGTCTGCCGCGCCAGATGTTCCCCGCGCCGACCACAACGGCGACCTGCACGCCCGCGTCCACGCAGCGTTTGATCTGGCGTGCGACCTCGGCGGTAAAATCAAAATTTAGGATTCCGTCGGCACCGGCAGAAAGCGCCTCGCCCGACAGTTTCAGCAAAACCCTGTGATATTTCGGTTGTGTTTCCATATCTGAAACTCCTTCGTGTGATGTCACGTTCCCTTTTATTTTACTACATTTCGCGCCGTTTGTAAACACCTTTTTTGTAAATAATATAATTTACGGAAAGTTTTTTTGCCTGCGCGCTCACGTTACCTGCGTCTTGGCAAAAACCGCCGCTACATCCTCGGGGCGGGGCGGCAGGGTTCCCTCGGTCATGCAGGCAGCGGTTCCGAACGAGACCGCCGTGCGCAGGACCGTCTCGCGGTCCAATCCGCGCGCCGTTGCATGCAGAACACCGGCAAGCGTGCTGTCTCCTGCGCCGATTGTCGAAACCGGATGCGCCAGTTTCGGAACCGACAGCATCAGCGAGTCCTGCCCGTCCGACCACACCGCGCCGTCACCGCCCAGGCTGATCATCACCTCTTCGGCAACGCCGCGCCGCACCAGTTCCCCTGCCGCGCGCGCTGCGTCCTGTGCGTTTTCCACCGGCATGCCGAGGAACGAGACGATCTCCTGCTCGTTCGGCTTAATCAGCCAAGGGTGGATTTGCGTCAGGTCCTCCGGCGTGAAGGAGTTGGAATCCACAATCACCCGCACGCCGCCTGCAATCAGCCGCTGCAAAAAGGCGATGACTTCCGCTTTGTCCAGCCCCTTTGGGTTCCGTCCGGCAAACGCCAAAAGGTCCCCCGGACGGCAGACCGCCAGCAGCTGTTCCTCCAGCGCGCGCAGAACCGCAGGCGCGACGCAGAAGGTGTCTAGGCTGATGCGCGTCTCTTTGCTGTCCGCAGGGTGCAGCGTGATGTTCTCCCGGATGCGCCCTGCCGTGCGGACCGGCGTATAGTTCAGCCCGTCCCGCCGGAGCTGCGCTTCAAAGGACGCGCCGTTTTCCTCGCCGAGAATTACGAAAGCCCGACTGTCGGTGCCGTTGACCTTCAGCGCGCGGGAGATGTTGATTCCCTTCCCGCCCGCGTCACAAAGAATGCTGTCCACATAGTTTTCCTTCTGCGCTTCAAAGTGCTGCATCCGGTAGTGCAGGTCAAACGCCGGGTTCAGGGTAACGGTATAAATCGGTTTCATAGTTCTGTCCTTTCAATTGCATAAAGATCGTCAAAGCGAATGTCGGTCTTGACCACGCGCAGCCGGCGCGCAACCAGGTCGACCTCCGAGATCATGCCGATGAGTGTGCGGTATGCCCGCCCGTCGTAATAGGTGACGCTTGCCATCGTGCCGCGTTCCAGCGCCAGCAGACGCCGCGAAAGCCGCGCCGCGTCCTCTTCTGTCAGCGTCCGGCGCGCCTCGGGAACCTGTTCCTGCTCCCGAATCAGATCGCCAAACCCGCGCAGCGCCGCAAACGGCATGAACTGCCGCGCGCGGTTGAGGTCATGTTCCTTCTTCTCCACTGTTGTGCCCTCCGATCAGGCGGTTGCGCTGCCGGGCGGTTGCCTTTTCTCCCAGGCTCAGCCCGTGCAGAATCGCGTTTTTGCCGAATTTGCGCCGCAGGTCAATCACCGTGCGCTGCAGGTCGTGCTCCCGCTTTTCTGCCTCCAGGTCGGTAAACAGGTCCAGCGTTGCGCATTCCTCGCTCTGCAGGTTGTTCAGCCCGACGGTCAGCCGCCGAATTGGGTAATTGGGGTTGACGACCTTCCGGAAATACGTCACGAACGCCTGCCGGATCTTCTTTGCCGAATCGGTAAAGCCATCCAGCTTGCAGGTCCCGCCCGCGCTCCCCTGCAGATCGCGCGAATAACCGACCTGCAGCGAGATGGAATCGGTCACCAGATGCCGGTCAATCAGTTCCAGCACCAGCGGGTCGACCATTTCCTTAAGCACCGTCAGCGCGTCCTCAAAGCGGTAATCCTCAAACAGAATCTGCCCGTTCGAAACGGACGCGCTCTTTGCCGCGTAGGCGTGAATGTCCGCAATGGTACATGGCTCGCGCCCGTGCGCATGGTCAATCAGATATTCCGCGTTCACGCCGAACTCCCGGTAAAGCTTGGCTTCGTCGCATTCCGCAACGCCGTGCAGATCGTAAATCCCCATCTTCGCCAGCCGCGCAGAAATCCCGCGTCCAACGTTCCAGATGTCGGTCAGCGGGCGGTGATACCAAACCGTCCGGTGAAACTCTGCTTCATCAAGGAACCCGACCCGGTCCGGCGCGTGCTTAGCGGTAATGTCCAGCGCCACCTTTGCCAAAAATAGATTGGTCCCGATGCCGGTTGTCGCGCAGATGCCGCCGGTCTCGCGAAAGACCGCATCGGTCAGCAGCTTGGCAAGCTCCCGCTCGTTTTTGCCGTAGAGCTTGCGATAGGACGTGATATCCAGAAAGCATTCGTCAATGGAATAGATGTGAATATCCTCCGGGCTGATATAGCGCAGATAGACCGAATAGATGCGCGCGGCGTACTGCATATAGAGTTTCATGCGCGGTAGCGCCGTGATATAGTCAATCCCCTCCGGAATCTCGTAAACGCGGCAACGGTTGCGCACGCCCAGCTCTTTGAGCGCCGGAGAGACAGCCAGACAGATGGCACCCCGCCCGCGCGCAGGGTCCGCAACCACCAGCCGCGTGGTCATGGTGTTCAGCCCGCGCTCGGCACACTCTACCGACGCAAAAAAACTTTTGAGGTCAATGCAAAGATACATCCGGTCTTCCACAAAACACCTCCGATAAGACAAGAGCCTGCCGCCCGGTAACGGGTGACAGGTCCTGCTTTGGTGCCGGTAGTCGGGGTCGAACCGACACGGTATCGCTACCACTGGATTTTGAGTCCAGCACGTCTGCCAATTCCATCATACCGGCGGGCAACAGGTATAGTATACCACATTCCGCCGGAAAAATCAACCCCCTTTCGCAAAATTCCGCAAATTATTCTGCCGCCCAGCCGCGCGAGCGCGCCACCGCCTTGTGCCATCCCGCAAGCCGCCGCTGCCGCTCTGCCTCGTCCAAAGCCGGTGCAAAGGTGCGGTCGGTCTGCCATGCCTGCTCCAGCTCGCCGAGGTCCGCGTAATAACCGACCGCCAGCGCCGCCAGGCTTGCCGCGCCTTTGGCTGTTGTCTCCACGCACTTCGGACGCGACAGCGACACGCCCAGAATATCGCTCTGGAACTGCAGCAGGAAATTGTTTGACGAGGCGCCGCCGTCCACCCGGATGTTCCGGATCGGTGCCGCCGCGTCCTGCTCCATCGCTGTCAGTACATCGGCGGTTTGATATGCCATCGATTCCAGTGCCGCGCGCACGATGTGGTTTGCCGTTGCCGCGCGGGTCAGCCCCTGAATCGAGCCGCGCGCAAAGGGGTCCCAGTAAGGTGCGCCCAGCCCGACAAACGCCGGTACCAGGTAAACGCCGGCGCTGTCCGGAACCGCCAGCGCCATCTGTTCGGTCTCGCGGGCATGCGCAAACAGGTGCAGCCTGTCCCGCAGCCATTGGATGACCGCGCCGCAGACGAACACCGAGCCCTCCAGCACGTAGGTTGTGCGGTCCCCTACCTGCCAGCCGACCGTTGTCAGCAGCCCGGACGCGGAATCGGTCGGGGTCTCCCCGGTGTTCATCAGCAGGAACCCGCCGGTGCCGTATGTATTCTTGACGTCCCCCTTCTCAAAGCAGCATTGCCCGAACAGCGCCGCCTGCTGGTCGCCCGCAACGCCCGCAATCGGGATTTGCTCGCCGAAAAGATGCTCTGACGTCACGCCGAACATGCCGCTGGAGGGTCTGACCTCGGGCAGCATGACGGCGGGGATTCCGAACAGTTCCAGCAGCTCCGGGTCCCATGTCATCGTGTGAATGTTGAACAGCATCGTGCGGGCGGCGTTGGAGGGGTCGGTTGCGTGTACCTTTCCCCCGCTGAGATTCCAGATCAGCCAGCTGTCCACGGTCCCGAAATACAGCTCGCCCTTTTCTGCCCGCCGCCGGGCATCCGGAATGTTGTCCAGAATCCATTTCAGCTTGGTTGCCGAAAAATACGGGTCGGCAATCAGACCGGTCTTCTCATGCAGCATCGGCTCCAGCCCCTGCCGCTTCAGGTCCTCGCAGAATGCGGCTGTCCGGCGGCATTGCCAGACGATTGCCGGGCAGATTGGCTTGCCGGTTGCGCGGTCCCAGACCACCACGGTCTCGCGCTGGTTGGTGATGCCGATTGCGGCAACCTCGGCGGCGCTGACCCCGGCGCGGAGCAGCGCCTCAACGGCAACGCCCATCTGCGATGCCAGAATTTCGGTTGCGTCCTGCTCGACCCAGCCGTCGCGCGGGTAACTCTGCCGAAATTCGCGGTTGACCTGAGACACGGCGTTTCCGCTCCGGTCAAAAAGGATACAGCGGGAACTGGTGGTTCCCTGATCGAGCGCTAACAGATAGGGTTTCATCTCCGTCCTCCCGGTTTGGTTTCTGTTACCATTGTATCACATTCGGCGCGTTTCGTCAAGCCTTTTTTCGCATTCTCCGACCGCCGCCGCAAATTCGGCGGTCAGCGTGCAGAGCGCCCCTGCCCGGAGCGATTTTCCGCGTCCCCGGGGGTCAACCTGCTCCAACGCCCGCCCGGCATATGCGGGAAGTGCCGTTTGCAAAAGCCCACGCAAAAGCGCCTGCCGCCGGGCTGCGGTCTCCTCTGCCTGTCCGAGGACCTCCAGCTTTGCCTGAACCGCCCGCGCGGCATCGGTTATGTCGCGGTCCGCAATCAGCCCCCGGGAAAGCTGCGCGACCGCCCACGTCTCGCGGGGCGTGAGGTGCGTTTTTTCGGCGGGCTGTGCCGCCATCCCACGAAGCCGCTGTGTTCCGTCCTCCAGTGCCCGCTGCAGCGCGCAGAAAGCCCGGTAGAATGCCTCCCGGTCCGGCACATCTCCGAACACGTCCACGCGCCCGCGCCAAGTGCGCAGAAAGCGTTCGGTCTCCTCGCGCAGCCCTGCCAGCGCCTCGCATGCTTGCGCGGTCTGCCGGTCAGACTCCGGCTGCGGGACAGCGCCTGCCAGCCGGTCGAGCGCTGCCAAAAGGTCCTCCTTCGGCATGGCACGCAGCGCCGCCTCCCATTCATGCTCCTCCGGAAAGCGGAACAACTCTTCTACCTGCATGTTCTCCCTCCCAATGACAAAAAACCGAACGGCATGCGTCCGGTTTTTCGGGTTTAACGAATTTCCACATTCACTTTTTTGCCGCTGTTGACAGATGCAGCCTTGATGACCGTCCGGATGGCTTTCGCGATTTTTCCGTGTCTGCCGATGACCATTCCGGTATCGTCCGGGGCAACGGTCAGGGTCAGCGTAACAGTGTGCTCGTCCTCTTCAACCGCAACCTTGACTTCATCGGGGCTGTCAACGATCGCCTTTGCAATATCCAGCAGGGTTTCCTGTAAATTTGCCATACCGCGTTCTCCCGTGAGCGGAATCAGTCAACGATGCCGCTCTTCTTCAGAAGCGCCTTGACGGTCTCCGTGGGCTGTGCGCCGTTGCCGAGCCACTTCTTTGCCTTCTCAGCATCGATTTTAATTTCCACCGGGTTGGCCAGCGGGTTGTAGGTGCCGATCGTGTCGATGAAGCGGCCGTCTCTGGGCGAGCGGCTGTCCGCAACGATAACGCGGTAGAAGGGAGCCTTCTTTGCGCCCATTCTGGTAAGTCTCATTTTTACTGCCATGATTTTTTCCTCCGAAAAATTGTTTTCAGGCTCATCGCCTTTTTATGAATGAACGGTGAAATCAGAAAGGCATCTTCATTCTGCCGAGCATTTTCTTTCCTTTTTTGGTCTTGCCCATTTCGGTGAACTGCCGCATCATTTTCAGCATCTGATCAAACTGCTTGAGCAGCTTGTTGACCTCCTCCACCGAGGTGCCAGAGCCCTGCGCGATTCGCTTTTTGCGCGAGGCGTTGATGATCTCCGGGTGTTCCCGCTCCTGCGGGGTCATGGAATGAATGATGGCTTCGGTGCGGGTCAGCACCTTTTCGTCCACCTTCGCATCCTTGAGCGCTTTGGTGTTCATGCCGGGCATCATGCCGACCAGCTGGTCGAGATTGCCCATTTTTTTCAGCTGCGTCAGCTGACCGAGGTAGTCGTCCAGCGTAAAGGTCTGCTGCCGCATCTTCTTTTCCAGTTCCACCGCCTGCTTCTCGTCGTAAGCCGCCTGCGCCTTGTCAATCAGCGTCAGGACATCGCCCATGCCGAGGATTCGCGATGCCATTCGGTCCGGATAGAACGGCTCGATGGTGTCCAGCTTCTCGCCGGTGCCGACGAACTTGATCGGCTTTCCGGTGACATACCGGATAGAGAGTGCCGCGCCGCCCCGGGTGTCACCGTCGAGCTTGGTCAGGATGACGCCGGTAATATCCAGCTTGTTGTTGAAGGTTTCCGCAACGTTGACCGATTACTGACCGATCATCGCGTCAACCGTCAGCAGAATCTCGGTCGGGTTCACCGCTGCCTTAATCTGCTCCAGCTCCTCCATC
>ERZ1673741.1402-NODE-1402-length-20003-cov-74.803840_pt1 | contig 20003 bp, 10 predicted proteins | sample MGYA00580209_ERZ1673741 | MGnify/ENA primary metagenome ERZ1673741 (study PRJEB41218, sample SAMN15661754) | gut metagenome | host: Homo sapiens | place: Canada: London | collected 2015-08-20/2019-03-30 | study: EMG produced TPA metagenomics assembly of... | reverse complement strand
TCCATAAAAATATACTAATTTTCAGGCGGTTTTTTAATTCCGCCAACAGGTTAATATTATAAATGTTCTTCCTAATTTCGGCACGTTCTTCTTTAGAATAATAGTGCCAAGATAAGTATTTTGCCCAATGTGATATTGTGGTTAATGGCAATTCTGCTTTGCTTTTGGAAATATAAATTCCACCTTTGAAATACGCAATAATTAAATTACGTTTAGATTCAGTACTTCCTTGTAAAATGGAAGATACATCCAAAAAATGTGCATCAATTATTCTGTTATTTTGGAAAAAGAACATACAATGAAGCCCTTGCATTCTACGAATACAAGCGGAAGATTCAACCCCAGTAAGATATTCTTCCTGTATCTTCTTACGAGCAACAGGACCTATATAAGGAAAACGCAATGTTTTTATCCATTTTAACACTACATTTTTCTCATTTTCAGCTTCTAATATCTCTGTTTTCACAATAAGTCCTGTTTGATAATCTGTTAAAAATAAATATTTTTTCATTAGCGATTCCCCTTCTGATTTCTACTATGATTTTCACCCTTATTATCTTTTATAGAGAAAGCCAGGGTGCCAGTATAGTTGCCCACAGGAATGGTGGATATTCTGGCAAAGGCAGCTGCCTCTGGTGACTTTGGGGAGTAATCACGATGATTACCATCCGCTCCGAATGTTGGAGCGGAGAGTATGATGCTGAGTGCTATAAATAATATCTTTTTCATGACTTCACAATATATACTTTTAAACTATTGCCAAGTATGGAGCATTCGAAGTTCCAAACTAAATTGCGAATAACGCAATTTACATGGCTTGTCGATTTTAGAACCTTTTCAAACTCATTTTTCTCTTCTTGTGAGAATTCATTCCATTGTATTATGTTTATGCTATCAACTAAAGCATCAAATGGGGAGTTGTATTCTTTCTCCACTTGGAAATCCCAATTCTTATAAAAAACAAATATTTTAAATAAAAATGAAGATTCGCAATTTTGCTCACGTTTAACGATATACAGTTCTATATGGATGCCATTTACTAGATATGATTCATGATAAAAATTCGTCATATAACTTCTGGCATTCATAACATATTGTTTAAATTCGCGCAAATCAAATTTTATATCTTCGATAAGCTTCGTCTTGGATTTAATACCAATATAAGGATAAGAAAGATGTTTTGCCCAACAGAGTAGAAGATTGTACTTGTTTTTACAAGATTTTAGTCCCACTCTTATATCTTGCTGATCTCCAAATTCGGTTATAATTATATACTTTTCCATTGTTAATGTCCTTTAGGGGTTCTAATATGATTTTCAATGAGCCCATATTTGTTGTCATCTTGCAAGCCATGCCAACAAAAACAAGCATCGGATTTTTACTTTACCAATCATAGGTTTGTTGTTTGTTGTTATACTATGTATAGCCAATACGATACTATCGTAATTTTGGCTTAGTATTTCGCTTGCAAATATAATAAAAAACCGTAATGTATTTGCAGAACTCCTTATTAATTAAGAAAAATTTAACTTGTTTTTTTAGAAAATGGCTTTCATTCGTAAGCGTCTTCGCATTTTTCAGCATAAAAGTTTGGAAAGTACGCAAAATAGTGTTATTTTTGCACAAAGAAATAAATAAATATAGAAGATTATGAGAAAAAACGTATTACTGATTGGAGCCATGCTGATGGCTTCCATGTCTATGATGGCGCAGACCAAGGGTGGCGGCATCAGTCAGTCTGCTCTTCAGCAGATGGAGAAAAACCATGCATGTGCTGCACACAAGGCTCTCTTTAATGCTGTTGCTAACAACAATATCGATGACCTGGTAAAGAATCATGCCAATGAGGCTCCTGTAGATACTCATTTCAGCATCGAGACTCCTTCTCAGAGCATTCATAATCAGAAGAGTTCGGGTCGTTGCTGGATGTTTAGCGGCTTCAATGTGCTCCGTTCCAACTTTGCTGTCAACGACAAGCAGGGTAGAGTGGTGGAGTATTCTCAGGATTATCTCTTCTTCTACGACCAGCTGGAGAAGGCTAACCTCATGCTTCAGGGTGTCATCGACCTCGGTAAGAAGAGCATCGAGGATCCTCAGGTGCAGTTCTTCTTCAAGAACCCTCTCAACGACGGTGGTACTTTCTGTGGCGTTGCCGACCTGGCTAGCAAATATGGTCTCGTGCCTATGAGTGCTCAGCCTGAGACTTTCTCCAGCAACAATACTTCCAAGATGAGCCGCCTTATCAGCAGCAAGCTCCGTGAGTATGGTCTGGAACTCCGCAAGATGGTAGCTCAGGGAAAGAAACCTGCTGCTATCCAGGCTCGTAAGACAGAAATGCTGGCTCAGGTTTATCGCATGCTCAGCCTTACTTTGGGCGAGCCTGTAAAGGAATTCACTTATGCTTTCCGTGATAAGGATGGCAAGCAGATTGGTGAGGCTAAGAAGTATACTCCTAAGAGTTTCTATGAGGAGACGGTTGGTAAGGATCTCAACGGCACCTTCATCATGGTGATGAATGACCCACGCCGTCCTTATCACAAGACATACGAGGTAGAATACGACCGTCATACCTATGATGGTCATAACTGGAAGTACCTGAACCTGCCTATGGAGGAGATTGCCCAGCTCGCTATCGCTTCCCTGAAGGATGGTCATAAGATGTATTCAAGCTATGATGTGGGCAAGCAGCTCGACAGAAAGCGTGGCTATCTGGCTCTTGACAACTTCGACTATGGCAGCCTCTTCAATACTACATTCCCAATGAACAAGGCTGACCGTATCGCTACTTTCGATAGCGGTTCTACTCATGCCATGACGCTGACTGCTGTAGATCTCGATGCCAATGGCAAGCCTGTAAAGTGGAAGGTGGAGAACAGTTGGGGTGCTGACAATGGTTTTGCCGGTTGCTTCATCATGACCAACGATTGGTTCAACGAGTACATGTTCCGCCTGGTAGTAAACAAGAAGTATGTCTCTGAGCAGCTTCTGAAGGAATTCGACCAGAAGCCAACCATGTTGACTCCTGACGATCCTTTGTTCCAGTTGGAAGACTAATACCTATTTATATTATGTTAGAGAAAAATAAGCGTGAGCGCATCATCGCGCTCGTCAACAAGGAAGTTGTGCCTGCCATCGGATGTACCGAACCGATGGCTGTGGCACTCTGTACAGCCAAGGCTGCCACTACTCTGGGCAAACGCCCTGATCGCATCGAAGTACTCTTGAGTCCAAACATGCTCAAGAATGCGATGGGTGTGGGTATTCCCGGTACCGGTATGATAGGCTTGCCTATTGCCGTATCGCTCGGTGCCCTTATCGGAAAGCCGGAGTATGAACTTGAAGTTCTCAAAGACTTGACTCCTGACAGCCTGGAGCAGGGCAAGCAGTATATCAAGAATGCTGAAATCAACATCAAGTTGAAGCAGGGCGATGTAGATAAACTATATATAGAGGTGAGCTGCTATGCCGGTGATGCTCAGGCTACAGCTATCATTTCCGGTTCGCATACCAACTTTGTTTATGCTGAGCGCAATGGCGAGGTGGTATTCGATAAGCGTGGTGGTGCTGCCGGTGATGAGGCTGATGATGACATCCAACTCAATTTTCCTATGGTTTACGAGTTTGCAACAACAGCTCCGCTTGATGAAATCTCTTTCATCCTCAAGACCAAGGAATATAATATGAAGGCTGCCGAATTGAGTATCAAGGGTAATTATGGACATTGTCTCGGTAAGACAATGGATCGTCCTTTGAGTCATGGCATCTTCGGTAATAACATATTCTCTCACATCATCTCCCGTACCGCTTCAGCTTGCGATGCCCGAATGGGTGGAGCCATGATTCCGGTGATGAGTAATAGCGGTAGCGGCAATCAGGGTATCTGTGCTACCAACCCTGTCGTGGTATATGCTCTGGAGAATGAGAATACTGAGGAAGAAATGATCCGTGCCTTGATGCTCAGTCACTTGACGGCTATCTATATCAAGCAGAGCTTGGGAAAACTCTCAGCTCTATGTGGTTGCGTGGTAGCCAGTACGGGCAGCAGTTGCGGTATCACCTATCTGATGGGTGGTGATTATACCCGCATCTGCAATTCTGTCAAGAATATGGTGGCAAACCTTACAGGTATGATCTGCGATGGTGCCAAACCTAGCTGTGCCTTGAAGATTTCTTCGGGTGTCAGTACCGCCCTGCTTTCCGCTCTTCTTTCGATGGAAGGCAAATGCGTGACATCGGCAGAGGGCATCGTAGATGATGATGTGGATAAATGTATTCACAATCTTACAAGTATCGGTGCCGATGCGATGAGAGCAACCGACGATATGGTGCTTGATATCATGACACATAAATAACGAAGAGTGTCTTTTTTACATTCTTTATCAAAAGGCTCGCAAGAAACACCTCTTGCGAGCCTTTTTTGATTGTTTTTTGGGCTATTTTACTTAAAAAGATTTAAAAAACTGACATTTATTGCCTTAAAATCTTAACCGTATTAAAAAATAACGTATCTTTGCATCAGCTAACTGAAATATAAAAATATAACGTAATAAATAAGAAATCAAATAACAAATTTTAAAACTCTATCTTATGATAAGACAACTATTCACAGTAAGTACTATGATTATGGCTCTTGGAATGGCTCCAGCCCAGGCTTATGGGGGAACTCGTATCCAGGAAACTAATCAGTCCAAAGACGGACAATGCACTGGTACCATTATTGACCCTACAGGGGAGCCAGTAATTGGTGCTACAGTCACAGTTAAGGGAAAGCAAGGTGGAACCATCACCGATTTCGATGGTAAGTTTGCTCTTTCTGATGTTAATCGTGGCGCAACTATCTGTATCAGTTACATTGGCTTCGAGCCAGTGGAGATGGTATGGAAGGGTGGTGAAATCAATTTGACCATGAAGGAAGACAGCAAGACTCTGAATGAGGTCGTTGTTGTCGGTTTCGGTACTCAGAAGAAGGTAAACCTCACTGGTGCCGTTTCTACCGTTGATTCCAAGACTCTCGGTGCTCGCCCAGTCAACTCTGTTGTTGATGCTCTTCAGGGTGCAGTAGCCGGTATGAACTTCTCTACACCAGAGAGCGGTGGTACTCTTAATTCAACCAAGTCTTTTAACATCCGTGGTACAGGTACTATCGGTGCCGGTTCTTCTGTATCTCCACTCGTGCTCATCGACGGCATGGAGGGCGATATGAACGCACTCAACCCACAGGACATCGAGAACATTTCTGTATTGAAGGATGCTTCTGCTTCTTCCATCTACGGTTCACGTGCTGCCGGTGGTGTAATCCTTATTACTACCAAGAGTGGTAAGAAGGGTAAGGCTTCTATTAACTACAACAACTCTTTCCGTTTTGATTCTCCACTCAACATGCCGGAGATGATGGACTCTTACACATGGGCTAAGTACATGAACGATGCATCTGTTGGTAGCGGTGCAGGTGTCTGGTTTACAGATGAGAAACTCGAGCAGATCAAGAAGGCTCAGAGCGATCCTACCATGCAGAAGATGTTCAAGAACAGCAACAACCGTTGGGAGGTTTGGGACAATACGCCACTCTTGCCTCTTGGTAATACCGACTGGCTCAAGGAGCAGTTTGGTACCAGCTTCTCTCAGGAGCATACCTTGAGTATCAATGGTGGTGATGACCGTTTGCAGTACTATGTATCTGGTAACTATCTCAACCGTGGTGGTCTTCTCCGTCATGGTGATGATAGCATGCAGCGCTATACCATGACCGGTAAGATCAACGCTCAGTTGACCAAATGGTTGCGTATGACCTACAATACCCGTTTCTCACGTCAGGACTTCGATTCTCCTGGTGATTTGATCAATGGTACAGATGTGTTCTTCCACAACATGTGCCGTTACTGGCCTATTCTGCCAACTACCGATCCTAATGGCAACTGGTTGCCAGAGTCTTATATTGGACGTCTTCAGAATGGTGGCCGTGCCAAGAATCAGGCAGACCGTCTCGCACAGCAGCTTTCTTTTGTTGCAACTCCTGTAAAGGGACTGACTCTGAATGCTGAGCTGAACTACCGTATTGTTACACAGTTCAACCACCGTGACTGGCAGACCGTATACGCCTACGACTGCGACAACAATCCTTATGTAGATATCAACGCAACATCAAGCGTGTATGAGTATTCATTCAAGTCAAACTATTTCAACCCTAACCTCTTTGCTGAGTACAGCCATTCATTTGGTGAGCATAATATGAAGGTAATGGGTGGTTTCCAGAGTGAGTGGTTCCGCCAGCGCAATATGAAGGCACAGCAGAACGGTATCATGTCTGGTCTTCCTACTCTTGATACAACAACCACCAAGCCAAGTGTAGGTGGTGCATATAACTCATGGACTACAGCCGGTTTCTTCGGTCGTATCAACTACGACTATGCAGGCCGTTACCTCTTCGAGGCTAACCTCCGTTATGATGGATCTTCACGTTTCCTCCGCGAGAACCGCTGGAACTTCTTCCCATCATTCTCTGCAGGTTGGAACATTGCCCGTGAGAAGTTCTGGGAGCCATTGACTGATTACGTAAACACATTGAAGCTCCGAGCTTCTTGGGGTCAGTTGGGTAACCAGAATACTGATAACTGGTATCCTTTCTATCCAACCATCGGCTTCTCTTCTCAGGGTGGCAACTGGTTGATTAATGGCGCTAAGCCAAATATCGCTAAACAGCCAGATCTCGTCTCTTCTACTCTTACATGGGAGAAGAGCCGTACATGGGAAATCGGTCTCGACTGGGGTGCTTTCAATAACCGCTTGACAGGATCGTTCGGCTACTATCAGCGCAAGACATTCGACATGGTAGGTCCTGCTCCTGAGTTGCCAGTTATCCTCGGTGCCAATCCTCCAAAGGTGAACAACCTTGATATGACATCTAAGGGTTGGGATCTCCAGATTGGCTGGCGTGACGTAATCGGTGAGGTAAGCTATGGTGCATCTCTCGTATTGAGTGATAACCAGGTGGTCATCGATAAGTATCCTAACCCATCTAAGAAGCTCGGTTCATACTATGCTGGTGCTAAGCTCGGAGACATCTGGGGTTATACCACAATCGGTATCGCACAGAGCCAGGATGAGATGGACAAGCACCTCGCAAAGGTTGACCAGAGCGCACTCGGAAGTGGCTGGACTGCTGGTGACATCATGTATAAAGACCTCGATGGCGACGGCAAGATCAATGGTGGTGAGGGTACAGCCGACAAATCTGGCGACCGCCGCATCATCGGTAACTCTACTCCTCGCTATAACTTCGGTTTGAACCTCGATGCAGCTTGGAAGGGCTTTGATATCAAGGTGTTCTTCCAGGGAACCCTCAAGCGTGACTACGCAGCAGGTGGTGCCGTATTCTGGGGCGCTATCGGTCAGGGTAAGTGGCAGGCTACTGGTTTCAAGTTCCACGAGGACTACTGGCGTGAGGATAACAAGGGAGCATACTACCCACGTGCAGATTGGGGTGGTGGCCGCAACATCCAGACTCAGACCCGCTATTTGCAGAATGCTGCTTATGGCCGTTTGAAGAACCTCACCATCGGTTATACCTTGCCAAAGACTATCACAAGCAAGGCTTATATTGAGAATCTTCGCTTCTTCGTATCTGGAGAGAACCTCTTCACCATCACTAACTTCACAGAGGCTGGTGATCCAGAGCTGATTGGAGCAGGTTATGGCCATGAGATTGGTAAGGCATATCCATTGTCTAGAACCTACTCATTCGGTCTTAGTGTAACATTCTAACTTATCATTTAGATTATAGAAAGGAAACAATTTATGAAAATTAAATATATTTCAATGCTCTTATTGGGCGCGACGCTCGGTCTGACAAGTTGCGATGACTATCTTGACAAGGAGCCTGAAAGCAACGTGACACCTGCGTCTTATTTCACTAGCGCAGACGACCTGGCTGCCTACACCGTGAATCTCTATGGTGTATTGACAAGTATTGAACCGGGTAAATATGGTATGAGTACCTTTGCTTACGATAACGATACCGATAACCAGGCGGGAACCGGTTATTCTAGCCGTTGGGTTCCTGGAAACTGGAAAGTAGGTCAGAGTGGTGGTGCTTGGGATTTCGGTAATATCCGCTCGGTGAACTATTTCCTGGATCAGGTATTGCCAAAGTTCGAGGCTAAGCAGATTAGTGGTGCTGAGGCTCAGGTACGCCACTACATTGGTGAGGCATACTTCCTCCGTGCTTACCTTTATTTGGACAAGTTGCAGTCTTTGGGTGATTTCCCTATCGTGCTCAATGCGCTTCCTGATGACAAGGAAACTCTCGTTGCGTCTTCCAAGCGCCAGCCACGTTATAAGGTAGCTCAGCAGATTCTCGACGACCTTGACAAGGCACTCGGTCTTCTGCAGGAATCAGCTCCTGGTGGCAAGAACCGCATCTCTCGCGATGCAGCCCTTCTGCTCCGTTCACGTGCAGCCCTCTTCGAGGCTACATGGGAGAAGTATCACAAGGGTACGGCATTTGTGCCAGGTGGTCCAGGTTGGCCTGGCAAGGCTGAGGATATCCAGGGATTTGACATCGATTCTTCCATCAATCACTTCCTCGATGAGGCTATGAAGTCTTCTAAGGAATTGGGTGATAAGCTCGTTGGCAACCTCGTAGAGAATACAGATACTCCAGAGGGACAGAATGCTAGTTTGGCAAGTATCAATCCTTACTACACCATGTTCTGTGACAAGGATATGAGTGGCTATAGCGAGGTTTTGATGTACCGTGCTTTCGATAAGGCAAAGGCTAACGTTACCCACAACGTGCAGATGCAGTTGCAGCGCAACGGCGGTGGTACTGGTTGGACACGTGGCCTCGTCAACTCATTCCTCATGCGCAATGGTTTGCCTATCTACGCTGCCGGCTCAGGCTACGATCCAACTTGGGAAAACCAGGGTGTGAAGGCTACCTTGCAGAATCGCGATTCTCGCATCCAGCTCTTCACCAAGATGGATGGATCTATCGAGAACTACACCAGTGAGGGTGCTGTTCCAACCGACCTCTCATGGACAGTAAAGGGCAACAACGAGACTCGTATGGTGACAGGTTTCGCAGTAAAGAAGGGTAAAAACTATGATTCCCAGCAGGGACTCAATCACGACTACGGCGAGAGTGGTAGCATCGTATTCCGTGGCACAGAGGCTCTCCTCAACTACATGGAGGCTTCCTGGTTGAAGAACAATAGCATCGATGCTACAGCTGATAAGTACTGGCGTGCTCTCCGCACCCGTGCCAAGGTAGATCCTGATTACAACAAGACTATCGCAGCTACCAACATGCAGGAGGAGGCTAAGTGGGACTTCGGTGCTTACTCTCATGGTCAGTTGGTTGATGCTACTACTTACAACATCCGTCGTGAGCGTCGTGATGAGTTCATCGGTGAGGCTTCTCGCTGGGAGGACTTGATCCGCTGGCGTGCTTGCGACCAGGTAAACGGTTATCAGATTGAAGGTATGAAGTACTGGGGTACTGTTTACGAGGGCAAATGGCTCGATGGTACAACCAACCTCGCTATCGTAGATGTTGAAGGAGGTAAGGGTAATATGAGTGATAAGACCATTAGTGGTGACTATATCCGTCCATACCAGATTTCTAAGGTTAACAATCAGGTATTTGATGGTTATCACTTTACTCCTGCTCACTATCTGTCTCCTATCGCACAGAGCGTGTTCCGTCAGACAGCTGAGGGTGACCAGACCGATCTTACTACATCTGTAGTTTACCAGAACCCAGGTTGGCCATTGATTGCTGGTCAGGGTGCAACTGACGTTAAGTAAAGCGTGAAAACGTATTCAAGCTTATGTCTTGAGCTCAAGACATAAGATATTAAAAAAGGCTCGCAAGAAGTTTTTATTTCTTGCGAGCCTTTATACTTTGAGCTTTGAGCTTTGAGCTTTGAGCTTTGAACTTTGAACTTTGGGCTTTGAACTTGAACCAGTAAAACTAATCATAAAGTTCAATGTTCCAAGCTCAAAGTTCAATGTCTTTATACGAGTGTAGCTACGATTTCCTCACGAGTACCTGGCAACATATCGATGACAGGAATCTCTGGCATGGTGTAGCAACCTGGCTGGAGACGGAATGAAGCACGAGCCACGTTAACCAAGACCTGAGCGGTGAGGGCAGGGTTGTTGATGCTCATGTTGAACTCGAAGCGCTGGTTCTGAGTCTTGCCAGATACACCCTTGCGAACGAGGTTCACACCGTGACCCATATCCTTTACATCATCTACTGATGCTACGGCGAATACGTGAGTCTCATCGTGAGCGAAGTAAGGGTCAGCCTTGATCTCTGCAGTCACATCCTCAAGCTTGGCGCCTTCCTCAAGTTCTACATATACCATACGGCGGTGGATACCCTCACCCAATGGGATGGTTACAGAGAGCGCTTCCTTGACACCCTTCTTGCTACGAACGCAAACTGAGTGTCCCATGCTCATACCAGGACCGAAGTTGGTATAGGTCAATCCCTTTGGAGCCAGACTTTCCATCAGTACACGTACGATAGAGTCTGAACCTGGATCCCAACCTGCAGAGATAACGCTCACCTTGCCAGCCTTCTTGCAGTTCTCCATCTGCTTGGTGCGGTAGTCGAGGATGCTGGTGTGGATATCGAAACTATCTACGGTGTTGATGCCGAGTGCAACGATCTTCTCTGCATACTCAGGGCAAGAGCGTGTAGGAGTTGCGAGGATAGCAACATCTACATCCTTCAACTTGGTGATGTCATCTACTACCTCATAGTTAGCCAACTCAGCTGGTTTGTCCTTAGCACCCTGGCGACGAACGATACCTGCAATCTCGAAATCAGGAGCTGCTTCGAGAGCCTCTACTGTAAACTTACCGATGTTGCCGTAACCTACTACGGCTGCTCTAAACTTTTTCATCTGTTATTTCTTTTATTTTATTGTTGTTTCTGTTTAAAAATCTACCTTTTTATATATTAAACTCTATCTTATGATAGTTATTGTCTTATCTTCCAACTATCTTAAGGGGGAGTTTTTGCGGATATATTTCCGCATGATATCTATTTCCGTTTGCAAAAGTATAGCTTTTTCTTGAAATACGTGACGTTTTAATAGATTTTTAACTCATAAAAGTTGCAAAAGGTTATAAAATCATGATTTTTAGGTAGAATAAAGGGGGATTTGTAAGACTTCTTGAATGGATTCCTTTCAGTTTCGTGATTTTATGTGAATCTTAGCTTTGGCTTTCGCTTGATACAATATATGGAGCATTTTGCCGTTTAAATATATATTATTATAATTAATGTGGAGATAATTAGATATGATAGAATATATTCATGGCGATTTGACCGAGCTGACTCCAGCGATGGCTGTAGTAGAAACAGCAGGAGTGGGATATGGACTCAATATCTCGCTTAATACCTATACTGCCATCCAGGGCAAGCAGGAAGTGAAACTCTATGTTCACGAGGTGCTGGTGGCTGGTGGAAGAGACGATTCTTTCACCCTTTTCGGTTTTGCTACCAAGCAGGAACGTGAACTCTACCGTCTGCTCATCACCGTATCGGGTGTGGGTGGAAATACGGCGAGGATGATCCTTTCATCCTTGTCGCCAAGTGAACTGTGCAACGTGATTTCATCGGGCAATGACAAGATGTTGAAGGGTGTAAAGGGAATCGGACTCAAGACTGCCCAGCGCATCATTCTCGATTTGCGGGATAAGATTGTGAGTCTGGGCATAGCGGATGAGCTCCCTGCCAACGGAGGCAATGTTGTGATGGTGAACAATGATGTGAAGGATGAGGCAGTGAGTGCCCTTACCATGCTTGGTTTCTCTCCGACTCCTTCTGCCAAGGTGGTTGTCGACATCTTGAAGGCTCAGCCAGATTTGCCGGTTGAGCAGGTTGTGAAGTTGGCTCTTAAGCAAATCAAGTAGTTGCGGTAAGAGAGAAAATTAAATGTCAGGAAAAAGAATTTAGCATCTGTAAATGAGGCAGGGAAAAATATATTTGTTGCTGTTCTGGCTGATGGTTTCTACCTTCAGCTATGCTCTCGTCATGCCTTATTTGCAGGATAACCGTACCCGTAAAAGAACTCAGAATCCGGTTAATACCCAGCAGAAACAGCTGGATAAGCAAGCAAAGAATGGGGCACAGGATAAAGGAAAGAGCAGCAGGATTTCTGTTTCTGCCCAACCCTTCAAGGTGGAGGATGATACCATTCCTGATTCTTTGCTGAATACCCGCTGGAAGATTCAGCTTACCCAGCCTTATTCCCTCAGCGACCTCTATCAGAGTCCGCTCGACTTGCAGCGCCCGGACAACATGAAATATGATGTGGTCTATAACGATACGCTCAACCGTTTCGTTATCGGCAATCGTATGGGCAATACCTGGCTCTCGGCCCCTATCATGCTCACTCCCGAAGAGTATAACTCCTGGACTGAGATGAATGAGAGAAGCGCTTTCTTCCGTAAGAAGAACGATGAGATTTATCAGGCGAAGGGTAAGGAGAAGTTCGACTTCTCTGATATGCATTTCGACCTGGGACCAGCCGAGAAGATATTCGGTCCTGGCGGTATCCGTGTCAGAACACAGGGTTCTGCCGAGTTGAAACTGGGTATGAACAAGAAGAGCATCGATAATCCATCTTTGCCTATCCGCAACAGGAAAACCACGATGATGAACTTCGATGAGAAGATTAATCTCAACGTGAATGGTAAGGTGGGTGATAAGGTGAATATGAACCTGAATTATAACACGGATGCTACGCTGGATTATGATGCCCAGAACATGAAACTGAAGTATGATGGTAAGGAAGACGAGATTATCAAGCTTGTGGAGGCTGGTAATGTGTCTTTCCCCAGCAATTCTTCGCTTATCAAGGGAGCCAGCAGCCTTTTCGGTGTCAGAACCGATATGCAGTTTGGAAAGTTGAAATTGCAGATGGTGGCTTCGCAGAAGAAGAGTGCATCCAAGAGTGTTTCCAGCAGAGGCGGCGTACAGTTGACTCCATTTGAAATCAATGTTGCCGATTATGAGGAGAATCGTCACTTCTTCCTTTCCCGATATTTCAGGAATCATTATGACGAATGGATGCAGAAGTTGCCTAATCTCGTTACCGGCATTACGATTAACCGTGTGGAGATTTGGGTAACCAATAAGTCGGGAACTACTGCCAATACCCGAAATATCGTGGCACTGACCGATCTTGGCGAAGCTTCTAAAATCAGTAATCCGATGTGGACGGCAACCGGACAGGTGCCTTCCAACAGTGCCAATACCGAGTATCAGGCAATGACTACCCAGTATGTGGCTGCCCGGGATATTGATCAGGCTGCCGCTACCTTGGAGGGAGCTGGTCTGGTTGGAGGTGCTGATTTTGAAAAATTGGAGAGTGCCCGTCTTTTGAGCTCTTCTGAGTATTCCGTCAATACTGCCTTGGGTTATGTTTCTTTGAAGACGGGTATTCAGACCGATCAGGTATTGGCTGTGGCTTATGAATATACATCGGGTGGCGTAACTTATCAGGTGGGTGAGTTTGCTTCTGATATCACCGATACCAAACAGGCTCTTTTCGTCAAGTCGCTCAAGAATACCAGTTGTAATCCTCAGCAGGGCAACTGGGACCTGATGATGAAGAACGTGTATTATCTTGCCTCTAATATCGAGAAGGAGAAATTCCGTCTTGACGTGAAATACCAGAGCGATACGACGGGCGTTTATCTGTCTTATATCCCGGAACAGAGAGTCAAGAATACGCCTATCATTCGTGTGTTGGGTGCCGACCGACTTGATAACAACAACAAGGCACATAGTAACGGATACTACGACTATGTAGAAGGCTATACCGTTTCTAATGGTCGCGTGTTTATTCCGAAAGTAGAACCTTTTGGCAGTTATATGCGTGATTATCTGGTCAAGAACGGAGTGGCTGCGGATGCGGCTGAGAAATATGCCTTTACCGAACTGTATGACAGTACCAAGACCGTTGCCAGGCAGATTGCAGAAAAGAATAAGTATCAGATGGTGGGTCAGTTCAAAGGTTCATCAGCTAATGTCATTTCCCTGGATGCCTATAACGTTCCACAGGGATCGGTCGTAGTAACCGCAGGTGGTGTTACCCTGACAGAGGGTACTGACTATTCGGTAGATTACAATGCGGGTGAGGTTACCATCCTCAACCAGAGCATCATCGATGCTGGTACTTCGGTCAATGTTTCCCTGGAAAGTAATACGGATTATGGTCAGACTCGCAAGACCATGTTTGGTGTGAACTGGGAGTATGATTTCTCCAAGAACTTCCAGATGAGTGGTACCCTGCAGCATCTTTCCGAACAGGCTCTTACTACGAAGGTCTCGATGGGCTCTGAACCATTGAAGAACACTCTCTGGGGTGTCAATCTCAATTGGAAGAAGGAGAGTCAGTGGCTTACCAATGTACTTGACAAGATTCCTTTCCTGCATCTTACCCAACCATCGCAAATCTCTTTTACCAGTGAGTTTGCCCAGTTGTTGGCTGGAGAGGCTGGAGGTACGCAGGACAATGCTTCCTATATTGATGACTTCGAAAATACCAAGAACGGCATTGATGTGATGACGCCTACCTCCTGGTTTATCTCCAGCGTGCCATCGCTCAATTTCAAGGAAGATTATAATGATAAGACCGGACTGACGAGCGGTTTCCACCGTTCCCGTCTGGCTTGGTATTGCATCGACCCTCTCTTTACCCGTCGAGGCAGTTCCTTGACTCCTGGACATATCAAGAGCGACCTCAAGCAGCTCAGTAATCACTATGTTCGCGAAGTATACGTGAAGGAGCTGTTCCCATTGCGCCAGCAGAACAGTTACCAGGGAGCCACCAATACCCTGAGCGTGCTCAACCTGGCTTACTATCCATCAGAGCCGGGTCCTTATAACTTTAATGTGGAAGACCTGCAAGCAGATGGTACATTGAAGAATCCACAGCTCAATTGGGGTGGTATGATGCGTAAGCTCGATACCAATGATTTCGAGCAGGCAAACATTGAATATATCGAGTTTTGGTTGCTTGATCCGTTCCTCTATACCCGTGAACAGCCGGATGCCAATGAATATGGTGGAGATTTCTATATCAATCTGGGCGAGGTTAGCGAAGATATCCTGCGGGATGGTAAGAAGTTCTATGAGAGCGGTATGCCTGTAGATGGCAGCAAGAGCTTTACTTATACTCAGTGGGGTAAGATTCCTACTCAGAGTACGGTAACCTATGCTTTTGCAACAACCAGTGGCAGCCGTGCCTTGCAGGATGTTGGTTTCAACGGTCTGACCGATGCTGAGGAACAGGAATTCTATAAGAGTGCTTATCTAGACCAGATTCAGGGAAAGGTGAACCAGGCTGTATTCGACAGCATCTTTGCTGACCCTGCACGTGATAACTATCACTATTTCCGTGGCAGTGACTGGGATCAGATGCGTGCTCCTATCTTGCAGCGTTATAAGTATATCAACAACCCTCAGGGCAATTCGCCTGATAGCGATAGCCGTTCTGAGAGTTATGATACATCTTATAAGTCTACCCCTGATGTGGAAGATATCAATCAGGATTATACGCTGAATGAATATGAGAAGTACTTCCAGTATAGGGTAAGTATTCGTCCGGAAGATCTTGTTGTGGGTACCAACCATATTGTGGACAAGCGAGAATATTCACAGACCTGGCGAGATAATACCAAGTCGTCTGTTACCTGGTATCAGTTCCGTATTCCAGTAGATGAGTTCGAGAGCCGACAAGGTAATATCAATGATTTCTCCAGCATCCGTTTCATGCGTATGTTCCTTACTGGTTTCAAGAAGCCTATCGTTCTGCGCTTTGGAACGCTCGACCTGGTACGTGGTGAATGGCGTACTTATGATCAGCAGTTGAGTGCTGCTTCTGGTGGAACCTTGGAGGCTAGTGCCGTGAATCTTGAGGAAAATGCCGAGAAGACTCCGGTCAATTATGTCTTGCCTCCGGGCATCAGTCGTGAGCAGGATCCTAGTCAGCCACAGCTGGTAGAATCCAACGAGCAGGCTTTGAGTCTTGTTGTCAGGAATCTGACCAGTGGAGAAGCCAAGGCGGTATACAAGAATACTACTCTCGACCTCCGTCAGTATAAGCGTATTCAGATGTTTACCCATGCCAATGCCTTGGAGCAGAATACCACAAATCTGAAGGATAGGGAGCTGGCTGTCTTCATCCGTCTGGGTAGTGACTATAAGAATAACTATTATGAATATGAGATTCCGCTCACCCTTACGGCTCCTCGCAGCAATTACAACCGTAATGTGCCTGCCGACCGCAAGCTGGTTTGGCCTGAGGAGAATATGTTTGATGTGGCTCTCAGCATCTTTACCAATCTCAAGAAGGAGCGTAATAAGGCTAAGGCTCAAGGCATGGCTTCTTATATGGCACCTTACTCAGCATACGATAGCGAGCACCCTAACAATAAGTTGACCATTGTGGGTAATCCTAGCCTTGGCGAGGTGAAGACCATGATGATTGGTGTGCGCAATAATTCGGGAGATGTCAAGAGTGGTGAAGTTTGGGTAAATGAACTCCGCCTGAAGGAACATAACAACAAGGGTGGATGGGCTGCTAATGCCAATCTCAATATACAGCTGTCTGATTTCGGTAGTGTCAATGCTACGGGAAGATATGTCAGCGAAGGATTTGGAGGTCTGGAAGACGGTGTGGCTAGCAGAAGTACCGACAACTATGGCACCTATAGCGTAACCACCTCGTTGGAAATGGGTAAGTTCTTCCCGGACAAGGCTAAGGTCAGCATACCGGTTTATTATAGTGTAACAAAGGAGAAAACTTCGCCTAAGTATAATCCGATGGATACGGATATGGAACTGAAGGATGCTCTCGATGCTGCCGGTTCGAAGACCGAGCGCGATTCTATAGAGAATATTGCTGTGACCAAGGTTACGCAAACCAATTTCTCGGTATCCAATGCTCGTGTTGGGATTGCCACCAAGCGCCATCCGATGCCTTACGACCCTGCCAACTTCTCGTTTACCTATAGTCATGCTCATCAGCATACTACCGGTGAGACTACGGTTCGTGAGCAGAGAGACAACTGGCGGGGTGCATTGGATTATTCATGGACTCCGGTATATAAGTCCTGGGAACCTTTCAAGAAAATCAAGAACAAGAGCAAGTGGCTCGACATCCTGAAGCGTTTCGGACTGAACTGGTTGCCGCAGAATCTGGCTTTCAATACCGAGATGACACATGAAACCTATGAATTGCAGGAGCGTGATATGGAGAGTCTTACCAAGTCGCAGTTGCCTATCACATTCAGCGATCAGTTCCTTTGGAACCGTGAATTTGCTTTGCGTTGGGATTTGACCAAGAATCTTCACATGAACTTCCAGAGTGCAACCCATGCACAGGTTGATGTGCCATATCCGGATGTGAATACGGATCTTTATGCTGATCAGTATCATGCCTGGAAGGATTCTGTATATAGAAGTGCCGTGCTCAATAGTGTCAGAACCTGGGGTACACCGCTCGATTATAGTCAGAGTTTTACGGCTTCCTATAAGGTGCCGCTCAACTTATTGCCTGTTTTCGACTGGGTGAACACCGATGCTTCTTATAGTTCCAACTATTCTTGGGAGCGAGGCATGGAAGATGAGAATGGCAACTCCTATGGCAATACCGTTAATACGCATCGCGAGTTGACCCTCAACGGTTCGTTCAATCTGGTCAAGCTCTACAATCATGTGCCTTTCCTCAAGAAGGTAAATGAAAAGTTCAATCGCACGATGTCCAGAAGCCAGTATGAGCGCAAGAAGCAGGAGAAGGAGAAGAAAAAGAAAGATGCCAAGGAACTGGCTGCTGATCCAAAGAAGGCATTGCCTAAGAACAAGAAGGCATTCGAGAAAGAAATCACGCTCTTGCCTGATACTACTCTCAGTATCCGTCATGGCAAGAACAGCAAGCGTCTTATCGTGTCTGCCAAGACTGCTGATGGTAAGTTGTTCCCTATTAAATATAAAAAGGTGGACAATAATCAGATTAAACTCATCTCCAAGGTGGATAGTGCCCAGAAAATCAAGATCTCGGTACTGGCTAAGGAACCGCTGGAAGAAAAGAGTTGGTATAAGACCTGGCAGACGGTGGCTCGGTTGGCAATGATGGTTCGTAATGTCAGCTTCAATTATCGCAGCAGCTATCAGCTCACGCTGCCTGGTTTCACCCCAAGTATCGGTGATGCCTTCGGACAGAAAAAGGTGGGTTCTATGGCGCCTGGTCTCGATTTTGCCTTTGGCTTGGTGGATGATGACTATATCGGTAAGGCTAGGGAGAATGACTGGTTGCTCCGCAATGACTCTGTTGCAACGCCTGCCACTACGAGTAAGACGGACAACTTGCAGCTGCGTATGACGCTGGAGCCGGTGAAGGACTTGAAGATAGATCTTTCTGCTGTCCGCACCCAGACTACCCAGAAGAGTATTCAATATATGTATGAGGGAATTCCTACTACACAGAGTGGTTCTTTCCAGATGAGTACCATCTCGCTGAGTACAGCCTTTGAGGGAATGGGTGATGCCAATAGCGGTTATCGAAGCAAGACTTTCGAGAAGTTTGTCAATTCCCTGGCGGGTTATCGTGATAGGGTAGAAGCTCAATATGCAGGAACTGTTTATCCGGCGGGTTCTGCATTGGGTGGAGGTAAGTTTGATGCATCCCGTACTCCTGTTAATCAGTATAGTGGTGACGTGATGATTCCGGCTTTCCTCAATGCTTATACTTCGATGGGTGGCAATTCTCTCTCGCTGTTTCCGGCTTTGAGCAGACTGTTGCCTAACTGGACGGTTCGTTATAGCGGTTTGGGCAAGTTGCCTTGGTTCCGTGATCACTTTAAGAGTGTTAACATCAACCATTCTTATAAGAGCATCTTTGCAGTAGGCAGTTATAACAGTTACAGTACCTATCAGGAATATATGAACGGTCTGGGCTTCATCAATGATGCTTCTACGGGTAATCCTTCGCCTAGCAGTATGTTTAACATTTCGCAGGTGAGCATCAATGAGGCTTTCTCTCCATTGCTGGGTATGGACGTTACATTCAATAACAACATGACTCTCAAGGGTGAGTATCGCCAGACGCGTGTATTGAATCTCAGTATGACGAGTGTGCAGCTCAATGAGGCACTCAGTAAAGACTGGGTAATCGGTATGGGGTATCGCATCAACAACTTCAGTTTGTTTGAGGGTGGTGCTCGCAAGCTGAAAGCCAAGATGGGGGCTGGCAACAGGAAGGACAACAGAAATGCAACTGTTAACAGTCAGCAGATGCGTGGTACTAATCACGATCTCAACCTTCGTCTTGACTTCAGTTTCCGCAAGCAGGCTGCTATTGTTCGTGATATTGCCTCCATGACAAGTAGTGCCAGCAGTGGCAATAATGCCTTGAAGTTGAGTTTCTCTGCCGATTATACGTTCAGCAAACTCCTGACCATGAGTTTCTATTACGATCGTCAGACCAATACTCCTCTGCTGTCCAGCAGTAGTTATCCGACGACCACTCAGGATTTCGGTTTGAGCATTAAGTTCTCGTTGACGAGGTAATGTAATCTCTTTTTATCTTACTGTGGTCCAATGGCAACTTTTTTCCGTAATCAGGAACAAAACGATACATCGGGAGACGAAGCTAAGTTCTGACACTTTTTGCTCCATGACCCGAAAATATTCCTCCAGAAGGAGTGAGTTTCTCAGATTTAATTTGTATCTTTGCCATGTCATATCAGAGTTTTGCTTGTTTTCTTTTCGCAACACTAAGATAAGTGAAAATTCTGACATAGCAAAATCCGGAGCAACTTTTTGTAGCTCAGGTGCTTAAAAGGTTAATTTATAATAGTGTTGCGGAATTAATGGAATAACTAGAAATGAGATTGAAAAGACATCTACTGACAGCCGCCCTGGCACTCTTTTGCCTATCGGCAGCTAACGCCCAACTGCTAAGAACAACAGTGGAGCA
>ERZ1673741.1401-NODE-1401-length-20007-cov-8.169056_pt1 | contig 20007 bp, 15 predicted proteins | sample MGYA00580209_ERZ1673741 | MGnify/ENA primary metagenome ERZ1673741 (study PRJEB41218, sample SAMN15661754) | gut metagenome | host: Homo sapiens | place: Canada: London | collected 2015-08-20/2019-03-30 | study: EMG produced TPA metagenomics assembly of... | reverse complement strand
TTACAGCCCCAGCACCGCTTCGATCACGCGGTCACAGTCCTCAAAGGACAGGTTCGTGGAGCAGGGCAGGTTGACAATGTGCTTGCGGTAGTCCAGCGCCTTGTCCAGACCGTAAGCCTCGTTGCGGGGGTAGTCGGCCTGCTCATGGATGAGCGCCCACACCGGGCGGGTCTGGATGCGCTGCGCCTGCAGCTTCTCGATCACAGTGTCGCGGTCCAGCCCGGAATCCTTCAGATACAGGCTGAAGAACCAGTGGTTGGAGCGGCACTCCGCCTCGCGGAAGGGCAGGATGCGCAGCCCCTTCACGCCGTCCAGCGCGGCCACATAGCGGTCATACAGCGCCTTTTTGTGGGCGATGAAGCCCTCGAGCCGCTCGAGCTGGGCAAGCCCTAAGGATGCCTGCACGTTCGTCATGCGGTAGTTGTAGCCGACCTCATCGTGCAAAAATTGCAGCAGATCGGCCTTGGCCTGGGTGGACAGATGCTTGGCGTGCTCGGCCCAGTCAGCGTGGTTGGACACGACCATGCCGCCTGCGCCGGTGGTGATGATCTTGTTGCCGTTAAAGCTGTAGCAGCCGATGTCGCCGATGGTGCCCGCAAACTTACCGGCAAACGGGCCGTCGGTGCAGCGGGTGCCGAGCGCCTCGGTGGCATCCTCAATGACGATGAGGCCGTAGCGCTTGGCTATCGCCATCAGGCGGGGCATGTCGGCCATGTTGCCGAACACATGCACGACCTCCAGTGCCTTGATGTGTGCGCCGGTGGCTTTGTTGTACAGCCTGCCGTCCCGCAGCTCGCAGCGGTTCGCACAGAAATCCTCGACGGCGTCGGGGTCAATGCACAGGGAGTCGTCGCAGCCGATGAAGATCGGCTCCGCGCCGACATAGCGGGTCAGCGGGTTGACGGCGGCGATGAAGGTCAGCGTCGGGACGATGACCTCATCCCCGCGGGTGATGCCGGCGGCCATAGCGGCCAGATGCAGCGCGCTGGTACCGGCGTTGCAGGCCACGGCGCGGGGCATGCCCACGTAAGCGGCCAGCGCTTCCTCGAACTCCGTGACCTTGCCGCCGCTGGTGGACACCCACCCCGACGTGATGGCCTGCCCGGCCAGCTCGGCCTCGCGCGCGCCGAAATTCGGAACCGAAAGAGGAATAAATTCAGACATGGTACTGCCTCCAAACTCTATCCTGGTGCCCGCCGTGCAGCGGCGGACGGAATTTTACAAATATTCTATTTTATTATACCGCGTTTGCAGGATAAGGGCAAGAAAAAGATGCGATGGACTTTCTGTATCTTTCCCCCGGGGAAAGCCCGTTTTCCCGTTGACAAACCTTCTCCCTTGCACTACTATAAATACTGAATATAAAGAATAAAATAGGGGGTTTACCATGAAATACGGTTTTATCGGCTGCGGCAACATGGGCGGGGCTGTGGCGCGCGCGGTCTGCAAAGGCGCCGGGTCCGGAGATGTGCTGCTGGCCAACCGCACGCCTGCCAAGGCACAGGCGCTGGCGGACGAGCTCGGCTGCGCCTGCGGCACGAATGAGGAGGTCGCCGGCATCTGCGACTTCATCTTTCTGGGCGTAAAGCCCCAGATGATGGCCGATATGCTCGACGAGCTGACCCCAACGCTGGAGGCCCGCGCCAAGAGCCGCCCCTTTGTGCTGGTCACGATGGCGGCGGGCCTGTCGATGCAGCAGATCCGCCAGATGGCGGGCAGCGGCTATCCCATCATCCGCATGATGCCCAACACCCCCGTGGCGCTGGGCGACGGCATGATCCAGTACTGCTCTGACGATGTGGAGCCGGAAAAAATGGCCGAGTGGCTCACCGCCATGGCCCCTGCAGGCCGTCTGGACGCCGTGCCGGAGAGCCTGATCGACGCTGCAAGCGCGGTGTCCGGCTGCGGACCGGCCTGGGCGTACCAGTTCATCGAGGCACTGGCCGACGGCGGTGTCGCCGCAGGTCTGCCCCGCGCCAAGGCGCAGGAGTACGCCGCCCAGATGCTTTTGGGCAGCGCGCGGATGGTGCTGGAGACCGGCAAGCACCCGGGCGAATTGAAGGACGCCGTCTGCAGCCCCGGCGGCTCGACCATTCAGGGCGTGCGCCTGTTGGAGGAGCGCGCTTTCCGCGGTGCCGTGACCGACGCCGTGCTGGCCGCGTTTGAAAAGACAAAGGATTTGGGGAAGAAGTGACCCCTTCCGAGAATGTAGGGGCGAGCATTGCTCGCCCGCAGACCTGACGGAAAAAAGTGCTTTTCCAGGAAAATACCCCGCGCGGCAGACGCCTGACGGGCGAGCAATGCTCGCCCCTACAAAGCGGTTGCCAAACAGGAATAGAAAGAGAAATTTTATGCGTATCGTCGTTAAAGTAGGCACCAGCACGCTGGCACATCCCGGCGGGCTGCTCAACATCCGCCACACCGAGGATCTGGTCAAGGTGTGGAGCGATATTCAGAATGCCGGACATCAGCTCATCGTCGTATCGTCGGCGGCCACGGGCCTCGGCGCAGGCAAGCTGCAAATTGAAAAGCCCGGCGACCTTGTCACCAAGCAGGCTGCCGCCGCGGTGGGCCAGTGCGAGCTGATGTATACCTATGACCGGCTGTTCGGCCAATACAACCATACCGTGGCCCAGATGCTGCTGACGTGGGAGGATTTTGACCACGAAAACCGTCTGCACAACCTGCAAAACACGCTGGAGCGTCTTTTGCAGCTGCACGCCATCCCCATCATCAACGAGAATGACCCCGTCGCCTGCGAGGAATACTCTTTGGGCGACAACGACACGCTGGCCGCGCTGGTGGCCAAGTGCATCCACGCCGATCTGGTCGTGCTGATGTCCGACATCGACGGCCTGTACACCGCCGACCCGCACACCCACCCGGACGCAAAGCTCATCCCGGTGGTCGAGGAGATCACGCCGGAAATTGAGATGCTGGCGGGCGGTGCGGGCTCGGCCCTGGGCACCGGCGGCATGCTGACGAAGGTCACCGCTGCCAAGCGTGCCACCGAGGCCGGTGTGGACATGATCATTACCAACGGTGCCCACGCTGAGGTGCTGTACGACATTGTCGAGGGCAAGCCCGTCGGCACCCGGTTCGTGGGCCGCAAGGCATAAGGGAGGTCTGACCCCATGACTACGCAGGAAATTTTGCAGGCCGCGCAGGGCGCAAAGCTGCCGCTGGCGCTGGCCGACGCCGACACGAAGAACGCCGCGCTGGAGGCAATGGCCGTTGCGCTCATCGCCGCGCAGGATAAAATTCTGGACGCCAATAAGCAGGACGTCGAGAACGCCCGCGGGCGGGTCAGCGACGTGATGCTGGACCGTCTGGCGCTGACGCCGAGCCGCCTGACCGACATGGCCAAGGGTATGCGCGAGGTCGCGGCCCTGCCCGACCCGGTGGGCGCAGTGCTGCGCAAAATTGTGCGCCCGAACGGCCTTTTAATAGAAAAAACCGCCGTGCCGATGGGTGTCATCGCCATCATCTACGAGAGCCGCCCCAACGTCACGAGCGACGCCGCCGCGCTGGCCATCAAGGCGGGCAGTGCGTGCATCCTGCGCTGCGGGCGCGACGCCTGGGCCAGCTGCCACGCCATCGTGGAGGCCCTGCGCGCCGGTCTGCGCAGGGTGCGCCTGCCGGAGTGCGCGGTGAGCCTCATCGAGGACACCTCCCACGCCAGCGCCAACGAGCTGATGACCGCGGACGGGCTGGTCGATCTGCTGATCCCCCGCGGCGGGGCCGGGCTGATCCGCGCCTGCGTCGAGAACGCAACCGTGCCCTGCATCCAGACCGGCACCGGCATCTGCCATGTCTACGTGGACAAGGCCGCCGATCTGGAGATGGCCGTGGATATTGTGGAAAACGCCAAGACGAGCCGCCCCAGCGTCTGCAACGCCGAGGAGGCGCTGCTGGTCCACAGGGACGTGGCAGCGCAGTTTTTGCCGATGCTGAAGGCCCGCCTTGTCGATGCCCGCGCCGCTGCCGGCATCACCCCGGTGGAGCTGCATCTGGACGCGCGCGCCGCGGCTATCATCGACGGTGTGCCCGCCGTGCCGCAGGACTTTGACACCGAGTATCTGGATTATAAGCTGAGCGTGGCCGTTGTGGATGATGTCGATGCGGCCATCGCCCACATTGCGAAGCATTCGACCCACCACAGCGAGGCCATCGTCACGGCGGACGCCGCGGCGGCACAGCGGTTCACGACCTGCGTGGACAGCGCGGCAGTCTACGTGAACGCCAGCACCCGCTTTACCGACGGCGGCGAGTTCGGCCTTGGCTGCGAGATGGGCATCAGCACCCAGAAGCTCCACGCCCGCGGCCCCATGGGGCTGGCCGAGCTGTGTACGTATAAATATATTGTGCACGGCAATGGGCAGGTCAGGGGCGGAAGCAGCGCGAAGATGAGCTGCTACACAAACAAATAAGGCTTCCCCCATTGGGGGAAGCTGTCAGCGGCCCCGTCCGCTGACTGATGAGGGCAGACCTTGCCGCTGCAGCCCGTTCACTGGCCGCTATGGCGGGCTTTGCCCTCATCCGGCCTCGGTCGGAGCCTCGGCCACCTTCTCCCGAGGGAGAAGGCTTCCATAACGTAAAAACACCTGCGTCCGAAAACGCAGGTGCTTTTATTTTACCCAATATTCATATCCACCGGCTTCGAGATCCCCTTGACGCTGCCGGAGCCTGTGTACTGCCATATATTGTGCTTGTAGCTGAAGCTCAGCGTGTCGCGGTACTGGGCGATCCAGATGTTGTACTTGCTGATGTTCGCAAAGTTCAGCGCGTTATAGAACCAGCTGGCATAGGAGTAAACGCCCGCGCTGTACCCCGCGCTGCGGATCGTCTCGCAGAAGGCGACGGCGCAGGCCGTGCGCTCGGCGGCGCTCAGGGCATTGGCGCGCCCGCCGCCGACACTCTCGGTGTCGTAGTAGACGCCCAGCGGCAGGCTGTAGCCGCTGACCAGGCTCAGCACCATGCTGGCCTCCTCGACGGCCTCGGCCTCGTTGATGGCCTGGCTGTAGAAGTAAACGCCGACGCGCAGGCCCGCGTTGATCGCGCCCTGAATGTTCCGACGATAGGTAGAATCCTCGACCAGCGCACCGCTGCCGTAGCCGCGGTAGCCGCAGCGGATGATGGCAAACGTGATGCCGTCCGCCTTGACGGCGTTCCAGTCAATGCTGCCCTGGAACTTCGAGACATCAATGCCGCGGGCCGTGCGGTTCAGTGCGCCGTCCGCCGCAAAGGTGTAGACATTGCCCTGAATGACCTGCTGGCCCGTGACGGGCTGGTGGGTGGACGGGTCGTAATAATACGTTACGCCGTCAATATCCTGCCAGCCGGTGTACTCGTATATCGTGGTGGTCGCGCTGGTCACGGCAAAGCCGTAGTTGGCCAGCTCCTGCACCGCAATGTTATCCGGCCAGCCCGCCGTCGGGTCGGGCACCTGGGTGGGTGCTTGCGTCGGAGCCGCTGTCGGGGCTTCCGTAGGGGCTGCTGTCGGGGCAGGCGTTTGCGTTTCGGCGGGTGTCTCCGTCGGGGCCTCGGTGGGGGCGGGCGTCGCCTCCGGGGTCGGCTCGGGCGTGATCTCGGGGGGCGGTTCCGGCGTGGGGTCCGCCGGGACAGGGGTCTCCTCGGCAGCCGGGGCGGCCCCGTCGGTGTCCTCCTGTACGGTCACTGGCTCGTCCGCGCGGTGTACCCACGCCATGCGGGTGTTGGCCGCACCCAGCAGCGTGACGGAATCCGCCGCGCCGGGCAGCCAGGCCGCCGTGGCCGTGTTGGCGGCGTAGCTCGTATCGCGCACTGCGCCGATCAGGTCCTTCGTGCCGTCCTGATAAACGGGCAGGTAGGGTGTCTCGGTGCCGTCGGCCAGCAGCAGATGTCCGCTGCTGCTCAGCTTGGCTGTGTAGCTCGTCCTGCTGCCGGTCTCGGTCCTGGCGCTGTCGGCGTAGGTCACGGTGTCGGTGACCTCGTTGACGATGGGGGCCGAGCCCGCGTTGCTGACGCCGGAGTCCTCGGCACTCTCGTTGACCTGGCTTGCCTGGACGATCTTCTCTTTAACGGCCTTGACGTCCGCCTTGTAGACGACCTTTTCTTTGACCGTCACGGTCTGGGCCTCGGGCTGCGTGTAGCCCTCGATGGGCTGGACCGCCAGCGTGTAGTCGCCGGGGGTCACGTCCTCGGCCAGCGCGGTGCCGGTCTCGGTATCCAGCTCGTAATCCGTGGCATTGCCCTTGGCGTCGGTCAGCGTGATGGTTGCCGCCACGCCCAGCAGCGGGGTCTTTTCGTTCTCGGCGTCATCCTCCTTCGCGCTTTTGGACGGCGAGGCGGACGCATCGGGCGTGGGGCTGGGCTCGGGGGCGTTCTCGACGTAGAGCGTCACACCGACGTCCTGCTGGATGATGCTGGCCTCCATTGTCAGCGGCTTGTCCGGCTCCGGCGTGGGGCTCGGCGTCGGGGAAGGGGTCGGCGTGGCCGCCGTCTCGGGGGTGGCCGTCACGATAGGCGTGGGGCTGGGCTCGGGCGCGGAGAGCGGACCGACGCTGGCCGCAAACGCGCCCAGGCCGATGCTGGCGGTCAGCACCACCGCCGTGCCGCCCGCGGCCAGCTTATACAGCGGCAGCCGCGCAAAGGTGCTGCCGGAGAAATACCGCATGGGGTTCTTCTTATTAAACATTCCTGTTCCTCACAGTTAAAAAGTGATAAACTATTACAAAATGAATCATACCACGAAAAAAGCCCCCGCCGCAAGTGGGCAGGGGTGGAAAAGTGCACAGAAAAACGCCGAAATTTTCAACATCCATAGGGTCTGTTTGTGGATAATTGTGACACCGCGGACACAACTTTCCGGGCATCTAGTGGTCGCGGCTGCCGTCAGGTGCCAGCAGTTGTGTTGGGCAAAAATTCCTCCACCAATAAATCGACACCCGCACCGTAGCTGCGCTCCGGTCCCGCAAGAAACGGCCAGCGCCCGGTCAGCGGGTCGTAGAGGTGGCTGTACCCCGCAAAAATTTCGCTTTTGTTATTATAGAAGAATAGCACCATGCTTGCAAGCCGGTTGCCTTCCCACGCGGGGGAGGGCTTAGGGGGACTGGATTTTTACGTTGGATTTGCTATAATAAGCGTAAAGGATGCAGGGGCGGATGCGAGCATCGACTTCTGCAGCAAACGGAGAGCAATATAGGAGAGCAATATAAGAGGTAGACACCATGCAATACGTCAATTTCGGCACCACAGGCTTACAAATCTCCCGCCTTGGGTTTGGCGGCATTCCCATTCAGCGCATCGACCAGCCCGGCACGCGGGAGCTGCTGATCGCCGCGCATAAGGCGGGCATCAATTACATCGACACCGCCCGCGCCTACACGGTCAGCGAGGCATGGATCGGCCAGTCGCTGGAGGAGGCCGGGCTGCGGGATGACTTCATTCTGGCGACCAAATGCCGCGCGCTGACCAAAGCCGACATGGAGGCCGAGATCGCCACGAGCCTGAAAAACCTGCGCACCGACCACATCGAGCTGTTCCAGTTCCACAACCCGAGCCTCGACGGCCTGAAAACCATTCTGGCGCCCGGCGGCGCAATGGAGGCGCTGCTCGAGGCAAAGGCCAAGGGCATCGTCGGGCACATCGGCATCACGGCACATCTGGCCGCTGTGTTTGAGGCCGCGCTGGACATCCCCGAGATCGAGACGATCATGTTCCCGTACAACATCGTGGAGCAGCAGGGCAGGGAGCTGATCGACCGCTGCGCCGCGGCGGGCAAGGGCTTTATCGACATGAAGCCGCTGGCGGGCGGTGCCATTGAGGATGGCCGCCTGGCACTGCGGTACGTGCTGTCCAATCCGGCAGTCACGGTGTCCATCCCCGGCATGGCGACGGTGGAGGAGCTGAACGCCAACGTGGCGGGCGCGGGCAACACCGCCCCGCTCACGCCCGAGGAGGAGGCCGCCTGCCAGAAGGTGCGCGATGCGCTGGGCACCCAGTTCTGCCGCCGATGCAACTACTGTGCGCCCTGCACGGTGGGTATTTCCATCCCCAGTGTGTTCCTGTTCCAGGGGTATCTGAACCGCTACGGCCTGCAGCAGTGGGGCCGCGAGCGCTATGCGACGCTGCAGACCAAGGCCGGTGCCTGCATCCGGTGCGGTGCCTGTGAGCCGCGCTGCCCGTACAACCTGCCGATCCGCCAGATGATGCAGAAGGCCGCGGAGGATTTTGGGGAGTAAGGGTAGATAAAACAAGGCGTAGGGGCGGATTCCATATCCGCCCGTGGGGGCTTTCGCAGCCGCAAGCTGCCCGGGCGCATATAGAATGCGCCCCTACAGGGTCGACAGAATAAAGCGGCCTTCCCATTACAGCACATTTGCCGGTAAGCCGCGGGCCGGGCATGCCCGGCCCCTACCGAGTTACAGCCCGTAAATGGGCAATCAGGATGAACTCTGCCCGCATCAGTCCGCTTCGCGGCCAGCTTCCCCCACGGGGGAAGCCTTTTTTTGTTTCTGAATATTGTTTTTTGCTAGGCGAACGTGTATAATTTAATCTGTATAATTTTGTGCAATAATGTGAGGAATGAGTACTATGCTTTCCGACCCCCAGCTGCATTATCTTGATAACGCCGCCACGTCCCGGGTGGACCCGGCGGTGGCGCAGGCCGTCAGCGAGGCGCTGACTGAGCTTTGGGCCAACCCCAGCAGCCTGTATGACCCCGCCGTTGCCGCGCAGGATGCCATTGCCGCGGCCCGCGCCCGTGTGGCCAAAACGCTGCACTGCCGCAGCGATGAAATCTACTTCACGGCCTGCGGCAGTGAGGGCAACAACATGGCCGTGACCGGCGCGGCCCGCCCGCGTAAGCACTGGGGCAATAAGATCGTCGTCACGGGCTTTGAACACCCCAGCGTGCAGCGCCCCATCCGCGCATTGAAGGACGAGGGCTTCACCGTCGTCGAGGTCATGCCCGGGGCGGACGGACGCATTGACACGCAGAAATTCCTGGCTGAGATCGACAAAAACACGGTGCTGGCCGCCTGCATGGCCGTCAACAACGAGACCGGCGCCGTGCAGGACATCGCGGCGCTGGGCAAGGGCATCAAGGCGCGCAACAGCCGCACCCACTTCCATGTGGACGCCGTGCAGGCGTGGCTGCGCATGCCCATCGACCTGCAGAAATGGCGCGAGGTCGATACGCTCTCCGTCTCCGGCCACAAGGTCCACGCGCCCAAGGGCGTCGGCGCACTGTTCATCCGGGACAGCCAGCGCCAGACGCTCAAACCGCCCTATCTCGGCGGCCATCAGGAGCGCGGCCTGCGCCCCGGCACCGAGAACACGCCCTACATTGTGGGTCTCGGCGTGGCCGCCGCGCAGGGCCAGCAGAAGCTGCGCCCCCGCATTGCACACATTGCCGCGCTGAATCGGCAGCTGCGCGCGGGGCTTGAAGAATTGGACGGCATCACGCTCAATTCGCCCGACGACGCGGTGGGGGAGATCGTGAATTTCTCCACCGGCTGCATCAACAGCCAGACCTTCATCAACTACCTGAACACCCGCGCGGTCTATGTCTCGGGCGGCTCTGCCTGCGACAAGGGCGAGCCGAACCACACCCTGCTGGCCATGGGCTGCGCCGACCTGACCGTCCGCACCGCCCTGCGCGTGAGCTTCTGCGCCGATAACACCGCCGAGGACGTGGACGCGCTGCTGGCGGGGCTGCGGGACGGATTACAGGAATTGCAGCATATTTGAACGGCTGCCGACGGCGGCCTGAGGGCAGGCCGCCCTACGTACCCCTTTTCGGGCAAATCGTAGGGCGGGGTGCCCTCACCCCGCCGCAGGCAGTAGGGGCGGGACATGTCCCGCCCGCAGCCTTCCCGTTACAGCGTGTTTGCCGTAAAGCTGCGGGCCGGGCGTGCCCGGCCCCTACTGCGGCACATCCATTTTGAAAGGAACCATTTTATGAAAGAACTCATCCTCGCCTATCAGGGCGAAATGACGCTGAAGGGCCTGAACCGCGGCAAGTTTGAGGCGCGGCTGGCCAAGACCATCCGCTGGCGGCTGGAGCCGCTGGGCAAGTTCAAGGTCTATCAGGCCCAGAGCACCGTTTTCATCGAGCCGAAGGAGGACGGCCTCGACATGGACGAGGCGTTCCGCCGCGTGTCCCATGTGTTCGGCATCGTGAAGCTGAGCCGCGCCGTCGAGTGCCCGAAGGACTTTGCTGCAATATGCGAGACCGCCGAGGCGTATCTCGGCGAGACGCTGCGCGGCATCCGCACCTTCAAGGTCGAGGCCAAGCGCGCCGACAAGACCTACCCGATGAAGAGCCCCGAGATCTGCCGCGAGCTGGGTGCCTACCTGCTGGACAAGCACCATCATCTGCGCGTCGACGTGCATAACCCGCAGCTGGAGATCATGGTGGAAATTCGCGACTACGCCGCCTATGTCCACGGCCCCAAGGTCGAGGCCGCGGGCGGTCTGCCCGTCGGCACGAGCGGGCGCGCGCTGAACCTGCTGTCCGGCGGCATCGACAGCCCCGTCGCCGCATGGTGCATGGCCCGCCGCGGTCTGGCGCTGCACCACATCCACTTTGCCAGCCCGCCGTACACGAGCCTGCGCGCCAAGCTGAAAGTGCGCGATCTGGCCCGCGAGCTGGTCGAGTACACCGGCAACTGCACGCTGTTCGTCGTGCCCTACACGAAGCCGCAGGAGTATATCCGTGACAACGCGCCCGACGTGCTGTTCACGGTTCTGATGCGCCGCAGCATGCTGCGCATTGCCAATCAGGTGGCGAAAAAGCTCGAGCTGCAGGCCCTCATCACCGGCGAGAGCCTGGCTCAGGTCGCCAGCCAGACCATGGCCGCGCTGGCCTGCACAGACCAGGCACAGGACCTGCCCGTGCTGCGCCCCTGCATCGGCATGGACAAGATCGAGATCATCAATATTTCGCGTAAGATCGGTACATTTGAGACGTCCATCGAGCCGTATGAGGACTGCTGCACGATCTTTACCCCGCCGCACCCCAAGACGAACCCGACGCTGGACGAGATCTTGGCCGCCGAGGCCGCTATGCCCGGCCTGGCCGCGCTGGAAGCCGAGGCCGCCGAGAACGTCGAGAAAATCTATATCCGCATGGGAGATGACGAGCTGCTGTGACTGCTGAAATTATCTGCGTAGGCACGGAGCTTCTGCTGGGCGACATCCTGAACACCAACGCGCAGTTTTTAAGCCGCGAGCTGGCCGAGCTCGGTATCAGCGTGATGCACCAGCATGTCATCGGCGATAACCCCGCCCGCCTGAAGGAGCTGGTTTTGCAGGCGAAAAGCCGCAGCGACCTGCTCGTTTTTTCGGGCGGTCTCGGCCCCACCGAGGACGATCTGACGAAGGAGACCGTGGCCGAGGCGTTCGGCGATACGCTGGCCTTTGACGAGGGCGAGTGGCAGAAGATCATCGACTTTTTCGCCCGGACAAACAGACGCCCCACGCCGAACAACCGCAAGCAGGCCATGTGCCCGACGGTGGGCCACAAGCTCATCAACGACCACGGCACGGCCCCCGGCGCGTGGTTTGAGGACGCCGACGGCCACTGTGCCGCGCTGATGCCCGGCGTCCCGCGGGAGATGAAGGCCATGTGGGCCGAGCAGGTCCGCCCGATTCTGCTGAAACGGCAAAACTGCACGATCCACAGCCGCACGCTGCGGGTGCTGGGCGGCGAGAGCGCCATTGCCAGCAAGGTCGCGCCGCTGTTTGAGGCCGCGAACCCCACCGCCGCCATCTACTGCAAGACCGGCGAGTGCGAGATCCGCGTGACGGCCCGCGAGGCCACCGAGCAGGCCGCCGAGGCCGCCTGCAATGCCCGCATTGCGGAGTTTAAAGAGATTCTCGGCGCAGCAGCCTACGATGTGGACGTGCCCGCGCTGGAATACACGGTGGTACGCGCTTTACGGGAACACGGCTTGCACGCCGCCGCGGCGGAGAGCTGCACCGGCGGCATGATCGCCGAGCGGCTGACGAACGTGCCCGGCTCCAGCGAGGTGTTCGGCTACGGCTTTGTCACCTACGCCGAGGCCGCCAAGCAAAAGCTGCTGGGTGTGGATGCGGCTGTCATTGAAAAGTACAACGTCGTGTCCGGCCCCGTGGCCGCAGCCATGGCCTTTGGCGCTGCCCGGGAATCCGGTGCAGAGCTGGCCGTGGGCATCACGGGATTGGCCGGACCCGGCGGCGCACTGCCCGGCAAGCCGGTGGGTACGGTCTATCTGGCCGGTGCCGACACCCGCACGGACACGGGGTATTTAATGCGCCTGACCCTGGGCGGCTATCAGGACCGCCAGATCATCCGCACCCGCGCCGCCCTGTACGCGCTGGATATGCTCCGCCGCATGGCGCTGGGCCTCGATGTCCCGGACAGCGTGCGTTTCACGCCGGAGACGGCGGACAGAGATTTAGATATTTAAAACGCAAAACCGTAGGGGCGCATTCTATATGCGCCCGGCCCGTTTGCGGCTGTAGAAAGCTTCCCCGGGCGGATATGGAATCCGCCCCTACGGACAAGCTCGGCAACATTTCCAAACAAAGAAAGGTTCCACCATGGTCAACACTCAACTGAAAATCCTGCGTGTTTTCGGGCCCACGGGCGCGGAGGTATCCTCCGTGCTGCGGGGCATCCGGGATGATGGCTGCCCCGGCCTGCGTCTGCTGGAACGGGACGGCGAGTTTGCCATCTGTGTGCAGGTCAGCGCACCCAACCGCGCCATGGCGGAGCAATACTGCGATAAATGGGCCGCGCGGTTGCGCGCTAAGTTCGGCGACGATGTCTTTGCCGAGGGGGAGACCAGCCTGGCCCAGGCCACGCTGGACGCGCTGCTGGAAAAACGCAAGCTGTTGGTTGCCGTGGACGAGCCGACGGGCCGCCTGCTGGGCAGCCTTTTGCAGCCGCTGCCCCACAGCGAGGCCGTCTTTGACTTTGGCACCGAGAGCTACGCCGACCCGCAGAAATCCCGCCGCATCACCGTGCCGGAGCAGCTGCTCCGGCGCTTCCCCGGCGACATTGTGCAGGCCGCAGCGGGCCGTGCGCTGGCCGCGCTGCAGGTCACAGGCGCGGATTACGCTGCCGCCTACATGCCCGCCAGCGTCGGGCAGTGCCCCTTTGTACTGGTGTGTGACCGCCGCGGCGCGGTGGCCTGCGCCCTGCCGCCCGATATGAACGATACCTTCATCGGCAACCAGATCCTGGACCTGCTGCGCCGCCGTTTGTTCGGCCTGCAGCTGACAGATTCCTGCATCACGTTCCGCCCCGGCCATGACCGGCCGCTGCTTGTTGTGTCGGAGGCCGCCCGGAGCCGCGGCAACACGGTGCGGTTCTCGCTGCGCCGCCGCACGCCGCCCACGCGGGACGCCGACCATACCGCCGATTTTGAGCCGATGCTCGATTTTGACCGGCCCGCGCCGGTCAGCCCGCCGAGCTTCCCGCAGCCGGAGCAGTCTGCCGCGCCCGACCCCGCGGCCCCGCACCGCACGCTGCACCGCCGCGACGCCACCGCGACGCCGCCCGAGGTCTCCGAGCCGACAGGCGTCATCCGCTTTGAAACGGACGCGGACGCGCAGGCAGCGGCCCCGGAGCCGGCCCGGACCTCCGGACCGGAAGCGCCGCGGCACGCCCGCATCCGCCGTGCCCGGCCCGTGGAGCCGCCCGCCCCGGCGGACGAAGCACCTCTGCCCGACGTCCCGCAGGGCCGTGCCCCCGCACCGTCGGTGCTGGACGATGACATCCCCGACTTCTCCGCGGATCTTGACCCCGCTGCCATCGCCGCCGCGCAGGCTGCCGATGACGCCGCCGAGGCCGCGGGCAAGAGCGCCAGCGTTGAGGACTTTACCCGCGCTGCGACCCAGCTGTTTGACGCCAGCGCCGTTGAGGAGGCCGCCGCAGAAAAGACCGCGCGGAAAACCGACAAAAAGCGCCGCCGCAAGGCCGAAAAGCCCGAGAGCGGGCCGGTGCAGCCCAGCATCAAGAACCGCAGCCTTGAGATCATTGAAAAGAGCGAGCGCCGCCGCAGACGCACCGTTATTCTGGGGCTTGTCGTGCTGGCGCTGGTGCTTGTGCTGGGCGGCGGGGCGCTGTGGCTGTTCCTGCGCTGTGATCTGGGCGCACGCCCCGCGGCCAAAAGCTACGGCACGGCGCTCTACGATACGACCGCCGAGAGCTACCTGGGCAAGGCGCTGGAGCGCCGCCCCGGCGTCGTCGGCTATCTGGGCTGGCCCGGGCTGAACGGCGCACTGGTTTACGCCGCCGACACGCCCGACCCAGAAACGCCCGAGAGCGGCGAGGCACCGTCTATCGTCCGCTTTGCCACGCTCAGCGCACTGGACGCCGCCACCCCCGGCAACACCGTGGTGGAATGCACGGGCAGCGACTACAAGGCGCTGGCTGACGAGGATACGCTCAAGCAGAACAGCGGCTTCACGCTGTACACGGCGGGCGGTGTCTACCGCTTCAAGGCCATCGCGGTCTACTATTTTGACCCGTCCGAGCAGGGCGCGGGCGCATTTGACCTGTACGGCAGCACCGACCTGTCGAGCTATTACGACTACCTGACCTTCGTCGCGGGCATTCAGGCCCGCAGCCTGTTTGACACCGGCGTTGACGTGGGTGACGACTCCCGCTTCCTGACCGTGACGACCCACAGTGACGAGAGCGGCGTGCTGCTCTGCATCACGGGGCGGCTGATCCGCGAGGGAGAGGCAGAGCTTTTAAACACCTCGGCCATCGCGGCAGCGGAGGAGCCGCTGCTGACGGCAGCCCAGTATGAGCGCAAGGGCCAGCCGATGCCGACGGTCAGCACGCTGGTGCAGGCCAGCGTGGACCGCTACGCCCAGCAGAGCACCGCCGCCCAGGCCGCCCGCAAGAACGGCGGCACGGGCAGCGACACCGCCGCGGACACGGCGGACCTGACCCAGCGCGCGGACGACCTGCAGGCCATCACGGACAGCCTGCTGGCCAGCACCGACAAGCTGCTGGCGGGTCTGACCGACGTGGCCGGCTCGACCTCCGCCGCGGAGGCCGACCTGAACAAGGGCGCCGAGGGCAGTCTGCCCGAGCAGACCGTGACGGTGGATCAGATCAAGACCAGCGCCACGCCTGCGCCCACCGAGCCCCCGGCGGATTCCGCCGTCTCCGGTGAGACGACGACCGAGCCGACAGCCGCCCCCACCGAGGCTCCTCAGCCCGACAACAGCGGCACAGGGGAGACCATCAACGTGACGATGAACGGCACGGCCCAGACGATGGATCTGGTGCAGTGCCTGGCCATGGTGGCCCAGAACGAGCTGGGCCCCAACGCACCCGCCGAAGCCTACAAGGCTCAGTGCGTGGCGACCCACTGCTGGATCATCAGCCAGTCGGGCTACCCGTCGGTGCTGGGTGCCGAGCCGGGCGCTGCCGCGCTGGCCGCCGCGCAGGAGGTCGCCCATGTGCTGGTTACCTACAACGGGCAGGTCTGCTTCACGCCGTACTTTGCGTCGGCCAGCACCGGCACGGCCTCCGCTGCCGAGGTCTGGGGCAATGACCGCGCCTGGCTGCAGGCCGTGGACAGCCCGTATGACCAGAGCGTGTCCAGCCACTGGAACACGAACGGCAATTCCAGCGGCACGGCCCGCTTCTCCCGCCAGACGCTGCAGGACCGCATCCGCGATGTGATGGACATTGACCTGTCCGGCGTGGACCCCAACAGCTGGTTCACGATCCAGTCCGCCAACCAGTACGGCTGGGTCGCCAAGATCCAGGTCGGCCCGGACGCGGGCGTCGGCACCGTCAGCGGGCGCTGGTTCCGCGAGAATCTGCTGGCCCGCCAGAGCGTTGACGGGCGCAGCCTGCGCAGCCAGTGCTTCACGGTCAGCTACAACGCCGATCTGGACTGCTTTATCTTTGATGTCTACGGCTACGGCCACGGCTGCGGCATGAGCCAGTGGGGTGCCATCGGCTACGCCCGCAACGGCTGGGGCTATCAGGATATTCTGACGCATTATTTCGTTGGGACGACGATCACGACGTATTGAGACATAAGAAAAGAGCGTGTGCACAGAAAAGCACACGCTCTTTTTTTGCCGCACGGTAGGGGCCGGGCATGCCCGGCCCGGGGGGTGGTGTGATTGCCCGTGAACGGGTTGCTCCCGCGAAGCTGCGGGCCGGGCATGCCCGGCCCCTACCGGGAGTTGTAGGGGGCGGCGTCCCCGACGACCCGCGGGGCCGTTCGCCATAGTAGCAGGTATACCATCTGCCTGTAGGGCGGCATGCCCTCATGCCGCCGCTGCCCGTTTATCACAGCGCCAAGCTTACCCCATCCAGCACCGCCTTTACCAGCACATCCCCGTCATAGGTCAGCTCTAAATGGAAAAACGGTGCGTCCTCCGCCAGCAGCTTGAAAAATATCTTGTCTCCCTGCCAGATCGGAAGATCCTGCACGGCGGCCTTGTCCACCCACTCTAAGCACCCCTCGTCGCAGTCGGTCATCACGCCGGAAAAATCCGTGCAGGTGTACAGGTGCATCCGCTCGGCGGGCCATGGGTCACAGAAAAAATCCACGATGCCGCGGTAAATCGGCGCGTGCATCGTCAGGCCGGTCTCCTCGCGCACCTCGCGCAGGGCGCAGGCCAGCGCGTCCTCACCCGGTTCAAACTTGCCGCCGACGCCGACCCACTTGTCGTGGTTGACGTCGTTTTTCTTTTTGACGCGGTGCAGCATCAGGTACGCACCGTCCTTTTCGAGATAGCAAAGCGTTGTCTGCAATAGCTCCATAACCAAACTCCTTACATATTTTTAAGCACCCCCGCAGATACTACCAGAAAAAACCAGGGGGGATTTTGTATGAGAGAAACCGGAATCGTGCGCCGTATCGACGAATTGGGCCGGGTGGTCATCCCGAAGGAGATTCGGAAAACGCAGCGCATCCGCACCGGAGATTCACTCGAAATTTACACGGACGGCAACGGCGAGGTCATATTTAAAAAGTATTCGCCGCTGGCCGAGCTTGGCGAGCCTGCCGCCGTCTATGCGGACGTGCTGGCCCGGCGGCTGCGCTGCGCCGTGGCCGTCTGTGACCGGGAGCATATCGTCGCCGCCGCCGGAGCGGGCAAGGGCGAGCTGCTCGGCGCACCGCTCCCGCCCGAGATCGAGCCGCTGCTGACCCGGCGCAAGCTCTACACAGCCCCGGCATCCGCCGCGGAGCGGGAGCCGCTGGGCAGCCGGTACCTGCTGTGCGCCGCGCCGATCCTGGTACACGGTGACATCGAAGGCGGCGTGCTGCTGCACGGCACCCTGCGCGAGGCCGCGCCCAACGCCGAGACCGTCCGCGCCGCCGCCACCGCCGCAGAGTTTCTGGCGCGGTGGATGGAGGAGTGAAAAGCAGCGGCAGCGTAGGGGCCTGGCATGCCCGGCCCGGGGGTTGACGTGACTGCCCGTGAATGGGCTGCTTGTGCAAGGCTGCGGGCCGGGCATGCCCGGCCCCTACATATATAATAATAGGGAAACTGCCCAATCCGATTGTGACGAAACTGTTAAACTTACAAAAAATTCGGAAAAACCCTTGACAGTTTGCAAAACGGGGATATAATAAACTTAGCACTCGGAGATAAAGAGTGCTAAACAAACCAACAAAAGCAAACCAAAGGAGATGAGCAGCATGGCCATGGATGCGCGCAAGCAGCGTATACTGGAAGCTATTGTTGCCCTGTATGCCAACGACGGTGAGCCTGTCGGCTCGGGTCTTTTGGCAAACTACTTTGACATGGCACTGTCCAGCGCGACGCTGCGCAATGAGATGGCTGCCCTGACCAAGCTGGGTCTGCTGGAACAGCCCCACACCAGCGCGGGCCGCGTGCCCAGCGCCCAGGGCTACCGCTACTACCTCGATCATCTGATCGACGCGCCAAAGTCCGGCACCCTGCCGGAGAAGGACCGCCGCCGCATTGACGATTTGTTCGCCGCGATGGATGCCGAGCCGGAAAAGCTCGTGCCCGCCGCGACCCGCTGCCTGGCCGATATGACAGGCTGCGCGGCTGCCGCTACCACACCGCAGGCGCCGGATCTCTGCATTGCCCATTTTGAGGTCGTGCAGGTGGGCCGCTACAGCGCCGCAGTGCTGGCCGTGACCAGCGCGGGCGGCGTGCGGACCCGCGTGGCCCGCGTTGACACCGGTCTGACCCGGGACGATGCCGCCAACCTGGCACAGCTGCTCAACCGCGGGCTGACTTTCGTCGCCCCGCAGGATTTAAGCCCGATGCTCATGGCCAGCATGGTGCTGGCCGCAGGGCAGCGGCTGGCCCCCGTCATCATGGCGGCACAGGCGCTCGTCACCACCGGCCCGCAGGCCTGCTTGGAGGGCGCGCAGTATCTGGCAAAGATGGCGGACGTCCGCCAGAACCTCGGCACGCTGTTGGAGATCTTCTCCGACAATGAGGCCGCGACGGAGCTCATCCGCCCCGAAGGCAACAAGATTACCGCAACGCTGGGCTGCGACCTTGACCCTGCGATGCCGGGTGCCTGCATCGTCAGCAAGCGGTACTTAGCCGGCGGCGGGCTGACAGGCTCCGTCGCACTGATCGGCTCCACCCGCATGGAGTACGAGCGGCTGCTGCCGATCCTGGACTACTTTGCCGCCAGAATGGGGCAGAGCATGGCCGGGCAGGGCCAATAAACGAAGAAGGAGAGACCCGCAATGAGCCAAGAAGAAAAGAAACAGACCGCCCCGGAGACGGAAGCGGCTGCTGAAAAGCCCGAGACCCCCGCACAGGAGGCCCCTGAAAAAGAGACCCCCCAGGCCGAGGAAAAGAACGAGGGCAAGCACGACTGCAAGCATCACCACCATGAGACCGCGGCCCTGCAGGCCAAGCTGGAGGCGGAGGAAAAGAAAAGCGCCGACCTCAAGAACCAGCTGCTCCGCACCGCTGCCGAGTATGACAACTACCGCAAGCGCTCCCAGCGCGAGGCTGACCAGAAGTTCAACGACGGTGTGTCCCACGCCGTGACCCAGATCCTGGGCATCCTGGACACGCTGGACATGGCCGCCAACGCCGCCTGCGCGGACGAGAACTACAAGAAGGGCGTCACGATGACGCTGGACAAGGCCGCCAAGGCTCTGGAAACGTTGCACATCACCGAGATCGAGGCGTTGAACCAGCCGTTTGACCCCAACTTCATGAACGCCGTCCAGCAGGTCCCCGCCGCCGAAGGGCAGGAGAGCGGCAGCGTCGTGCAGGTTTTCCAGAAGGGCTATAAGATCGGTGACAAGATCATCCGCCACGCGATGGTCGTCGTCGCAGAATAGCGTCGAACCGAATCAAACGATTCGTTTCCATATAAATTGACATTCACTGCATTCAAAGCAAATTTGAAGGGAGTTTTATTTATGAGCAAGATCATCGGTATTGACTTGGGTACTACCAACAGCTGCGTCGCCGTTATGGAAGGCGGCGAGCCTGTCGTCATCGCGAACGCCGAAGGCGCCCGCACCACCCCGTCTGTCGTCGGCTTCACCAAGACCGGCGAGCGTCTGGTCGGCCAGGTCGCAAAGCGTCAGGCCATCACCAACCCCGAGAACACGATTTCTTCCATCAAGCGTAAGATGGGCACGGCTGAAAAGGTCCATGCCGGCGGCAAGGACTACACCCCCGAGGAGATCAGCGCTATGATCCTCTCCAAGCTGAAGGCTGACGCCGAGGCTTATCTGGGCGAGCCTGTTACCGAGGCCGTCATCACCGTCCCCGCCTACTTCAACGACAGCCAGCGTCAGGCCACCAAGAACGCCGGTACCATCGCCGGTCTGAACGTCAAGCGTATCATCAACGAGCCTACGGCTGCTTCTCTGGCTTACGGCATTGATAAGGAAGCCGACCAGAAGATCATGGTCTACGACCTCGGCGGCGGTACGTTCGATGTCTCCATCATCGAGATGGGCGACGGCGTTACCGAAGTTCTGGCTACCAACGGTGATACCCACCTGGGCGGCGATGACTTCGACCAGCGCATCATCGACT
>ERZ1673741.1397-NODE-1397-length-20044-cov-8.485917_pt1 | contig 20044 bp, 16 predicted proteins | sample MGYA00580209_ERZ1673741 | MGnify/ENA primary metagenome ERZ1673741 (study PRJEB41218, sample SAMN15661754) | gut metagenome | host: Homo sapiens | place: Canada: London | collected 2015-08-20/2019-03-30 | study: EMG produced TPA metagenomics assembly of... | reverse complement strand
ATGAGTATAGTTGAAATTTGCTAATTTGTAAAGTGAAAAATATTCATCGTTAAATTATACAAGAATAATAAGCGAGAATTGTACAATTCTACCACTATGTTGTGGGCGCAGAATGCTGTATAATAGATGTAAAGATAGCAAAATATGTTTGCTTTTTAACAATCACCTTTATGAGGAGGCAATTTCCCGTATGGATATCCGTTATTCCTGCAACCAGCGTGATTTCAAGCGCTACACCACCGAGGAGACCCGCAACGAAATGCTCATCACCGGCCTGTACAAGACAGATGAGATGGTCGCTGTCTACAGCCACGTGGATCGCATGGTCACGCTGGGCTGCATGCCTGTGCACGAGGAGGTCTCCATCGACAAGGGCATTGATGTATGGGCCAACTTCGGCACCCACTACTTCCTGGAGCGCCGCGAGATCGGCATCTTCAACATCGGTGACGGTGCCGGCACCGTCACGGCGGATGGCAAGGAGTATCACCTGAACTACAAGGACTGCCTGTACCTGACCAAGGGCAACCAGAAGGTCACCTTCAAGAGCGACGACCCGGAGCATCCGGCCAAGTTCTACATGGTCTCTGCCCCGGCCCATTGCAGCTATGAGAACAAGCTCATCACCATCGAGCAGGCCGCCAAGCGCCCGCTGGGCAGCGTCGAGACCTGCAACAAGCGCACGATCAACCAGTTCATCCATCCCAGCGTGCTCAAGACCTGCCAGTTGTCCATGGGTATGACCGCTCTGGAGCCCGGCAGCAACTGGAACACCATGCCCAGCCACACCCACGAGCGCCGCATGGAGATCTACACCTACTTTGAGGTCCCCGAGGGCCAGGTCGTTTTCCACATGTGCGGTGAGCCCACCGAGACCCGCCATATTGTCATGCACAACTATGACGCGGTCATCAGCCCGTCCTGGAGCATCCACAGCGGCGTAGGTACATCGAATTACACCTTTATCTGGGCCATGGGCGGCGAGAACATGGAGTTTGACGATATGGACAATATTGCCACCACCGATTTGCGCTGACCGCAAGAAACGCACATATTTTGCGCCGGCTTGCGCAAGATATGCGCAACTATTTACTTTAATTCTCGCGCCCCAGTGATGGGCGCTGGAATATATGACTGTTACAAACTTAGGAGGTTTTGCATCATGTCTGTTTGCACCCCGAAATCCTTCGACCTGACCGGTAAGGTCGCCCTCGTCACTGGCGCTTCCTATGGCATCGGCTTTGCCATTGCCACCGCTATGGCCAATTGCGGCGCCAAGATCGTCTTTAACGACATCAAGCAGGAGCTGGTAGACAAGGGCCTGGCCGCCTACAAGGAAGCCGGCATCGAAGCCCACGGCTATGTCTGCGACGTCACCAACGAGGACGCCGTCAATGAGATGGTCAAGAAGATCACCGCCGAGGTCGGCCACATCAACGTGCTGGTCAACAACGCAGGCATCATCAAGCGCATCCCGATGATCGAGATGACCGCTGCCCAGTTCCGTCAGGTCATTGATGTTGACCTGAACGCTCCCTTCATCGTCGCCAAGGCGGTCATTCCCGATATGATCGAGCAGGGCGGCGGCAAGATCATCAACATCTGCTCCATGATGAGCGAGCTGGGCCGCGAGACTGTCTCCGCCTACGCCGCTGCCAAGGGCGGTCTGAAGATGCTGACCAAGAACATCGCCTCCGAGTACGGCAAGTACAACATCCAGTGCAACGGCATCGGACCCGGCTACATCGCCACCCCGCAGACCGCACCCCTGCGTGAGATCCAGCCCGACGGCAGCCGTCATCCGTTTGACCAGTTCATCGTTGCCAAGACCCCTGCCGAGCGCTGGGGCAAAGCCGAGGATCTGGGCGGCCCCGCCGTGTTCCTGGCTTCCGAGGCTTCCGACTTCGTCAACGGCCTGATCCTCTACGTTGACGGCGGCATCCTCGCCTACATCGGCAAGCAGCCCGGCTGATTTACTTTCTTCGAGAAGAAAGTAAACAAAGAAGCTTTCAAACAATAAAAAGGACATCCGCTCGTGAAAGGGCGGATGTCCTTTTTTGTTTTAGCTGCACGGTAGGGGCCGGGCATGCCTGGCCCGGCAGGGTATGGTAAACGGACGTTTGCGGGAATCTCCCGGGCCGCATATATGCGGCCCCTACTCCTCTGCTTGCCCTGTAGGGGTCAAGACCCCTCCCTACAAAACGACCCGCAAAGGGGGCTTTACCCGATGGTCACGCTCCACTTGAACTCCTTGCTCTCGCCGGGGTTCAGCTCGATGTGATGGCCTGCCTCATTGACGGAGTTGGCCCAGCCGTTCCAGGGCTCCATGCAGACGAAGCTCTCGGCGTCCTGCTGCCAGAGCACGCCGTTGGTGAAAACGCTCTCGTCAAAGCTGACCGTGACCTTGTGGCCGTTGCCGGAGTCGGTGAAGCGCATCGGGCTCTTGACGCCGGTCATCAGGCGGATGGAGTCGGCACTCCCCTCCTTGCGGGTCAGGGTGATGGTCTCGGGCGCGGCGGGCTGCTCGCCCTTGGCGCTTTCGCTGCAGGTGGCGGCGTCGATGTCAAACGCGACGTTGTCCAGCTTGCTGGCGGCGAAGTACGGGTGGAAGCCGACGCTGAACGGCAGGGCCTTGTCGCCGGTGTTGGCGACGGTCAGGGCCAGCGTGGCGGTGCTGCCGGTCAGGGTGTAGCGCATGGTCAGGGAAAAATCGAACGGGTAGACGAACTTTGTCAGACCGTTGGGGGTCAGGGTCAGCTCAATGGCGGTGTCGTCCGCGCTCTTGACCTGCCACGGCACGAGGTCGGCCAGGCCGTGAACCTCGATGGGATAGGCCGCGCCGTTGAAGTGGTGCACGCCGTCGTCCGGTTTGCCGCAGTTCGGGAACAGGATGGGGATGCCGCAGCGTGGGCGATCCGTGGACTCGAAGTTTTTGTCGCGCAGCCACAGGTATTCGTCGCCGTTTTTGGTGAAGGATGTGGCCATGCCGCCCTTCTCGGGCGTGACGGTGAAGGCGTACTCGCCGTCGGTCAGGGTCAGGGTCTTGTAGGAAGCACCGTATTTTTCATAGGTGCCGGTAGTCAGAGTAGACATGATAAGGCTCTCCTTTGTATGCACGTAGGGGCCGCACATGTGCGGCCCGCAACTTTGTGGAAAGCACCCGATTGCGGGTAAGTTGCGGGCCGGGCATGCCCGGCCCCTACAGCGTAGTGGATTTTTCGTGTTTAATTATACCACAAACAGGCTTACAATACAACGCCATCCTTAAAGATCGAGATCTCGCGGAAGCCCTTCTTCTCGGCGCAGGTCTGCTTGCCGGAGGCAACGTCCAGCACGAGCTGGTACAGGTCGGCACCGGCCTCGTCCAGCGTGCGCTCGCCGTCCGCGACGACACCGGCGTTGAAGTCGATCCAGGTCTTTTTTCTGGCGGCCAGCTGGCTGTTGGTGGCAATTTTCAGCGTCGGCGCGGGGGCACCAAACGGCGTGCCGCGGCCCGTGCTGAACAGCACCATGTGCGCACCCGCAGCAGTCAGCGCCGTGGCGGAGACCAGGTCGTTGCCGGGGCCGTACAGCATGTTCAGACCCTTGGTGGTGACGGGCTCGCCGTAGTCGATGACATCCATGATCGGCGCGGAGCCGCCCTTCTGCACGCAGCCGCAGGACTTGTCCTCCAGTGTTGTGATGCCGCCCTGCTTGTTGCCCGGGCTCGGGTTGTCGTAGACGACCTCATTGTGGCTGATGAAGTACTCTTTGAAGCCGTTGATCATCCTGACGGCCTTCTCAAAGACCTGCTCGTTCTGGCAGCGGTCCATCAGGAAGCCCTCGGCACCGAACATCTCGGGCACCTCGGTCAGCACGGTGGAACCGCCGCGCTGGCCCATCATGTCGGAGAAGCGGCCGATGGTGGGGTTGGCGGTGATGCCGGACAGGCCGTCGGAGCCGCCGCACTTCATGCCCACCACCAGGTCGGACACGGGGATGGGCTCACGCTGGAACTGACCGGCGTAGGCTGCCAGCTCCTTCAGGATATCGCGGGCAGCGGCAAACTCGTCCTCCACGTCCTGGCAGGTCAGGAACTTGACACGGTCGTGGTCGTACTCGCCCAGCTCGGTCAGGAACTGCTCGTGGGTCAGGTTCTCGCAGCCGAGGGAAAGTACCAGAACAGCGGCAGCATTGGGGTGGCGCACCAGTGCAGCCAGCAGTTTGCGGGTCTGCGCATGGTCATGGCCGGTCTGGCTGCAGCCGAAGGGATGGGTGAAGGTGTACAGGCCCTCGATGGAGCCGGTGACCAGATCCTGGTTATCGGCAACGATCTTCTTGGCGATGTCGTTGACGCAGCCCACGGTGGGGATGATCCAGATCTCGTTGCGGATGGCGGCGCGGCCGTCCTTGCGGCGGAAGCCCATAAAGGTCTCCGGCTCGACCTTGGGCAGGGGAGCCAGATCCGGGGCGGGGTTGTAGCTGTACTCCACCTCACCGGACAGGTTGGTGTGCACGTTGTGGGTGTGCATCCAGGTACCCGGCTGGGCGTCGGCGGTAGCATGGCCGATGGGGAAGCCGTACTTGATGACGTTCTCACCGTTCTTGATGGGCTTGACAGCCATCTTGTGGCCCTGGGGGATGTCCTCCAGAGCAGTCACGGCAAGGCCGTCCACTTCCACCAGCGTGCCCTTGGCAATGGGGTGCAGGGCAACGACCACGTTGTCGATGGGGCTGATATGAATTGCCTGCGGCATAGTTGTTCTCCTTATTGACGATCAAAGCACAAAAGGGCTGCTGCCCAAAGCAGCAGCCCTCTTTTGTGCGGGAAAATTATTCTGTCGGATCACAGGCAGCTCTTGTAAGCAGCCTCGGCGCCCTCGGTGCGGATCTTCTCCAGATCGGCCAGAACAGCGGCTTCCAGACCGGAGATCTGGGTCAGATCCTGATCCCACATCTGGGTGTTGGTCAGCACAGCGTGCACCAGCTGGGCAGCGGTGTCATCCTTGTGGGCATAGTAGAAGTCCAGAGCCCATGCGTCATCCTGGATCTTGTAGGTGTTGCCGGCGGGGCGCTTGCAGATCAGGCCGTCCGCGGTGCGCTCCTGGATGTCGTTGGAGTAGAAGGCGATGTAAGCAGCCAGGCTCATGGTCAGGCACTTGGGCAGCTTCTTCTGCTCGTCGATGTAGGCCAGGAAGGACGGCATGTTGCGGGCCTTCCACTTGGAGGTGGAGTTCAGGGAAATGCTCATCAGCTCATGGTTGACGAACGGGTTGTTGAAGCGGTCCTGCACAGCGGCGGCGAACTTCTTGCAGTCCTCCTGATTCAGCGGCAGGATGGGCACGACCTCGTCCAGCAGCATCTTGTTCATGTAGCCCAGGACGGTGGCGTCGTGCATGCAGTCACGGACGATGTCAAAACCGGCCAGGTAAGCGCCCAGCACAAAGCCGGTGTGCGCGCCGTTCAGGATGCGGACCTTGCGCTTCTTGTACGGGCTCATGTCGGGGGTCACAAAGACGCGGCTCTCGAGACCGGCCTTGCGGAAGGGCAGCACGTCGTTCAGCTTGGTGTCACCCTCGATGACCCAGACGCCAAAGACCTCGCCGACGTCCAGCAGGGGGTCAGCGTAGCCGTGCTTCTGCTCAAGCTCGGCGACCTCCTTCGGGTCACGGATGCGGCCCGGAACGATGCGGTCAACCAGAGAACCGCAGAAGGTGCAGTCCTCATTGACGTACTTCCTGAAGCCGTCGTCCAGGCCCCACTGGTCAATGTACTGGTTGACGCACTTGAGCAGCTCCTTGCCGTTGTTGTCGATCAACTCGCAGGCCAGCATGATGATGCCCTTCTTGCCTGCCTTGTAGCGGTGGTACAGCACCTGGGTCAGCTTGCCGGGGAAGCTGGATGCGGGCACGTCCTCCAGCTTGCAGGCGGGGTCGTAGACGATGCCTGCCTCGGTGGTGTTGGAAACGATGATCTCAAGATCGTCGCTGGCGGCGACGTCCATCATCTGCTTAAAGCCCTCCTCCTCATACGGGTTCAGGCAGCGGGAGACGCTGGAGATAACGCGCTTGTCATCGACCTTCCGGCCGTTTTCACTGCCGCGCAGATACAGGGTGTACAGACCCTCCTGCTCGTTGATCATCTTGGCCAGGCCGGGGGCGATGGGCTGGACCAGAACGCACTTGCCGTTCCAGTCGGCCTTCTCGTTGGCCAGATCGAACCAGTAATCCACGAACGCGCGCAGGAAGTTGCCCTCGCCGAACTGCAGGACCTTCTCCGGGGCGTTTTTCAAAATATAGCCGTTGTAGCCGGATTTTGCAAGAACTTCATAATTCAAGGTATCCATATATGCTTCTCCTTAACATAAACAAATCTGGTGCGCAGCAGGGGGCTGCAGCACGTTCTGTTACCTGAATTATATTTTCTTTAGGCCGTTTCGTCAAGATTCATTCCGTAAACAGCGCACATATTTTGCGCAGTTTTGAGGCCAATTTTGGGATTCCACATCTTGCACAACAAAGAACCGCACTTTTTGGCTATAATTTCGATTAACAAGCAATTTTTGCAACTTGTGCAAGGCAAAATAGTTATGTATAATAATAGCAGAGCATGCTGTTTTGGGTCATCTTTACAGCGCAAGGTATGTGCTATCAGGGCCCGGGGCGGCATTCCCCCGACTATCATTTATAACATCATTAAGGAGCGTCTGTACATGAAAGCATTTATGGACAAGGACTTTTTGCTGGAGACCCCTACCGCGCAGCATCTGTACCACGACTATTCGGCCAAGCTGCCCATCGTGGATTACCACTGCCACATTCCCCCGCAGGAAATTTATGAGGACCGCCGCTTTGAGAACATCGCACAGGTCTGGCTGGGCGGCCATCAGGTGCTGGCCGACGGCAGCGACTACTATTTCGGCGACCACTACAAGTGGCGCGTGATGCGCTCCAACGGTGTGCCCGAGGAGTACATCACCGGTGACAAGCCGGATCGTGAGCGCTTTCAGAAGTTTGCCGAGAGCCTGGAAATGGCCATCGGCAACCCGATGTATACCTGGTGCCACCTCGAGCTGAAGAAGTACTTCGGCTATGAGGGCGTGCTGAACGGCGAGACCGCCGAGGAGGTCTGGAACCTCTGCAACGACAAGCTGCAGCATGACCCGAAGCTGACCGTCCGCGGCCTGATCGAGCAGAGCAACGTCGCCATGGTCGGCACCACCGACGACCCCATCGACTCCCTCGAGTGGCACAAGAAGATCAAGGAAGACCCGACCATCAAGGTCGTCGTCGCCCCGTCCTTCCGCCCCGACAAGGCCCTGAACATCCGCAAGGAGGGCTTCGCCGATTACATCCATAAGCTGGAGGAAGTTGTGGGCCGCAAGTTTGCCTGCGCAAATTGCGTTGTCAGTGCGCTGGAAGAACGCCTGGAGTTCTTCGTCGAGATGGGCTGCCGCGCTTCTGACCACGGTCTGGACTACATCCCCTTCGCCGAAACGAACGCTGAGAAGGCGACTGCTGCCTTCAAGAAGGCCATGGCCGGTGAGACCCTGACCAAGGAGGAAGGCGACGAGTACACCACCTACCTGCTGCTGAAGCTGGGTGCCCTGTACAAGAAGCACAACGTTGTCATGCAGATGCACTACAGCTGCCTGCGCAATGTCAACGACAAGATGTACCGCAAGCTCGGCCCCGACACCGGCTTTGATATGATCGCCGTGACCGATTGCAGCGCTACCATCAGCAGCCTGCTGAGCGCACTGACCAAAGAGGACGCCTGCCCGAAGGTCATCCTGTACAGCCTGAACCCCGCCGACTTCGACATGCTGGGCACCATTCTGGGCGCGTTCCAGGATGACGAGATCCCCGGCAAGATCCAGCTGGGCTCCGCCTGGTGGTTCTGCGACACCGACGACGGCATGTACCAGCAGATGAAGACCCTGGCCCGCTTGGGCCTGCTGGGCAACTTCATCGGTATGCTGACCGACAGCCGCAGCTTCCTGAGCTACACCCGCCACGAGCTGTTCCGCCGCCTGATGTGCAACCTCATCGGCAACTGGGTCGAGAACGGCCAGTACCCCAACGACGAGAAGTCTCTGAAGAAGATCGTCGAGGGCATCAGCTATTATAATGCGAAGCGGTATTTTAATCTGTAATTGAGATAGTGCGATAAAAATTTCCCGCCTGTAACGTGTTGTTACAGGCGGGATTTTCTGTTGGTGGTAACGGAAAAGGCAAAAGCCCCTCAAGCCGAGCGAAGCGAAGACCGGAGGGGCTCTGCCCGTTCCCGGTTACTCACAGCTTTCCTGTTCCTCCGGCACCTCGGGCATCGTCCGCAGCTGCTCCAGCGTGATGCCATCCACATATTTATTGATCAGGTCATTCAGCCCGGACCAGAAGTCCAGCGTGTGGCACTGGCTGCGGTGGGGGCAGTCCACCGACGACGCCAAACACGGGATGGCCGTCAGCTCGCCCTCGACGGCGCGCAGGATCTCGCCGGAGGTAATCTCCCCTGCCGGGCGCGCAAGCCGGTAGCCGCCCTGCGCACCGCGCACGCTGGAAACCAGCCCGGCCTTCGCCAGCGGGGTGACGATCTGCTCCAGATATTTTAAGCTGATGCGCTGCTTATCACTGATGTCCTTCAGCGGGATCAGGTCGTTGGGGCGGTTGGCCAGTTCCACCATCAGGCGCAGGGCATAACGGTCACGGGTCGAAAATTTCATGGTAAAGCTCCCTTTATCGGAATTAGTAACACTAATCATAGCATAATTCTAGGAATTTTGCAAGTTATCAACCTATTAAAATGGTAGGATATATGCAAAATGCCGAAATGTGCAATTTTATGCAAACAAGTGTTGACAGAAGCGGTTCACAGGCGTATACTGTGAGCCATGGAAGGCAAACAACGCCGACCAAAGATTCAAGAAAGGGGTACAGAACCATGAATGCAGTCTGCTTTGGTATGATGATGTGCATGTGCATGATGCGTAAGCGTCCTGTGCCAGCTTTCTTGTGCGCAAATTACAGCGCGTAATGAAAACTTGCAGCGGGATGCCGGAAAGCCGACATCCCGCTTTTGTTTGGAAAGGAAGTTTGTGACTATGGAAAGAGGTTCCGTTTACAAGCAGCCCGGTGTGCGAATGTGACGCTTTGAGGGAAGCTGACCGTTCAAAACCAACACACCTGACGATATATAAAGGAGAATTTACCATGAAAAAACTGATTTCTGCAACGCTCGCCGCTTCTCTGGCCCTGTCGCTGGCCGCCTGCGGCTCCTCCGCTTCTACTGATTCCGTCGCCGCATCCTCTGAGGCTGCCTCCACCGAGAGCACCGCAGCTCCCTCCGAGGCTGCCGAGTCCACCGCCGAGACAAGCGAACTGGCCGGTACGACCCTGAAGGTCGCTGCCTCCCCCACGCCCCATGCCGAGATTCTGAACGTGGCCAAGGAGATTCTGGCCGAGCAGGGCATCGACCTCGAGGTTGTTGAGTTCAGCGACTACGTCCAGCCCAACCTCGTCACCGAGAGCGGCGAGGTTGACGCCAACTACTTCCAGCACACCCCCTACCTCGACAGCTTCAACGAGGAGAACGGCACCCATCTGGTCAGCGTCGGCGCGGTCCACTATGAGCCGTTCGGCATCTATCCGGGCAAGAGCGATGATCTGGCAAACATTGCGGACGGCGCGACCATCGCCGTGCCCAACGACACCACCAACGAGGCCCGCGCTCTGCAGCTGCTGGCCGCCCAGGGCCTGATCACCGTCCGCGACGGCGCCGGTCTGACCGCTACGGTCAACGACATCACCGACAACCCGCACAACCTGCAGATCAAGGAGATCGAAGCTGCTCAGCTGCCCCGCACCGTGCAGGATGTTGACTTCGCCGTCATCAACGGCAACTACGCAATGGAGGCCGGCTTCTCCGTCGGCAAGGACGCTCTTGCTACCGAGGATGCTTCCTCCGAGGCTGCCCAGACCTACGCCAACGTACTGGTTGTGAAGGAAGGCCGCGAGAACGACCCCGCCATTCAGGCGCTGTACGCTGCCCTGACCGGCGACAAGGTCAAGGATTACATCAACAGCACCTACGACGGTGCGGTTGTGCCGATTTTCTAAGATAAAGCCTCGCACCGCCGTAAACGGGCACGGGCGGATATGGAATCCGCCCCTACGGTACGGCAGGCAACGAAATTGTAGGGGCGCATTCCATATGCGCCCGCTGGCAGCCGCAAAGAAAAAACTTGCAACCTGTCAGAATAAAGCGTAAAATTATAGCGAATGGGTTTCACGCTCATTCGCTATCTTTGTAAATGAGGGAGAATCACCCATGATCGAACTGCAACACCTGACCAAGCGCTTTGCCACGCAGGGCGGCACGGTCGTCGCGCTGAACGACATCAACCTGACGATCCGGGACGGCGACGTCTACGGCATCATTGGTATGTCGGGCGCCGGAAAATCAACACTGGTACGCTGCATCAATATGCTGGAGCGCCCTGACGAGGGAAATGTCATCGTCAACGGCAAGCAGATGCAGGACCTGCGCGCCGCCGACCTGCGTGCGGCCCGGCGTGAAATCACCATGATTTTTCAGCAGTTCAACCTGCTGATGCAGCGCACCTGTCTGCGCAATATCATGTTCCCGATGGAGCTGGCGAAGGTCCCCGGAGACAAGGCCGAGGCCCGCGCCCGTGAGCTGCTGGAGCTGGTCGGTCTGCCCGATAAGGCCGACGCCTACCCGGCGCAGCTGTCCGGCGGCCAGAAGCAGCGCATTGCGATTGCCCGTGCGCTGGCAACGGACCCGAAGGTGCTGCTCTGCGACGAGGCGACGAGCGCCCTGGACCCGAACACGACCCACGCCATTTTGCAGCTCATTCAAAAAATCAACCGTGAGCTGGGCATCACAGTCGTCATCATCACCCACCAGATGAGCGTTGTGGAGGAGGTCTGCAACCGTGTGGCCATTCTCGATAACGGCACCGTCGTCGAGGAGGGCGAGGTACAGGCTATCTTCAGCCATCCTACGTCCAAGGCGGCGCGGCGGCTCGTCTACCCCGCCGGTGCGCCTCAGGCCGAGGTCCTGCCCGGCCACAAGCTGGTGCGTGTGGCCTTCGGCGGCACCCAGACCACGGACAAGCCGCTGGTGGCAAGCCTTGCCATTGAGTGCGGCGCGCTCGTCTCGATCATGGCGGCGGACACCCGCATTGTGAACGGCCAGACGTTGGGCAGCATGCTGCTGGCACTGCCCGACGACGACAAGGCCGCCGCGGCACTGGAGTACATCAGGAACTATCCCGGCATTACTTTTGAGGAGGTGAACGGCTGATGGCAGAGCTTTTTGCAGGCAAGGAGTGGCAGACGTTCTTGCAGATTTTGCCCACCATTCCGTTTGAAACATGGGAGACCGTCTGGTCCACCGTCGTCGCAACGCTGCTGGCGCTGGTCATCGGTCTGCCGCTGGGCGTCTGCCTGGTCACGGGCGAACAGGGCGGCGTGCGTCCCCTGCCCCGCTGGCTCATGGCGCTGCTGAACGGCCTGGTGAATCTGCTGCGCAGCGTGCCGTTTTTGATTTTGATGATCATTGTCATTCCGCTGTCCCGCGCCATCGTGGGCACGTCCATCGGTACGGTGGCGTCCATTGTGCCGCTGGTCATCGCATCGTTCCCGTTTGTGTCGCGTCTGGTCGAGACCAGTATGCGCGAGGTGGACGCGGGTGTCATTGAGGCCGCCCAGAGCATGGGCGCAACGCCGCTGCAGATCATCACCAAGGTCATGGTGCCCGAGAGCATGCCGAGCCTGGTTGCCAACGTGACGATTGCCGCCACGACCATCATGGGTTACGGCGCAATGGCCGGCATCATCGGCGGCGGCGGCCTTGGCAAGATCGCCATCAACTACGGTTACTACCGCTTTAACGTGGTGCTGGAGTTCTTTGCCACGGCGCTGCTGGTCGTGCTGGTACAGATTTTGCAGACCGTCGGCACAAAGCTGGCCATCAAGTGCGACAAGCGTATCCAGAAGTGATTTGAGGGAACCGAGATTTAACATATTTTTCAAATTGGCGTGACAGGGCGGACATAAATGCAGTGTATAGTATAACCAGAGTTAAGGGGGAACGCCCCAAGACACATTACACTGCCGCCTTGGCCATGCCAGAAGCAATCGCTTCGGCCACGGCGCAGACAACCAACAAGGCCGTGAAGCCATTTGAATAGATACAAAAGCCTCCTGCATCGGTTGTGATGTAGGAGGCTTTTACTTTGGTGCGCCCGCCACTGTAAGGCGAACGGACGTTTGCGGGAAGGCTGCGGGCCGGGCGTGCCCGGCCCCTACAAGGGAGGAGGATGCCTTATAACCCGTTCACGTCCGCTATCAGCTGCTCCACGGCTTCGTCCTTCGTGGCCCAGCTGGTGCATACGCGCACGGCGGTGTGGTGCTTGTCGGGCTTGCCCATGTGGGTCATGGCGTAGGTCTCGGCCAGCTTCTTGTACCACTCGTCGGGCAGGACAAAGAACTGCTGGTTCGTCGGGGAGTCGTGCAGCACCTTGCAGCCCTTTGCCTCAAAGGCGGCGCGGATGCGCAGGGCCTGCTCGTCGGCCTTTTTCGCCATCGTGAAATACAGGCTGCTGCCGCTGCCGTCCTCGCCGTCCAGCAGAGCCAGGAACTGCTCGCCCAGCAGACGGCCTTTCGCCAGCATGCCGCCGTGCTGCTTCAGGCAGTAGCGGAAATCGGGCTTCAGATCGTCGTTTGTGATGACGACGGCCTCGCCGAACAGCGCACCGCACTTGGTACCGCCCAAGTAAAACACGTCGCAGAGCGCGGCGTAGTCCTGCAGGCTCAGATCGTTGGCGGGGCTCGTCAGGCCGTAGGCCATCCGCGCGCCGTCCACGAACAGGTAGAGTCCCAGCTCGTAGCAGGCAGCGGAGATGTCGGTCAATTCTTCCTTATTATAAAGGGTGCCGACCTCGGTGGGGTTCGAGATGTAGACCATGCCGGGCTGGACTTCGTGCTCGTGGCTGGCGTTGGCGCGGTGCTCCTCCACGGCTTTGCGGATCTGGCGGGCCGTGATCTTGCCGTTTTTGCCGGGCAGCGCCAGGCACTTGTGGCCTGTGGCCTCGATGGAGCCGGTCTCGTGCACATGGATGTGCCCGGAGTCGGCGCACAGCACGCCCTGCCACGGCTTGAGCGCCGCCGCGATGACGGTCAGATTCGCCTGGGTCGCACCGACGAAAAAGTGTACGTCGGCGTCGGGCGCGTCGCACAGGCGCTTGATCTGCGCGGCGGCCTTGGCGCAGTATTCATCCTCGCCATAGCCGGGGGTCTGGTCGAAATTGGTCTTTTGCAGAAGCTCCAAAACCGCGGGGGCCGCGCCCTCGCCGTAGTCACATTCAAAACGAAGCATATTTTTGACTCCTTAGTAAAGTATTGCACGCTTTGCAGGGGCGGACAGTATTTGCCAGCGGAGCCTTCCGGCTGCCGCAAGGCTGGCGGGCCGATGCGAGCATCGGCCCCTACAGGAACGGGCAAATTTCCAATCGACCCACGCCGCGGGTGTTGCCATAATTATAACACTGTGATTCTCCACTTGCAAGTTTCGCCGCGGTACGCTATAATAATTCTACTTTTGGATAGAAAAGAGGAATTGTATGGATCCCCAAAATCAACGCGAAAGCTTCGGCTCACGCCTTGGCTTCATTCTGGTCAGCGCGGGCTGTGCTATCGGCATCGGCAACGTCTGGCGCTTCCCCACAGTCACAGGCCAGTACGGCGGCGGCATCTTTGTGCTGTTCTACCTGCTCTTTCTGGTGCTCATGGGTCTGCCGGTCCTGACGATGGAGCTGGCCGTGGGCCGTGCGGGCCGCGGCGCGGCGCGCAGCGCCTACAAGGCGCTGGAGCCCGGGGGCAGCAAGTGGCATATCCACGGCTGGTTCTGCATGGTGGGCTGTGTGCTGCTGATGATGTACTACACCACCGTCTCCGGCTGGATGGTCGACTACTTCTTCCGCTTCCTGACCGGCAGCTTTGACGGCCTGACCTCCGAGCAGGCCGCCGGCGTCTTTGGCGAGATGCTCTCGAACCCTGTCGAGATGGTTTTCTGGATGGTCGTCATCACGCTGGCGGGCTTTGTCGTCTGCGGGCGCGGCCTGCAGGGCGGTCTGGAAAAGGTCGGCAAATGGATGATGAGCGCCCTGCTCGTATTGATCCTTGTGCTGGTTGTGCACAGCTTCACGCTGTCCGGCGCGGGCGAGGGCCTGGCCTTCTACCTGCTGCCCGACTGGTCCCGCGCCACCGGGCAGGGCCTGGGCAGCGTCATTACGGCGGCCATGAACCAGTCGTTCTTTACCTTAAGCCTCGGCATCGGCGCAATTGAGATTTTCGGCAGCTACATGGACCGCCGCTTCACCCTGCCGGGTGAGGCCGCCCGCATCTGCGTGCTGGACACCTTTGTGGCGGTCTGCGCGGGCCTTATCATCTTCCCGGCCTGCTTCTCCTTCGGCATCTCGCCCGACGCGGGACCGAGCTTGATTTTCATCACGCTGCCCAACGTCTTTACAAACATGGCGGGCGGACGCCTGTGGGGCGCGCTGTTCTTCCTGTTCATGACGTTCGCCAGCTTCTCCACGGTCATTGCGGTGTTTGAGAATATCATCGCCTGTGCGCGGGAGAATTTCGGCTGGGACCGCCGCAGGGCCTGCCTGGTGGGCGCGGCGGCGCTGGCCGTGCTGGGCCTGCCCTGTGCGCTGGGCTACAACGTGTGGAGCGGCATCCAGCCCCTGGGCGCGGGCAGCACCGTGCTGGATTTTGAGGACTTCCTTGTCAGCAACGTTCTGCTGCCGGGCGGCAGCCTTGTTTATCTGCTGTTCTGTGTCACCAAATGGGGCTGGGGCTTCGACAAATACACCGTCGAGTGCAACACCGGCAGCGGCCCCAAAATGCCGCAGTGGGTCAAGCCCTACTTTAAATACGTTCTGCCGGTCCTGATCGCCGTCATTCTGGTGCAGGGTCTGCTCTGAAGCAAAATGCCGCGCGGCTCCCTGTGAGCCGCGCGGCATTTGTTAATTGCGGTTTACCTCCGGGTTATCGGTGCGCCCCAGCAGATAGTCTATACTGACGTTATAGAAGTCGGCCAGCTTGACCAGCCTTTCTGCGGTCAGCTCAATAACGCCGTTTTCATACTGAGAGTAGGTGTTCTGGGATACGTGGAGGACACTGGCAAGATCGCACTGACGAAAATCGTGATCTTCCCGTAGGCTTCGTATGTTCGGATATTCCATAGGTTGACTACCCCCTTACAATTATTATCGTTATCTTGGAGGCAGATATTAACATTTATCTGTAATACAGATATAATAGATTGCATAACAATAGGAAGAAACGATACGACGGAAAGTAAAGGGCGTTCTACGGCCCTTTGTCTGCCTGCGGGCGGGCTGCGTATGCGATTGCAGGAGTCCTTCTATGTTGTCAAACCATGAAATTGCATTTTTTGAGTATCGGCTCACGCCGACTGCGCGTTCAGCCAGCGGTGCAGCTCGTCCCGGATGGCGGCAAACGCGGCGGCGGTGTCCGGGTTATCGGTTTTAAAATCCAGCAGCCGCCACAGCCAGCCCTGCTCGTCCACGATGCGCAGGCTCTCGGGATAGCACAGCTCAAACACAAGCGACGCATGGCCGACGGCGTTGTCAGCGGGGTACTGCTTTAAGCTGTGCAGCACGCAGTGGTGGGCGTTAAAGGCGTCCAGCACGGCGGGCGTCACCGGGCTCCGGCGCAGCGCCGCAGTGCTGACGTTGTAAATTTCCTCCATCGGTGTCTCGACGTTGACCCGCAGAATGTCGATCTTGTCGGCGTCGCGCAAAATCTGGCAGAACAGCCGCGTGCGGTCATCCAGCGCCTCCGGCAGTCGGAACGCGCTGTGCCATTCCACAGCGGTGCGCAGCAGTGCGTCGGCACCGGCATCGTCCAGATAGTCCCGGATGCGTCCCTCGTCGAACAGCACCGCGACGCTCAGCGCGGCGTGGCTGACCGACTGTGCATCGATAAATGTGTTGTAGCGGCGCAGCTGCTCAAAGCGGCCTACATCGTGCAGGATGCCGGACAGCCACGCCAGATCGACATCCTCCGGCGGCAGGTCCAGGCTTTGGGCAATGCGGGCGCAGAGCGCCGCCACGCGGTAGGTATGGTCGATTTTCAATTTGACCTTGGCGTCAGCGGCGTTGTAGTGCGCGGCATAGTCGGCAAAGGCTTTTTGTGCGCGGGCACGGTCAATTTTCATACTATCACTTCCCTGTTTCAGTGTACCACATCCGACAAAATGCGTAAACTGCAATGTTTATAAAATTTACTCCACAACGAATGACATTTTTGGATAAATAGTTTAAAAATCCTTGACATCGGGGCAAAAAAACGCTATTCTTAAAGTAGTAAATCGCGAGGAAGGCGGTGCATACGATGAACGCCAAAGGGGACGCAAACCGCAGTGTGCGCATGACCAAGCAGCGGCTCTACCAGGCGCTTATTACGCTGTTGCAGCAGAAAAGTCTGCGGGAAATTACAGTCCGGGAGCTGACCGAGCTGGCAGGAATCAGCCGCGGCACATTCTATTTTCACTACGCGGACATTTATGCCCTGATGGACCAGATGGAGGCCGCCCAGCTGGCACGGCTGAACGACCTGATGGACTCCCTGATCCCCAGCATCTCGCAGGAGGACGCGCCCCCCGCGCTGGTGGCGCTGTTCACCTACATGACCGAGAACCCCGACCTCTGTCAGGCCCTCTACGGCAAAAGCTGGGAGTCGGAGTTCACCCGCAACGCCAAAAAGCTGATTGCAGAACGCTGCCTGGGCGAGTTTGCACCCGACGGCGGCACCGAGGAGCAGAAATATATGCTGGCCTTTGCGGTGAACGGCTGCTTTGGCACGATTGTAGCCTGGCAGGAGGCCGGTTTTCAGCCGCCCGCGGCGGAGATCGCCCGCATCACCTGGCAGGCCATCCGCGCTGTGAAGGGGCGGATGTGAGCGAAGCAAGTTTCCCTTGCCTGCCTTGCCTTTTGGGGCAAGACGGGGTATAATATAATTACAAGTACGCCCGCCTGACCGGGCTGATGAAGGAGAGCTTTACGATGGGTTTCTTTGATTTTCTGAAAAAGTCTGCCGAGCCTGCCGCCCCCGCGGCCCCAGCCTTCCCCGTGACCCTGGCTGCTGATGCCAAGGGTACCGTTGTGGCGATGGAGAACATCCCCGACGAGGTGTTTGCACAGGGCATCCTGGGCAAGTGCTGCGGCATCGACCCTACCGAGGGCAAAATTTACGCCCCCGCGGACGGTGAGATCACCCAGGCCCCCGACAGCGGCCACGCGCTGGGCATCATGACCACTGCCGGTGTTGAGGTGCTGATCCATGTCGGCGTTGACACCGTCGAGATGAAGGGCGACGGCTTCAGCCCGAAGGTCAAGGAGGGCGACAAGGTCAAGAAGGGCGATCTGCTGCTGGAGATGGATCTGGACAAAATCGCGGCTGCCGCTCACCCCGCCGTGGTGATTACCGTCGTCACGAACACCGATGATTTCAAGGACGTCGAGGTCGTGGCCTCCGGTGCCGTGGAGCCGGGCGCGGATCTAATCAAGATCAGCAAGTAAATTTTTACCGATAAAAAAACGGGCACCCGATTGGGTGTCCGTTTTTTGGCTTCCCCCGAGGGGCTGCGCCCGCAGGCGCGTGTCGGAGCGCAACCGCCGAAGGCGGCTCTTGGCGCGGAGACTGAAGCTGTCACCGTAAGGTGACTGATGAGGGCAGAGCTTGCCATGGCTGCCCGTTTGCGGTTCGCAATCGGTAGCTTACCCCTCATCCGGCCCTGCGGGGCCACCTTCCCCCGCGGGGGAAGGCTTTAGGATTTTGCAGCCCCGCAGAAAATACGCTTTTTCTTCCTATCGATCACTGCTGTCTGGGTGTTTTTTGAGTACAGCTGCAGTATACCCGGTACAGATGAAAGAACATTGAAGAAAGCGTGTGAAACCTGGGGGGGAATCGTGTGGATAAATTTTGAAAGGCTTGACAATCAGCGGTGGACGTGTATAATAGGTTTGGACATAAAAACAGGGGCGCTGAGGGGCATCCTCGGCTGAGATCGAAACAAACCGCAGTTTCGGGTCGCCTTGAACCTGATCCGGGTAATGCCGGCGTAGGAAGTTTGACCCAACACGTCATAACGCTTTTGCGCCTGCAAGTGTACCTTGCGGGCGCTTTCCTGTTTTTACGTTACATTTTTTGAGGAGTGGATACCATGTCCAAAACCTATTCCAAGACCCGCATTCTTGTGGAGTGCGCCCTGATGATCGCCCTGGGCACCGTGCTGGCGAACATCAAAATTTTTGAGATGCCCAACGGCGGCTCCATCACCCTGCTGAGCATGCTGCCGTTCATCCTGGTCTCCTACCGCCACGGCACAAAATGGGGACTGTTCACGGGCTTTGTCAACAGCCTGCTGCAGATGCTGCTGGGCTTCTACGCGCCCCCGGCTCCCGGCCTGCTGCCGCTGGTGGGTATGATCCTGCTGGACTACGTGCTGGCCTTCACCCTGCTGGGTCTGGCCGGTGCGATTGCCAAGCCGTTCAAGAACCGTCTGGTCGGCGTGGCCGTCGGCACGGCAGCGGTGTGCGGCATCCGCTTCCTGTGCAGCTTCCTGTCCGGCGTGCTGATCTGGGGCAACCTGAGCGACGGTCTGCCCGCCTGGACCTACAGCCTGACCTACAACGGCAGCTACATGCTGCCCGAGACCATCCTGACCACGGTGGCCGCGGTGCTGATCTACAAGGCAGCCCCGCAGCTGTTTGCCGCGCAGGAGCAGTAAAGTAACAAACGGCCTCCCTGAGGCGTGTGCCGGTAAGACAGTAATTTGAGAGAATTACGAAATCGGCAACTGCGAAACAGGATCAGACAAAACAGGCGACATTCAACTTCGGTTGGATGCCGCCTGTTTTTGTGCGTTTAAGGGTCGAAAAACGCTTGTTTTCTGCTCTGTAAGGCAAGGATAGTGAAACGGGTGAAGTAGTAGTCATTCTCGTGGTAAATCCCCACGAAACAGCAAATCACGCTATGATGAATATCGTTCCCTGATGAGCATGAATATTTGCGATTAAGCTAATTACCCCACAAAACGGTAAAACCAATAGGTGGGGATTTCAATGCAGAGTATGTCCGGCTGCATAAAAACCATCAAATCGGCTTGCGAACACAGGAAAGTTACATTTTAAAGTGCTGACTTTTGAAAAGCCTATTGAGAACCGAGCTATCGCCGTGCTACAATGTGTGTACACACAAGTGAGAGCTTCGTCGGATGGAAAATTTATTGTCTTTTACATTCAATATGGACAGCAATCCAGAGGAGGACCTTAAAGCGGTCAACGAGTATTGATCTTCGGAGCAACCTCAGGTCGGAGGAGCGTTATGATAATTAACTGCGTATGGGAGCATAATGGCAACGACACCTTGCTTTATGCCACAAATTTTGTCGGTGCATATACCCGTGGCGAAAGCCTTGAAATCGCAAAGACAAAGATGCCACAGGAAATCGTTTCTTATTGCAGCTGGCTGGGCATGGAGGCCGCAGGCAAAACAGAAATCGTGATCGTCGGAGAAAAATGCTCCGAGCTTACAATTCGGGATGCGGATTCCGATGTGCTTTTTGAAAGCGAACAAGCACAACTGACAATAGAAGAATATGAGACGCTTAAAACCCTTGCGTTGAAGTCAGCAAAGGATTTCCTTGCATTGTACGAATCTATCCCGGATAAGAACGCAGCCGCCGCACCGGAACGCAAGACCTTTTACGGACGAGTCCCCCGCACAGCAAATGAAATGTACGAGCATACAAAGAATGTGAATACATATTATTTTGCGGAGATTGCTGTAGATGCCGATCATGACGGCAACATATACGAATGCCGCAAGCGGGGATTTGAATCGCTTGAATCTAACCCTGATTTTCTGCAAAATACCGTCAGAAAAGGCAGCTATGGTGAGGATTGGTCACTGCGTAAAGTCCTGCGCCGTTTTATCTGGCATGACCG
>ERZ1673741.1390-NODE-1390-length-20148-cov-3.877320_pt1 | contig 20148 bp, 20 predicted proteins | sample MGYA00580209_ERZ1673741 | MGnify/ENA primary metagenome ERZ1673741 (study PRJEB41218, sample SAMN15661754) | gut metagenome | host: Homo sapiens | place: Canada: London | collected 2015-08-20/2019-03-30 | study: EMG produced TPA metagenomics assembly of... | reverse complement strand
TGCTCGCTGTTACTTATACAAATTTATAGTTATAGGTATCAGCGAGCACTTTAAAAATTGGATACCTCTAAAAACCTATAAATTTTCAAAAAACACAGACTTCAAATAGTAATGTTGCTTTGTTTTTTGAAAATGGATTTTTCATAGGATTCCATTTGTAATTATGGGAATATAATGAGGAGAAAAAATGCGAAAAATTCTTTTGAATGTTACAATAATGATGTTGCTTGTCGGCTGTTCATTACAAGACGTAAATATTGAAAAAAATGAATCCGAACCTCAAGAGACTAATGCTGTTGAAAGTATTACTGTTGACAAGTCTGAGAAATTAAGTGAACCTGAAGATGTCACACGTGAACTCCGTCCTGATATCGGAGAAAAATTTATTCCGGAAGGTATGGTGGATAGTGGCGGATATCTTACTGTTGATAGTGCAGAGATATTCAATAATCTGAATGATGCTGGGATCACAGAAGCACAACTGATTAATTATTCTCTTCTTTGTGATGGAGAACCACAAGAATTATTCAACGAGATAACCAAAAAAGATTCTATAGCTTATGATAAAAATACAGGTGATATGATAAATGGTTGGAAAATTGTAAAAGTTCATTATACTTTTGAAAATCAGTCCGCTGTAAGTATTGTTAATGATTATGTTGTAAAGCCTGAAGAAAAATATGCAGAGGACATATTTACAATTGGCAACCTTAATGTATGTAATGCCGATAATAGTCTTATGGTAACGAAAATGAATTATTTTTGCTATAATCAGATATATTTTTCATTATCAGATAGTGTAGAATGCATGGGTAAACCTGACAGTACGCTTTTCAAATGTCCGGTCGGCGAAAAAGTCGAGTTTGACATTGCATACGTTTTTTGCTGTGATCCCGAAAATCTGTATATGTCTGCAACCACTGGTAATAAAGCTTCTACAATGGTTGACCTTGAACTTGGGGGCGATTCATAATGTTGGCGATGTTTAAATTTGAGTGGAATAGACTGTTGCACAGTAAGTCCATGTGGATTGCCTGTATTATGGCTGCTGCAATCATAATATTAGATTTCGTAGAATGTATCCGTATTTTCAATCAAAATACTGAAAGAAGTTTATATTATTCATGGCTTGGTGTAAACAGCGAGTTTTACACAGGCAGATATTTATTTATGACGTTACCTATTCTGACATCTCTTGGCTATAGCTGGAGCGCTTGTCATGATCGTATATCAGGTTATATAAACCAGATAATAACGAGAACAAGTCGTTTTAAATATTTTTTTGTAAAATTTATTGTATCATTCATAAGCGGCGGCGTAGTTTTTGCAGGAGCGCTGATACTTCATATCATGATGTTGGCAACAATGTATCCTAACAGCGAACCGGTTCCGGGAGATTTGAACTCGTTTATGGATTCTTTCAGATTTTGTTCTGATCTATTTTATACTAATACATATTTATTTGTGTTGATATGGCTCTTAACAGCCTTTATATGGGGCGGAGCAATGGCGGGAATAAGCTTGGCGGCCGGAATGATAATAAAAAAGTCGGCTGTTACACCGATAGTTCCGTTCATTATTTTCACCTGTCAGGAAATACTTGCTACATTTGTGCAGCAGAAATACAGAATAATGCTTAAAGAAACATATTTAAGTCTATCATGGAATGAAATGCTTTATGCAGATTCTTATTCACGGAATCCGGAGGATTTTGTATGGGGCAATATTGCGGTAATTATTGTTGTGATTACTATTATTTATTCGCTGAGAGGTAGAAAATATGAATGTCTTTAAAATTTTACTGTGTGATATAAAAGAGGGAACGCTAAAAAATAGACGTTTCATAGCTGCGCCTCTGATTGCATTATTTGTATGTATGTTGGCTCAGATAAGAATCGATTTTTTTTCAGATTCATTTGAGTTGAGAAATAATCCAACTCTGTTTAATTTGCTGATAGAAGCATTTCGTGGAAGTGACCCTCTTTCAGAAGTAAGAGAAATGCATGCTCCGCTGCCGTACATATGGCTGTCAATTTTCATTTTTTCTATGTTTACAGTTTTTGATTATGCCCATGATGATATATCAAATTTTGGCATGCAGATTATTTTAAAAACTGGAAAACGCACTTCATGGTGGCATTCAAAGTGTATATGGGTTATGCTTTCCGGAATATATTACTATGGACTTTTCATGTTGACCATGTTAGGATTTGCGAATATGAACGGATATACCATGAGCTTTAAAGATAATACTATATTTTCCGATCTTCTTGCAAATTGCAGCACTTATTATACTTACAAAAATATTGAGGAAGTTACCGGTACGGAACTTCTTCTCTTTATTTTGAGTCCGCTTATTGTTATATGTACGCTAAATATTTTTCAAGTGACGTTGAGTCTGCTCATTAAACCTTTATACAGCTTTTTTATAACGCTTGGCGTGCTATTGTTAAGCGTTTTTGTTGATTGGACGGCAATATTTCCACGAACTGCAATGATGACATACAGCAGCCATTATTATCAAAATGGATATAGTATGAAAATAGGTTGGATAGTATGTATTGCGGTGATTTTTGCATCGGTTGTCATAGGCAGGATATGGTTTAAAAAATACGATATTTTACCGCAAAAAAACGAGGTGTAGTATGAAGATAGAGATAAAGGAACTGACAAAGGTATTAAGCGGAAACAAGGTTGTTGACAATGTTAATATCACTATGGAAAGTGGAAAGGTTTATGGTCTGTGCGGATATAACGGATGCGGAAAAACAATGCTGATGCGGCTTATTGCAGGACTTATAATTCCTACAACTGGATCTGTTTCATATGACGGAAAAATACTTGGAAAGCATATTGGATTTCCGCCAAGTATAGGTATTCTAATTGAAAATCCGGCGTTTCTTAACAGTCGTTCAGGTTTTAATAATTTGAAACTTCTCGCTTCTATAAAAGGCAAGACGGATGAAAAAACAATCGCAGATGCTATCAGAAAAGTCGGACTCGATCCTGATGACAAGAAAAAGTATCGTAAATATTCCCTTGGAATGAAACAGCGATTAGGTATCGCTGCGGCTATAATGGAATCTCCCGATCTAATAATCCTTGATGAACCAACCAACGCTCTTGATTCCAGCGGAGTTAAGCTTACACAAAAGCTTATCCGCCAAGAATGCGAACGTGGAGCACTTGTTATAATGACTTGCCACGATAAAGATATACTTGAAAATGTTTGCGATGTAATCTACAATATTGAACACGGACGGATAATTGACGAGAGGAACATTCAGCTATGAAAAAAATTGCCATAGGCGCAGTTATACTTGTTGTATTAATCGGGTGGTGTTTCAGAGTATACTCGCTTAATGGAACATTTAAGGTAACAACAAAATTTCCGAAAAAAGTATACTCTATGAATGAACAAGTCTCCTTAACCAATAGTATGTCATACAACATGATAAAGCAGCCAGATTATAATTTAGCTGTCGTTGATGCAAGAATAGTTGATGCGGATGATTATCTGAGAGAAATGTGTAAAACTGGTGATGATTTTCTTTCGCTTTCTGAAAGGTATCTTGAAATAACTCTTGACATTGTGAATAACGGCGATACAGAAAACGTTTTTGATTTCTATGGAATACCTATACTTGGAACAAATTGGTACACTTTTTACGATCCTGACGCTACAAAATATATAAATGGTTTTGAAATGCAAGATAGAGAACTATATATAAAAGCCAGACCTGAAGGTCACAGAAAGGTAAAGGTAGCTTATAGAATTTATTGGAAAGATTTCAATACAAAACAATGGAATGACCTTGAAAATGAGAAAATGTGGCTATCGGTTACTCAGTCCCCAGTGGATCAACGTATTGCTATCAAGATAAGTTAGCATAAATAACTTTATGTTATATCTTTTATCATGATTATGTTTTCATAGTTTTATTCATGCAGCAACTATTATAGTGATTATTTTTATTATCAAGAATTTGAATAATTGATATTTTTAGTAAAGTTATATATTATCAGTTGTATAATAGAGATGTGGCTGATTTTTTTAGATTAGATATGTTGAAGACATCTGCTTTGTAAATATGCGTAATATTTTTTAACTTAAAGAGCCTGTGTATGAAAATACACAGGCTCTTTTTTTATGCTCTAACGACGTTAAAAGGAAATTTAAATCATGTTTTTAATTGCAAAATGGCTGTGCATAACAGCAAAATATCCGTAGACTTCCGTTTTGAATCAAAAAGAAAATCAAAATGGAGGAATACATAATGAGAAATGATTTAAGAAAAATTAATATATCTGATTTTAAAAGTCAAATATCTCAGAATGGTTACGCGGAAATTAATGCGCTGGAGTACAACGAAAATTGGGTTGGAGCATCTGTTTTTATTATTTTTGAAAACGATCTTCTCTTGCTTTTACAAAGGTATCCCGACTTAAAAAAGTATGAGAAGGGGCAGTTTTTAAAGCTTATCGAGTTTGAAAAAATTGCGGAGGCACACAACGCTTTTGTGCGTAACGAATGGAAATATGAAAAAACAAATAAAAGACACGGCGATGCTTTAGGGTATCGTGACAGTGAAACCGAGCTGTTTCAAAAAGATCTGGATATGAATCTGGTCGAAGATGAACTGCTCGGTATTTTTATGCGTGAAAAGCTAAAAAAGGCAATGGAATCGCTCAATCCAACGCAGTATCGCCGAGTTTATTACTACTACTTCAAGGGCATGACTTTTAGGAAAATTGCCGCATTTGAGGGAATTTCCGACAAGTCGGTAAGGGAGTCCATAGAGGGCGCAAGAAAAAAATTGAAAAAATTTTTGTAAATACCCCTCTCAAAAGCTTTCTCTCTGTCCATAGAGGTGAAAGGGGTAAAAATACTTTTTCAAATGTAACTTGAAAATTGAATAGCAACTTTACAGATACGTTAATCACATGGGCGGTCTAAAAATCGTCAGCCGCAGAAGCCATACGCCACGACTCCAATCGGACGAGCGAGAAATATGCAGCTTCAAAATCCGGAATAGCTTTCCGGAACGGCAATGAAACGTGTGAAGATAATGATATTTCCGTCCAGCCACAGACTCAAGCAATGGGGACGGCTCTGGGAGAACCTCAGAGGGATGAGATTTCCATGAGATCGATAAGCTGTCGGTCGTCTGTAAAGTTCCGAGTACAGCGGATATCTGGGATAAATACTGTACAAGGCAAAATGAGTTATTACTGCGGTTTGCATTTTGCAAGCCGCAGCTTTACATAAGTTTGGAGTGATAATATGAAAGAAAAAATAAAACATATGCGTGGCTTTTATGGCATAAGAATTTCACCGACTGTTTGCATTTTACCCAAATGTCATCCTTGCTATGGATGCGTTTGGAATGTAAAAGATACTAATGTCCTTTTCTGCCCATTTCAAAGCTGCGTTAAGAATAAGAAAGGTTTTAAAATCTCGGAATCGAGGAATGATAAAAATGGTGATTAAAAGAGGCGATATATTTTATGCCGATCTTGATCCGATAATCGGTTCGGAACAGGGCGGCGTCAGACCTGTTCTGATAGTGCAGAACAATGTCGGAAACAGATACAGTCCAACAGTGATTGTGCTGCCTGTTTCGTCAGCCAAAAAGAATTATCTGCCAACGCATATTCACGTTTGCGGTTCAAAAATGCTTCCAAAGGATTCAGTTGTTCTTGCCGAGCAGATAAGAACCATAGACCGCAACAGGCTGAAAAGATATGTTGGTTCGGTTGGGTTTGAGATTATGAAAAAGGTTGATAAGGCAGTAAAAATAAGTATTGGAGTTGATAACGATGCCTAAATTCGGACAGGCAGAATTTGCTGAATTTTTAGTTGAAATGTTTATGAAAAATAAGCTTGATAAAATACTTGAATCAACTGAGAAAAAGAATCTCAGCAGCAGAAATACAGAAGATATTTATAGAAAGTTTTTGTCCTCAAAGGATGCAGCGTAAGGAGAATTAATGTGTTAGGATTTATTTTAGGCTCTATATTCGGAGGTACAGTCGGAGTGTTTACAATGTGCCTTTGCATTGCAGCAGGACAAGCGGAAAAGTGTGAAAATCATACAGATTCTAAGGATTAATTTTGTCAGGTCTGGTGATACCATTCTGACAATAAAAATGGTATCCTTGTTGGTGAAGCGGAGGTGATAGTATGTCGACAGTAACGGTGATACAGCCAACCATAACAGAAGAAAAAAGCAGAATTATCCGATGTGCAGCATATTGCAGGGTCAGTTCCGACAGCGAAGATCAGATTAATTCTTTCATGGCGCAGCTTAAATATTACGAGAATTTTCTTGCCGACAGCGAAACTGAAACGCTGATAAATGTTTATGCTGACGAGGGCGTGACCGGTACTCGTGAGGACAAGCGTGAAGATTTTCAGCGTATGATGCAAGACTGCCGCAGAGGAAAAATTGATAGGATCTATACTAAATCAATAAGCCGTTTTGCGCGAAATACAAGGGATTGCCTGAAAAACATCAGAGAACTGAAATCGCTCGGAATTACAATTTTTTTTGAAAAGGAAAATATAGATACTGCCAATGTAAAAGACGAATTGATGATTACTGTTATGGGCAGTCTGGCACAGGAGGAATCAACTTCAATTTCACAGAATATGAGGTGGAGCGTTCAGAAACGAATGCAGAACGGAACATACAGACTTGCTCGTCCTCCGTTTGGATTTGATATAGTAAACGAAAGACTTGAAGTAAATGAGAAACAGGCACAGATTGTCAGACGGATTTTTGAGTGGTATGTAAGCGGACTGGGAACGAAAATGATAGCTGATACCTTGAATGAAAAAAATATTCCGAGCAGCCAGAAACAAAAGTTATGGACAGCAGATGTTGTAAAATACATTCTGAAAAATGAGCGATATACCGGAAATGCAGTGTTTCAGAAAAATTATGTAACAGAAACTCTTCCACATGTAAAAAAGCGTAATTACGGAGAAAAACAGAAATATTATGTGGCAAACACCAATCCGCCGATTATCGAAAAAAGTGTTTTTGAAACTGTTCAGAAGATTTTGAAGGAACGGTACAGACCATATTTAAATGACGGACATTTGCTGTCAGGCAGAATTTTTTGTGCAGAATGTGAAACAGCATACAGATTCAAAAAATGCAGAGAAAAGAGTTACTGGACTTGCCGCAGGCATGATACAAAGTCGGAACTGTGCAAGAATGGTAGGATTTCCGAAAACGATATCTATGCAGCTTTTGTAAGACTGTACAACAAACTGTTTTACAATTACAAGCAGATACTTGTGCCAATGCAAACAGCCCTGCAGGATTTGAAATTGCGGCGGTTCAGCGGCAATTCCAATGTGATGGAAATACACAAAGAGATTGCAAAATTAAAGGAACAGACTCACGTCCTTGCAAGGCTTAAAACAAAGGGATTTCTTGACAATGCAAAGTACCTTGAACAGACTTCGGAGATAAGTGCAAAGATTAATAAATTGCAGTCAGAACTAAAGAAGATCACGCATCTTGACGATGAGGGTGAAACGATTGATCAGATAGAAATGCTGATAGAATATTTTGAAAAGCAAACTGCAATAACCGAATTTGATAAAGTATCATTTGAATTTTTGATTGAGAGAATTGTAGTCATGAATAAGAATGAACTTGAATTTCAGCTTTATAGTGGATTAAAATTTAGGGAGATGATATAATGCCCAAAAACAGAGTGATTCCATTTGGATACTGCATGAGAAACGGTGAGATTACAGTGGACTTTAACGAATCCAAAGCCGTTGCAAGAATCTTTGAAGAATACTTAAATGGCAGCAGTTTACAACAGATAGCAAAGCTAATGGAGTCTGAAAAAGTGCAATATTCTGAGATTTCAGACCGTTGGAACAAAAATATGGTCAAGCGGATAATCGAGAATGAAAAGTACCTCGGTAATGAAAAATATCCACAGATTATTGGTGACAAATTCTTTACTAAGGCAAATGAAAAAAGAATGTTGAAAGCTACTTCAGTCTGCGTAATTCCGGAAGATTTACAGGAAATAAGAAACCGTACATACTGCTTAGAATGCGGTCACAGACTCTCAAGGATCGGTGGCAGCAGCCGTTATGAAAAGTGGGACTGTCGAAATCCGGAGTGTTACAAATTTGAATACAGATTGACAGACCGGATGATAATCGATACGGTATTAGCTGTGATAAACACTGCAATTGCAAATTCAAGTTTGTTAGAATCTGACTGTGAAATCAGCACATATTCTCCAACTGCCGATGTGATTCGCAGGCAGAATGAAATTAATCAGATGATAGATTCGACACAGGTGGATTTCGACAGAATCAAGTTCGAACTTTACAGGCTTGCAGAGATGAAATATGAGTGCTGCGCCTATGATGACAATCCTCAGAAAACAGCGCAGATACGCAGCTTACTTGATGATCACGAACAATTAAACACTTTGGATATAGGCTTATTTAAGTCCTGCGTAAACAGGATTTGGATAAGCCATTTTTGTACCATAGAGGTTGAATTTATAAATGGAATAAAAATCAAAAATATAACGGAGAGGAATAATAAAAATGACCACAGCATCAAATGTCAGGATAATTCCTGCGAAAAAACAGACGGAAATAAGCCGCAGTAAGTATCAGCAGCTTCGTGTTGCGGCGTATTGCCGTGTCAGTACAGAACAGGAAGAACAGCAGAATTCATATCAGGTTCAGATTGCGTACTACACCGATTTGATTAACAGAAAAAAGGAGTGGTCACTCGTTGGGATTTTCGCTGACGAGGGTATATCTGGAACTCAGACGAAAAAAAGAACCGAGTTCAACCGTATGATCCGTATGTGCAAAAACAAGAAAATCGACCTTGTTATTACAAAGTCAATATCCAGATTTGCCAGAAATACCGTGGATTGCCTTGAATATGTAAGGCAGCTTAAAAATCTCGGAATCGGCGTGATTTTTGAGAAAGAAAATATCAATACACTGACTATGACAAGCGAATTTATGATTGCATTATACGGCAGTTTTGCACAGGCAGAGAGTGAGTCGATCAGTAAAAATGTAAGTTGGGGCAAGGAAAAAGCATATCGTGAAGGAAAGGTTCAGTTTCAGTATCAAAATCTGTTGGGATATAGAAAAGGGACTGACGGTAAACCTGAAATTGTGCCTGAAGAAGCGGAAACAATAAAACTGATATATAAGCTTTTCCTTGATGGATACAGCATGACGAATATAAAGAAAGCGCTTGAAAATAAAGGGATCTTAACTGCAAAAGGCAAGAAGGTCTGGAATGAATCGCTTATAAGTAGTATTCTGAAAAATGAAAAATATGTCGGTGACGCACTCCTGCAAAAGACATATACGCTTGACTGCATTACTCATAAAGTAGTTAGAAATCATGGCGAACGTCCGATGTATCTTGTAACCGATCACCATGCTCCGATAATTGACAGGGATACATATAATCGGGTTCAGCAGGAACTTGCAAGAAGAAGTTCCAAGCGTAAAATAAGCTCAAAAACTACAACTGAGCAAGGCAAATATTCAAGTAAATATGCACTTTCAGAACTCCTCATCTGCGGTCATTGCGGTACTCCATACCGTAGAACAACTTGGTCAGCAAGGGGCAAAAAGCAAATAGTTTGGCGATGCATCAGTCGTCTGGAACACGGTAAAAAATATTGTCTCGACTCGCCCACGATAAAGGAAGAACAGCTACACAAAGCCATAATCCACGCAATAAATAATTACTATTTCTGCCGGAATGATATCGCAAGAATTCTCAAGGCGAATATCGGAACGGTTCTTGAGTGTCAGGGTCAGGAAGAAATTATCAGTATCGAAAATAGGCTGAAAGAAATTGATCAGGCAAGAAACGATCTTGTAAATTTAATAGCCTCAGGCGGCTGTGATGAGGACAAGCTTGACAGTGAATTTTCAAGGTTATATCAGGAAGAATGTCAGTTGAGTGAACGTCTTGAAATATTAAAATCCCAGAATAAAACATCCGCCGAAACTCAGGCAAAACTTGATAAAATAATGGACATGATTGAGCATGAAAAGTTTGAATTGGAAACCTTTGATAATGTGCTGATACGCAAATTAATAGAGTGCATAAAAGTGTTGAATAATACTGAAATATTGGTTATTTTCAAGGGCGGATATGGAGTGAAAACTGAAATTAAATATTAAGAATCAGACTTGTGGAGTAAAATCCGCAAGTCTTTTTTATTGGGAGGGAGATAATTTGTCAGGAAATTTTGAAGGCATTAAAAAGCAGAAATTCGGCGTTGAAATCGAGTGTACAGGTTTGACAAGAGCTGATGCGGCAAAGGCAATATCAAAGGTTTTAGGCGGTTCTCCGGAACATTTGGGCGGAAGCTATGATAAATATAACGTTCGTGACAGCAAGGACAGAAAGTGGTCTGTGGTTTATGATTCAAGCATTAAATGTGTTGATAAAAACGGTTGCTCTGCATCGAGATATTATGCTGTAGAACTGGTCACTTCGGTGCTGGAATATGAGGACATGTCATTACTTCAGGAGGTTGTTCGTGCGGTAAGAAAAGCAGGCGGCGTGACCGGAGCAGAATATTGTGCTGGAATTCATGTGCATATTGACGGCGCTCCTTATACTGCCCAAAGTCTGCGGAATCTGGTAAACATATTCGCAAGCAAGGAAAATTTTCTTTTTGATATGCTTCAGGTGTCACCCATGAGAGAAACTTACTGTCAGAAGGTGGACAGAGATTTTCTCGAAAAACTGAATAAGCAAAAACCGAAAAATATTGAAGGAATTCAGAAATTGTGGTACAGGGGCGATATGAACGAGGTGCATCATCACTATTCGTCGACACGTTATCATGCCTGCAATCTTCATAGTTTTTTTGCCAATGGTAACTGGGAGATGAGAGCCTGCAACAGTACACTTCATGCAGGTGTCATAAGGTCTTATGTGACGCTTGCACTTGCAATTTCCAATGCGGCGCTGACGAAAAAGTTCTGTTCTCCGCACATTTCAGAGAGTGATAATCTCAGATACAGCGCAAGAGTGTGGCTTATAAATTTAGGTCTGAATGGTGACGAGTTTAAGAACTGCCGCAAGCATCTGATTTCACATCTTGAGGGAAACATAGCTTGGCTGCACCCCGAAGATGCGATTAAACAGAGGAAACGTCTTAAAGCTGAACGAATTGCTGCACGCAATATGTCCTGTCGGGTCACCGACCAAAATGTCGAGCCTGTGAGGGAGGTTAGGCAGCAAGCCGACAACGTATCCGATGAGGTCGTAGAATCACAAGAAAGCGAGCGTGAGCAGATTCTTGAGGATCTTGAACAGGAAGAAACACTTGAGATGACGATGTAATGGAGGTTAACAATGTAGAAAAAACAGCTATATATCGCCTATGGCAGTAACATTAATCTGGAACAAATGGCATATCGATGTCCACATTCAAAGGTTGCTGGAACATCGGAGATAAAGAATTTTGAGTTGGAATTCAGGGGCGTTGTGACTATTGTTCCAAAAGAAAATGCAAGCGTTCCGGTTCTGATTTGGAAGCTTGACGAAAGGAACTTGTCCACATTGAACCAGTACGAGGGGTGGCCACGACTTTACAGACAGGAAAAGATGGAGTTTGAACTTAACGGAAAAACTTTTGAGGGTATGGCTTATCTTATGAACTACGGAAAAATCGCGCCTCCGAGTCAAGAGTACTACAACACAATTTTGCAGGGCTACAGAGAAAATGGTCTGGACGAATCTTTTCTGCAAAAGGCGTTGGAAAATTCGCTTCAGATGGATTTCGCAGTGGAAGAAATAGATGAAGATTTCGATATTGACGAGTTTGAGGACATCGATTACGATGATTTTCAGATGGAATTATAAAAGGGGATTACAATATGAAATATAAAGGATTTTTTGTGAAAATCACACAGGACAATTATCTGCCAAGAGAAACCGAGAATGGCGAGATAATTGCCGGCGAGGGATTCAGAATTGAAGTTTTTGCTGACGAATCCGAAGAAGTAGAGATTGACATTTTTTCTGCTGCGGTTGATTTTGAACTGATTAAAAACAGCATTGATGAAGCGGAACAGTTTGCAAAAGATTATATTGACTGTGAGGAAAAAGAATATCAAAGAATGTTGGATGAGTTTAGAATATGAAAATATTATGGTAAGTACTTGATTTTACTCAGGAAAAATGGTAAACTAAGATATGAACGGAGGTGTTACATATGGGAATTTATTTGAACCAGAATAATATAATGTTTCAGGAAGTAATAAATTCAGAAATATATATAGATAAAACAATGTTAATTGGTGAATTGAATAGAATGATTTGTACCAGTGATAAATATGTTTGCATAAGCCGGCCGAGGCGTTTTGGCAAATCAATGGCAGCCAATATGCTGACAGCATATTACAGCCGGGGCTGTGATTCAATAGAATTATTTGCTCCGTATAAAATTGCTAAGGCTGAAAGTTTTGAAAAGCACTTGAATAAATATAACGTAATTCATCTTACAATGACAGATTTTTCAGAATATAGCGTTGCTGATACCATAAAGAAAATCACAAAAATTTTGAAAAAAGAGATTCTTCGTGAAAACCCTGACATTGATTTTACTGACGATGAAGAATTATTCTTGATGCTTCAGGATGTCTTCGATCAGACGATGATACCGTTTGTATTTATCATTGATGAATGGGACATTATTATGCGAAAAACAAAGCAGAATGAACAGGAACAGGAAGATTATCTTTCATTTCTGAGAATTCTTCTGAAAGATAAGTCATATGTAGCACTTGCCTATATGACGGGAATTTTACCTATAAAGAAATATGGAGAGCAATCGGCATTAAATTCATTTCATGAGTATTCTATGGAGGATGCTTATCCGTTCTCGGAGTTTACAGGTTTTACAGAAGAAGAAACAGAAAAGCTATGTAAGCAGTATGACATTGATATAAATGAAACAAAGAAATGGTATAACGGATATAACGTGGATGGCATTGCCATATATAACCCACGCTCGGTTGTGGAGGTGTGCAGGCGAAGAAGATTTACAAATTACTGGTCTAAGACAGAAACCTATAATGCGTTAAAAATGCCTATAAATCTAAATTTCGATGGTCTCAAAGAAAAGATCGAAAAAATGATTGCGGGTGAACGAATTGTCATTGATACGGGTACATTTCAAAACGATATGTCAAGCTTTCACTATGCAGATGACGTTCTTACACTCCTCATTCATCTCGGCTATCTGACTTATGACTTTGACACAAAAAGCTGTTGGATTCCGAATATGGAAGTACAGCAGGAATTTGTCAGAAGTATAAAAGACGGTGGCTGGGAGCGTGTTATTAATGCAATAAACCAGTCCGAAGAATGCTTAAAGGCAGCACTTTCAGGTGACGAAGAAACTGTTGCACGTATTGTTGAGCAGACTCATCAGGAAAATACTTCAATTATCAAGTATAATGATGAAAATGCACTTGCTTGTGTAGTGACGCTTGCGTTCTATACCGCAAGAAATCAGTACGAAATAATCAGAGAACTTCCGACTGGTAAAGGCTATGCTGACATTGCGTTTTTGCCAAGACCGAATGAGAATGTTCCTGCAATAGTTGTTGAACTCAAAAAAGAACAGGATGCGAGCATTGCACTTGAACAAATCAGAAACAGACAATATACTGAAAAGCTGTCAGCGTACAGCGGAGAAATAATCCTTGTCGGTATTAATTATACTACTAATCCAAATACGGAGTATAAGAAGCATACTTGCAGGATTGAAAAAATAGTTAAATAAATGTGAAGAACAGCAGATCTTGATATATAAAGGTCTGCTGTTTTTATAAAATTTTGAGTGTTTTATATCGTTCAGGACAAAAACCTGCCGTTTGTGACAAAGATATTGACAAGTGGAATATAGAAGGATAAAATAAATATAAGCAAGGAAAAATTACCTTTATCATAATATTTCGACATTTCACTGCAAACAAAACCGGATTTCACTTCAATTATCGGTATAGACTAGGTAAATATGGTATAATATATATTACTCAAAATAATAATTAGTAAGAATTTGTCGAATATAGTGCATTGTGCTAAAACTGTGCAGAAAAATATTTGATAATGTGTTGAAATATACTGGATAATAGTATATAATTATATTGATAATAACTAAAAATTATTTCTGCTTTATTCTAAGTCTACCTTTATTCTATTTCTAGGATGTTTTGTGGATAGAATTTCTTTTTGTTTGGACATAGCAACATATGTATAAATTTGAGTAGTGATAATAGAACTATGCCCTAAAAGTTTTTGTATATAGCGAATGTCAACATCTTCTTCAAGAAGTAGGGTAGCAAATGAGTGTCTGAACATGTGCGGCGTTACATGTATATCATATTCAGTCATTGCAGTGTATTTGCAAATGATTTCACGTACAGATTGTTCCGTCAATCGCGTATGAAGCTTGTTGACAAAGAAAAATCCGCTTGATTTTATATCTTCTTGAAACAGTATGTAATACTCTTGAAGTGCCTTTAAAACATCCGGATTTTCGATCTGAATCATGCGTTCTTTAGAACCTTTTCCAAAAATCTTGATGGTATGATTAGTCAGATCTACAGATGATGGAATAAGGTTGCAGATTTCAGATACTCTGGCTCCGGTTGCAAAAAGGATTTCAAGAACTGCAATGTCACGAGTAGTGCAGCGTTTTTGATATTCTGTTTTAACCTGAGAAAGTGAATCATAAGCATGTGCAAGTATGCTGTTGATTACATTGAGAGGAATGGTTTTGGGAAGCATAGTTGGTTCCTTAAATGAAATGTCAATTTTGTTAAAGGGATTAATTTCTATGACTTCTTCTATTATAAGGTAGTGGGTAAATGCTTTCACAGATGCGATTTTCCTTTTAATTGTTTTAGGCTTGTATTTTTCATGAAGCATGTCAATGTACTGGCAAATTACATCCTTGGAAAACTTATTATCTGTGAATTGAGCAAACTGCCGTAAATCTATTTTGTAAGCTTTGATGGTTTTATCATTCAAAGCTTTGCGGATTTTGCAATGATTGAGAAATCGCTGCATTTGTGAAGGTAAATTTATCATTGTGTTGAACTCCTTAATATGTGATATTCTTTTATTATATATTGAAAATGAGCTTTTGTCTAATGCTGTGATAATATGTAAAATAAATGAAAAGATATAGTTTTAATGTGTTGATTTTGAATGCATTTTGTGTAGGTATATAATGGTATTTATATCAACACAGGATAACTTCAAATTATAGGAGGTACAATATGAAAAATAATTGGGCAATGGAAGGCACAGAAGATTACAAAAAAATCAATAATATTTATCCTATAAAAGTATCATCACACATTGAAGAAATTATTGATAATGAGCCTGTGCGGATTCAGTTTTATCCTCAGAAAGAAGAGCTGTTTGAAGATAATGGCATAGGAGCCTATTTCCCAGAAGAAAAACATCTTACATCAATACTAGTAAGCAAATATCCTAATCGTTGCATGATATATACTACAGGTAAATGCTTTGCTCATTGCAGACACTGTAGCCGAAAAGAAGAATGGAAATAGAATATTATATTTTCAGAGTACAAATTCACAGAGGCTTGCAATTATATAAAAAACCATTCCCGCTTCGAAGAAGTTATTTTGACCGGAGGAGATTTTTTATGTAATACGGATGAACAGATTAAATTTATGTTAGAAACTATCACTCAAATCAAGCACATAAGAGTTGTAAGAATTGGTACACGTTGTTTTACAAGTAATCCTGAAAGAATAACAGATGAGCTATGTGAAATAGTTAAAAAATTTCCACGAGTTGTTGTTTGCACACAGTTTAATTCTGAATTTGAATTTACTGAAAAATCGATTAATGCGTTGCGAAAAATACAGAGGTTAGGGATTCCAGTACTGAATCAGGCTGTATTGCTCAAAGGAGTTAACGATACAGTAGAAAAGCTTAGGAATCTTGTTTTGAAATGCGTAGAAAACAGAGTAATACCATATTACTTGTTCCATTGTTTTAATGTAAAAGGAGTACGCCACTTAAGAACTGACCCTAAGTCAGGAATAGAATTAACACACGGCTTGGTTGGAAATATAGGTGGTTGGTGGATACCACGATATGTAATCATTCCAACTGAAACAGGTATAAAAGTCCCATTATATCCGAACGGTTTGATAACAATCAATGATGATAATACGCTTACTGTAAAAGATTTTAAGGAACGAACTATTATTTACGATTAATTGTAAAACATTAATTCGCCCCAAAACCATTCTTGTTTATCAAACATAATTCTTCGATTACCTACTTTAGATTCAGAATCTTTTGCATGTTTTGTGGCTGATTCTGCTGCATATCTTATGCTAATTTCGACATATTGCGGATGTGCTTTTTCAAGTCTACCCTTATCAAGAAAACTATAGTAATTATTGAATTTATTCATTTTGGCATATTTGTATAAATTATAATTAACTTTTGCTTTTACGATAGGATCAGGACAATCATTAGCATATTTTTGAGCTTTAGAAAAGTAAGTATCGGAATTGTCGCTTCCTGACAAATATTTTAAGATAGCAAGATTATTGTAAATGTAACAAAATTGTAGTGGAGAAATTGCAGATTTTAAAGCATTTTCAAAGTAAATGTCGGCTTTTTGATAATTCCTTTCCATCAGAATGCAATACAGCCCTAAATTGTTCAGCGGAAATTGAATCTCTATTTCCGCTGACTTATTGAATAATTGCAAGGATTTTTCAAGATATTCTTTACAATTTTCGTTTCCTGCCATCAACATTTCGATGCCGATGTTATTGTATATGCAAGCTAAATTTCTATTTTCTCCATAACGTTCAAATACAGATAATCCCTGCTTTAATTTAGTTATGCATTCATCATAAGAAGTAGATACCATTTGAATAGACATATTATATAACGATGTTGCATATTCATCGTTATGGTTTTCAGCAAATATTCTTCCGTTTACGTGAGCTTCGGATGATTTCTGATATTCTCCGCAAAGATCATAAGCCGACGAAAGTAATATTTGTTTTTTGTGAAATAAGTCAGAACATTTTTCTGCATTTATATTATTACACAATTTAATTGTATAAGCAAAATCATTCAAATAGTAAGCCGCCTTTGAAACAAATAGTATAGCTTCATTATTGCCCATATATTTTTCTTTATAGCGTTTAAATAGTTCTATGCATTTTTGATTTTGCTTAGTGTAAAAATACGATTTAAGAAGACAAAAAAGTATTCTTTCTAACTGCTCATCATTTGGAATGAATTTACTATTTTTTAGTGTCCTTTCGATGTATTGAATGCATAATGTATGATTGCATGAACTATTGAGTTCTTCACATAATTCAGGGAGAATTTCAAGTGCATCTTTATAATTTTCCATTGAACAGTGGAGTTCATATAAAGATTGCAAAGATTTGTAATTGATATACGTATAATTTTCAACAAGTTTTTGATATATTTCCTTCATGCGGTATATAGATTTGGAGTTTGCTTTCTTTATTTCATTAATCAGTATACTATATTTTAATATGAGTTCATCCTCATTTTCTATAATTAGTCTTTTAGAAACAAGTTCCTCTATTGCTTCGGCTAAATTTAATTCAGAAAATGCTTTTTTTATGCTTAGTGTATTAGTTGCTCCCCCGCAAAGTGATATAATAAACAGAATTTTTTTAGAGTCATCACTTAACGTTTTGTATAAAAGATTAAAAACGGTACTTAGCTTGTTGCTTATGTTATCAGAAGAAAAATCCAGTGCTTTTATTTGTTCTTTACTACAGCCATTAACTATAATTGAAACAAGCAGAGGCAAACCAGCTGTGATTTTTTGGATATCTTGTACCGGTTTATCATTGGTCGTAAGTTTTTCTCCCCAAAATTCACATAAATAATTGCAAGTTTCAGCTAAAGAAAATTCTTCAATTTCAAATTTTTCTATGCTAATTGAATTTTCAGAGAGTATATTATTATCCAATCCATTCGACAACATAGAAAACAAATCGTCATCGACATTTTCAGATGTTACAACTACATTTGATATAACATGATATTTTAATAAAGATGATATAAAGCAGCTTACATTTTGATCAATATTTTGTATATTATCTAACAACAATACAACTGATTTATTACACTTTTCAAGAACTTCTGTCAAAATCCGTGATAACTGAATAGATATTTTTTCGTATGAAGTGTTATTAATTAAAGCGTTGTAATTATTGTACATTTTTGATATAAATTGATGTAATATTTTAGATACAGAGAGTGAACTGCTATGTGAATTTCCTATGCTTATACTAACTGAATCTAAAATAGAATGAATAATCGTATCCTTATCTATTTTATTTATTTTATGATCCACATTTGAAGCATCTATTATTTTTAAAACATTAGTCTTAAGCTGTTCTATATTATTTTGTTCAATACCGCCGAGGTTTAGATAAAAAGTAAAATCAGAAGAGAACGTTTTCTCAATACTTTCAAGCAAAGTTGTTTTACCTACTCCATATACACCATATAAGTGTACAATTCTTTTTTGAGAAGAATCATTACCAAAATTATTTGAAATTGCTCTTTTAATCACTTTTGCCATATTACTTCTCCATCCTATAATTTGAAGTTATCCAATGTTAACAATAATTATATACTATAATGTAAAGGAGTATAAATTTATGAATAAAGATGACATTTTCAAATATATACAAAAGGTGGTGTCAAATCCCCCATTAATTCTAGTAGGCAGTGGTGCTTCTGCTTCACATGGTTTACCTGGTATGAAAGAATTAGGAGACCACTTAATCAGTTCACTAAGTTCAAAGTATAAATATAATTATTCTTGGAACAAATTTGTAGAAAATCTTAATAGCGGACAAGATCTTGAAACAGCATTAAGCAAATTATCACTTGATAATTGTATAATTGATGATATAAGAAAAGAAACATGGAAATTAATATCTGGAAAAGATATTGATCTATTTGAAAGAGTAGCCTTTGCTAACGAAGTCTTACCTATAGCAAATTTAATAAAAAAATTCTATCAGACGCATCCAAAATGTGTTAATATAATTACAACAAATTATGATAGGATTATTGAATATGCCTGTGATTCTGTAAAGCTACCTATATGTACAGGATTTACTGGATTATATTTAAAAGATTATCATGATGAGTTTCCTAATAAGGACATAGTTAACATAATAAAAGTTCATGGATCATTGGATACGTTTAAAGATATACACGGTGCATCTTTAAACATTCCTTTAATGAATAAACTACCATCTGGTGTTGTTCCGGAGATAATAACACCGGGATTATCAAAATTTCAAGCTGTACTTAAAGGAAGTTCCAGAGATTTATTAGGTGTTTCAGACAGAATGATAAAAAAAGCAAATTCGTTTCTGTGTATTGGATATGGATTTAATGATGAGCAAATACAGGAGAAAATAATTACTAAGATTAGGCAAGATATTCCCATTGTAGTTGTTACCATGCATTTGTCCGAGAGTGCTACACATCTTATAATTAATAATGCTAAGAACTTTGTTACGATACAAAAAGGCGAAACTCCTAATACTACAGAATTTTGCATTAATAAAGAAATGACTGTTTTGGATGGTTGTTTCTGGTCTGTTGAAGAATTTATGAAAATAATTGATTAAGGAGGAGTGTGCATGAGCACATTAGATTTTTCAGTTAAAAAACCATTTGGTAAAGTTCAAAGTGTTGATACTTCTGTTGTAATTGTTCGTGTTGATGATGCTGAGCAACTCTCTAAATTACAGGTAAATCATTTTGTTGCTATCCGATCATCAAAATCTGGACAGATTTTAATTGGTATGGTTAATAAGATAATGAGAAAATTTAGCGATGAAATAGATTTTGACGAGGACGAATTAAAATTGTTAGCTGACATTGTAAAAATCAATTTGGTTGGCACATTTCTTGATAGGGAGGGCTCCAAACGAAATGTATTTAAACGAACTTTAGAATCTGTTCCTGGAATTGTCAAGGAATGTGCAGTCAGAGAATACCCAAAATCTTGGATAGGCAG
>ERZ1673741.1387-NODE-1387-length-20154-cov-5.091149_pt1 | contig 20154 bp, 9 predicted proteins | sample MGYA00580209_ERZ1673741 | MGnify/ENA primary metagenome ERZ1673741 (study PRJEB41218, sample SAMN15661754) | gut metagenome | host: Homo sapiens | place: Canada: London | collected 2015-08-20/2019-03-30 | study: EMG produced TPA metagenomics assembly of... | reverse complement strand
AATTCACTATCATATATAATATCATTTTTAGTGTCATCCAGATTATATTCCTTGGCGCTGTTGCCGAGAATGACCACCGGAAATTCCAGTCCCTTGCTCTTATGAATACTCATTATCCTCACTACATCGTCCTCTTCGGACTCAGACTGGGCTTCCCCGTAATCCACCTCGTATTTGCGTAGTTTCTCTATATATCTTAAGAAATTAAACAGTCCTGAATAGCTTGTTTTTTCAAATTCCCTGGCCTTCTGCACAAGCATTTCCAGATTAGCCTTACGGAGTTTTCCTCCCGTCATTGTGCCGGCATATTCATAATACCCGCTGTTATATATAATATCAGATATCAATTCGTTTATAGTGGCCACACGGCTTATTTTTCTGTAATGCTCTATAAAATCAAGCAGATTCCTGCACCTGGCAGCCGTATCGTCTTCCCGTCCGGCATACTCGATTACACAGTCATACAGCTGTGTCCTGCGCTTTCTGCCTTTTATGACGGCAAGCTCTTCTGTTGTAAATGCGACAAAAAAAGAACGCATCACTCCCGCAAGCGGTATTTCCTGTCTCGGATTGTCTATTACACGCAGCAGATCAAGTACTTTACTTACTTCATATGAGTCAAAATATCCCGTTGTCTTGGAATACACGCACGGAATGTTATGTGCGTTAAGCGCTGCAGCATATCCCGGTGCATCTTTCTTATCGCTTCTTAACAGAATTACAATATCCCGGTAACGAAGATTACTGTTTTCCGACATCAGACGCTTTACCACATTTACTGCCATATTGTAATATATGTCAGACGTCTCTACACCTTCAAATCCATCTTTATCCGAAATATATATATCAGTCGTATCATCCGCTTCGCCTTCTGCGTTAAGTCCGTAATTAAGTGCCGCCTCCCTGCTGTATCCGATTCCGCCTATCTCTTCCTTCATTGCCATGTAAAAAACATCATTTACTGAGTTTATTACATTCTTACGGCTCCTGAAATTCTTATGAAGTTCCATGCACACATGACTGCCTTCTTTGCCGTAACTGTGGTATTTTTCGATAAAAAGCCCCGGATTGGCCATCCTGAATTTGTAAATGCTCTGTTTGACATCTCCCACCATAAACATATCCGGATTGCCGAAACGTTCCCTGGATACGGCTTTCAATATAAGTTCCTGGACAAGATTGCTGTCCTGGTATTCATCAATATATATTTCCTTATATTGCGCTGCCAGTTCGTCCGCTATTTCCGTATATTCGTATCCCTCATCCGTTCGCTTTACCAATATGTCAAGCGCATAGTGTTCTATATCCGGAAAATCCACTATGTTGGAAGCAGCCTTTGCTTTCTGATATGCATCAGTAAATTCCGATGTGAGTGATGTTATTGTTCTTACATAATGGCTGCATTGCGCCATATCGCCATATTGTCTGTGAACGTCCGTAAGATAATTATCTTTTAGTGCTGCTATTCTCTTCTTGATACCATCCCTTATATTCTTAACATATGTCCTTGCATCTTCGGATGTATTCTTGTCTGCGGGAAGTCTTGAATATTTAATATCAAGGGCTGTCTCCAATTCTTCAAGCGTATTGCCTTCCATCGCTTTTTGGAGGCGGTCTCTCTCCTCCTCAATGACAGGGCTGTATTTATTCGGTCCTCCGGGCTGACAGCATTCATCAAGTATCTCTCCGTATTCCTGTACACACTCTGCCAGCGATGCTTTGATATAACCAATCGTGTCTTTCACAACCGGGAGATTCTCATATTCATCTTCATCCACCAGATAATCCCTGAGGCATTTATTAATCCACTCAGACGGCCACGGATTGCTTTGTGCAAAACGGTGAAGTCCTATTATAATATCATATATTCTGTCTAATTTCTTGCCTCCGGCAAATGCCTCGACAAAATCTTCAAATGCCCCGTCATTATCCGCAAAATGTCTTTCTATAATATCCGACATTACATCCGCCCGCATAAGGTTAAGCTCGCCTTCATCCGCGATTCTGAATGACGGATCTATTCCTATTGCATTATAATAATTTCTGACAATATATGAACAGAAACTGTCTATCGTACATATACGTGCACTGTCCACCAGTGATATCTGCCTGATCAGATATCTGTTGTCAGGATTTGCCGAAAGTTCCTTTTCAAACGCCCTCGAAAGCCTTGTTTTCATCTCCTCGGCCGCCGCCTTCGTAAATGTAACGACAACAATATCATCTATTCCCGTATGTTCTTTCTCATCAAGCACTTTCCTGATAATCCGCTCAATCATGACAGCTGTTTTACCTGAACCGGCTGCTGCGCTGACCAGAAGATTTCCGCCTCTGAAATCAATTACTTTCTGTTGTTCTTTCGTCCACTCCATCAGTCTTCCTCCCTGTATCCGAACTGCTGCCACATATCTTCCCTGCCGGAAATTTTCGGAACCTGCCTGGTCTTAGGCATATTGCTTCCCATATGACATATTCCGCCGTACGGACAGTAATCGCACTCTCCTTCATATGGTTCGGCCTTGACATTGCCTTCCCGAATCTCATGTTCAAGTCCGGCAAGTTTCCCGGCTGCATAATCGGCAAGACATCTTAACTGCCTGTCGGTAAATACATTTCTGCCGAGCGCAAGCTTTCCGTAACGCTTAGATGCCGGTGTACATAATGATTTACCTTCATCCCAGTCATCCATTAAATACACGCTTTCGACACTCACAACTCCGCCCGGCCGCATACTCTCAAGCAGGGCTTTCTCGTATTTTTCCGCGCTCCGGTCACGTTCGCCGGCAATTATAGGATTATCGATATGGTTATAAAAAGCGCCCGCTGCAATAATCTGTTTATCAGGATATTTACCGGCAGCTTTCTTAAGCATCGCATCCAGATATAACATAAGCTGCAGTTTCAGCCCAACATACAATTTATCTGCGGAAAATTCGTTTTTCCCTGACTTATAATCTATAACTTTCACATGAATCTTATCATTTTCTTCCGCGATATCCACACGGTCTATTTTACCTTTAATAAGGACATCTCCTTCTTTACGGTAAAAATCCTCCTCAAATTCGACCGGCTTAAATATTCCGGACTTAAGCTGCCTTCCCAGTGCCCATACTGTTCTTGCCGTCATATCTATAATTCGCTTTTTGATATAGGCATTGGTGCTGTTATCGGAAAAGTACGACTGTGAAAAATCAACCGATGCATCCATAACCGCGGTTTCTGCCACCGTGTAAATCTCTTCATCTGCAAGATCCGCGAAATTTCTTCCCTCACTCTTAAGCCTTACAGATATAATTTCTATCGCACGGTGGAATACTACTCCCATGTCCGCCGCACTGAGTTCATACATCCGGCGCTCCTCGAGTTCCAGGCCATATCCGGCAAAATGTTCAAATGCACATCCGGCATATTTCTCTATTCTGGATATGCTTCCTGTCTTAAGTTGTGCATAAAGTTCTTCAGAAGCTTTGCGTGTCAGGCTGTCCGGCTCTTCTTCTGCCGCAAAAACTCCAACCAGCCTGTCTATCTCTTTCTTATACGGTTCGTGCATCATATAATACATAAGCATGTCAGTTGAATCCGTTATCATATGTCTTCCGGCTTCTGCACTCGTGATATGAGCCATGGCTGACCTGACATTCTCCGCTTTCACTCCCGGATACATGGATTCTACCATCGTATACACTCTCGAAACCCTGCATTCTTTACCGGCATTATCAAACCTGTGGCTCATCAGGTATAATCCGCATTCCGGTTCCGTCATATTAAGATACAGATAAAAATTCTGTATAAATATTTTCTCCCTCGGTGTGGGCGACAATTCAACATTGTTATCGCCAAGTATCCTGCGTTCATTGTCTGACAATACGCCTTTCGATGTGGAAAGCTTCGGAATCACGCCTTCATTGACGCCAAGTATATAGAGCATTTTCACATGCTCAAGTCTCGTTCTTTCTATATCTCCGAGTGTCACACAGTCCACCGACGGCGGTATTATTCCAACTTTGATTTCTTCAAAACCTGCATCGATTACCTGCGCCAGATCCTGTAAGGATATTTTCTCGTCTCCCATAAGTGCATACATCTGGTCAAGCAGCCCAAGCACCCCTGCATACACCTGTCTGTACCCGTCAGCCCTGGCTCTCATATACATATCGGTTCCGGCTGTTTCTTCCATATCCGCCGCAAAATTTTCCATCTTATCGTAGAGATTTTCCTGCTCCATAAATTCATATATGGCACGCACATATTTGCCCGCCGATGCTTCTTTATCCGAAAAAGCATCTTTTAATATATTAATTTTGTCCACAAGCAGCTTACGGACGGAATTTACTGTCGTCATATTTTTCTCTTTGCCCGGATACCTGCGCACAAAATTCTCACTCCATGCCTTATATCCCCTGATTCCATAGGCAATGACATAATTCTCTGCTATATCAACATCATCATCCGCAATATCACATAAACCGTTCTTAAGGAATCTGAATATACTTTCGTACGAATAATTGCTTGTAATTATCTCAATTGCCGAACGGACATACTCCACCAGCGGATTTCCCATGATACTTCTCTTGGCATCCACGAAAAAAGGTATCCCACTCTCCGTAAAAATTCTGACAGCATCATCAGCATACATCTCCATATCACCGACAACTATCGCTATATCCCTGAATCTTAATCCCTTCTCCCTGACCTGTCTGAGTATATCGGATGCCGTGCACACAAGCTCATCCGCCGGATTATCCGGTCTTGCAAATCTTATATCTTCAGTCGGCTTATCAAATTTCTTACCATTATATCTGAATATATTGCGTTCAAGAAACCCGAGCGCTTCCGACTTGGCAAACCTGAATTTATCGTAGTCAGGTTCAATTCTGGCGTATTCGATCCCTGCGCCGCATTCCTCTGCTATCCTGACTGCTTTGGATATCATTGTCTTGCTCATCGCAAACAGGTCTTCATCTCCATATATTACATTATACGGTTCATCTTCCGGAAGTGTAACCGTTATCGTGACCTGCCTTGCCACCTTCATAATCTGTTCTATTATTCTGTATTGCACCGGCGTGAATCCTGTAAATCCGTCAAATACCACATCCGCCCCTTTAAAAAATCCGGAGCGTTCCATAACCGAAAGCATTGTTTCCGGTCTGTCTTCGACAGTTGTATATCTTCCGTTTATATATTCTTCAAATGCTTTATAAATGCGCGAAATATCTATTAACTTCTGTTTCAGTCTGTCGCCCGCTTCTATCTTTCCGGCAATTTCTTCGAGCCCGTCCGGTTTCACGCCGTACTGCTTAAGTTCCGAAACCATTGATTTTACTTCGCTTACAAATCCCTGGTTCCTGCCCGCCTTAATAATCTTAAGCTCATCCTTCACTGAATCCATTATCTTACGTATAACGAGATTCTTGCCCGTGTCATCTATACTCCTGGCCGGCGATATTCCCAATTCATCAAAAATCCTGTAGCACATACGTCCAAACGTAAGCACATCAATATTAAACATACCTCCGTTCGGATGCATGCGCACAATATCCTTCTGTGCCTGCATTGATGACTGTTCCGGCACAACCACTATGTATCTGCGGTTCGCATCTTCGTAATTGCCGGCCGCGTCTTTTATTATCATATCATATAATTTATATGTTTTACCATATCCTGAAGCGCCCATCAGAAGTTTAAGTTTCATCTTCATCCTCCATCCTGCCCATAATCAAAAAAAAGTAATATTTCCCCTCACCTGCTAATATTCTGTATTAATCAGATATGGGAGTTTTCCATGAGTTCCAAAACCAAAATACTTGTCGTAAAATTAAAAGAAATCATTTACACAGTTCTCTTTGTCGTTCTGGGAATAATTTTAATTGTACCGCTTTTTATTTTAATAACAGGCAAGTCCCATAAAAAGGACACGTCACCCGTCTCGGTCACAACTTATTCGCCCGGTGTCTATACTTCCTCCATTGTCCTTGCCTCCAACCCTGTCGATATTGAGGTTGTCGTAGATGATACCCAGATCAAGTCCGTAAACCTCGTAAACCCATCCGAGTCTGTCGAGACAATGTACCCGCTCATCTCGTCTTCCTTAAGTGACATAGCCTCCCAGGTAATCAAGAATAATTCAACCGAAAATATTACATATTCCCAGGATGCCCGTTACACCTCCATCGTCCTGATCGGTGCCATCAACGATGCTCTGGAGAAAGCAAAAAGATAAAATGCGCCCTTGGCATAACGCGCCCTTGGCATAAGCCCTCCGTCGGCAACCACGCGCCCTTGGCATAAGCCATCTGTCGGCACGCTCTCGCTTGGTTGCACCCACGCGCCCTTGGCATAAGCCATTCGTCGGCACGCTCTCGCTTGGTTGCACGCGCAGCGGCTGCTAAAATCCGTCTCCGACGGATTAAGCACCGGCGTGTGCAAACAGCCGCGGATGGCTTATGTCTGCGGGCTTAATGAGAGAGACCCGGGTGGTACATTTTCGCGGACGGTATGTGTAATATAATTCACGCGGCGATATGTTTCTACTTGTCGCATGGTATATCCGAGCAGTTTTCTTTTAAATTATACCACCTTGTTTTTTCTTTAACAATATTCTATAATAACAGCAGTTTATTATTGATTTTACCGGAGGTTATAATGAGAGACGGTTTTGTTAAATGTGCAGCGATGATTCCTTCAATCAAGGTTGCAGATTGCGCGAATAATGAGGCTGAGATTATTAGATTGATTGATGAGGCTGCTACATCGGGAGCGAAAGTTGTTGTTTTTCCGGAATTATGTATCACTGGTTATACATGTGGCGATTTATTTTTGCAGGACAGCCTTCTTAACGGTGCAATTGCAAGTCTTATACGGATTGCAAAGCACTCCGAAGGACTTGACATGATTGCTTTTGTCGGGCTTCCGTTTATGTATGGCAATAAGCTTTATAATGCAGCTGCGGCTGTAAGCGGCGGAAGAATTCTGGGCATTACGCCGAAGACACACTTGCCGAATTACTCGGAATTTTATGAGGTAAGGCATTTTAATCCGGCGCCGGCGGATGTGTCCATGATCAAAATTGGCGGGCTGGATTATGAGATTCCGTTTGGAAACCGCATTTTGTACAGGTGCACTACGATGCCGCAGCTTGTTATTGCTGCTGAGATTTGTGAAGATGTATGGGTAAGCAATCCGCCTTCCATTTCGCATACGCTTGCAGGTGCTACGATGATTGTTAACTGCTCGGCAAGCGACGAGACGACCGGAAAGGACATATACCGCCGGGAACTCGTCTCAGGCCAGTCGGCAAGACTTGTATGTGCATATGTGTATTGCAATGCCGGCGACGGAGAATCGACCCAGGACCTTGTGTTTGGCGGACAGAGCATCATTGCAGAAAACGGAAACGTACTTGCCGAATCGAGACGTTTTATTAACGAATCCGTGTATGCCGATGCGGACCTTGGAAGAATCACAAGCGAACGCAGAAGAATGACTACTTTTTATCATGATACGGAACTTGAAAATGAATATGTGAATGTTGATTTCAAATTAAATGTTACAGAATGTAAGATTATGAGAAAATATAACATAACGCCTTTCGTACCATCGGACAAATCGGACAGGGACAGAAGATGCGAGGAAATCCTTACGATTCAGGCAATGGGACTTAAGAAAAGACTTGCGCATACAGGTGCACACCATGCCGTAATAGGAATATCCGGCGGACTTGATTCGACACTTGCATTGCTTGTAACAGTCAAAGCTTTTGATATGCTTTTAATACCGAGGGAAGATATAACCGCGGTTACAATGCCATGTTTCGGAACAACCGACCGGACTTACAATAATGCCTGCCGGCTTGTACACAGACTCGGAGCATCATTAAAAGAAGTTAATATCAAGGAGGCTGTCAATATACATTTCAGGGATATTGAGCATGATCCGGATGTTCATGATGTAACATATGAGAATTGCCAGGCAAGGGAAAGAACACAGGTACTTATGGATATCGCCAATCAGAACGGCGGTATGGTAATAGGAACCGGTGATATGTCGGAGCTGGCGCTTGGATGGGCCACATATAACGGAGACCATATGTCGATGTACGGTGTCAACTGTTCCATTCCGAAGACGCTTGTCCGCCACCTTGTAAGGTATTACGCAGATACATGCGGTGATGAATTGCTCTCGGCTGTTTTACTTGATGTGCTTGATACGCCGGTGAGCCCTGAGCTTCTGCCGCCCGTGGACGGTGTTATTGCACAGAAGACAGAAGATATTGTAGGACCATATGAACTTCATGACTTTTTTATGTATTATATATTAAGATTTGGATACACACCTTCCAAAATATACAGGATTGCATGTAATGCTTTTGTTAATTTTTACGATAAAAGTACCATCCTTAAATGGCTTAAGATTTTCTACAGAAGATTCTTTGGACAGCAGTTCAAGCGTTCGTGCCTGCCGGACGGACCTAAGGTCGGTTCTGTTGCCGTATCGCCGAGAGGTGATTTAAGGATGCCAAGCGATGCATCTGCTGCAATCTGGCTTAAAGAGCTTGACAATCTGGGATAAAAAATAACTCCGGAAACACAATTTGTAACATACCATTCTGCATAAACAGAGGACTGGCAGCCGGTATAAGATGTTTCCGGAGTTTTATTATATTATTTAATAATATCGTCAACCATTGTGGCCGCATCATCCACTAAAGTTTCTGCTTTATCAATAGCGTCCTCAATGATTCCGTTTCCGGATGACTGTGTCTGACCGTTTGTGTGTCCATTTGTTTCTTTTGCTGCGGTAGTTGGCTGCTGACTGGTTGATTCTGCACCAGTTGTCTGTTGACTGCTCCCATTGGAATCGTCATTGCCGCACCCCACAACGCCCACAGCGCACATCGCCATGATTACACAAAGTAATATAGTTTTTATCTTTTTCATGCTAATGCTCCTTTTTTTGATTTTGTGATTAGTATTAGCATAACAGGGCAAAAAAATACCCTGATTTTATTTTTCAAAAATCAAGGTATTGTATTTTATAATATTAAATCAGCCGATTACTTCTTTCATGGTATATAATCCTGCAGGTTTACCGGCAAGGAACTTGGCAGCTTCAATAGCACCTTTGGCAAATACCGACTTTGAATATGCGGTATGTTTAAATTCTATTACCTCGTCTTCTCCGGCAAAAATAACCTCATGTTCGCCAACTATTGTTCCGCCTCTGACAGCACTTATTCCGATCTCATTCTTCGGACGCATTGCCCGGTCACCGCTTCTGTCATACTTGTAAGAATACGGCTCTGCAAGGCTCTCATTGATGGCATCGGCAAGTGCGATAGCAGTTCCGCTCGGTGCATCAAGTTTAAAATGATGATGTTTCTCAACTATCTCAATATCAAAACCTGCATCCGCAAGGAGCGGTGCAACTGATTTAAGGACTTTGAACAATGTGTTTATTCCGAGTGACATATTGGCTGAACGGAGTATAGGAGTCACCTTGGAAACCTTGGAAACTCTCGCAATCTGCTCTTCACTCAGTCCGGTTGTGCAGAGTACAAGCGGCATATGCGTGGTTTCACAATAATCAAGCAGACCGTCGATTGCTTTGGCTGAAGCAAAATCAATAATAACATCTGCTTTGACATTGCAGTCATTAAGATTGGAAAAAACCGGATATGAATTATGTCCGTCATCAAATACATCTATACCGGCAACAATTTCAATATTATCATCAGCAGCGGCAAGACCTGTTATTACCTGTCCCATTTTACCGTTGCATCCGTGCATTATAGCTCTGACCATTTTCAACACCTCTGTAATCTTATAATATTCCGTAGTTCTTCATTGCATTCTTAAGAGTCTCAAGATTCTTAGGCTCCATAGGTGAAAGAGGCATTCTTAACGGTCCTACTTCCATTCCCATAAGATTCATGGCGTGCTTAACCGGAATCGGGTTAACCTCACAGAAAAGTGCCTTTATAAGCTCTATTGCCTCAAGCTGCTTGCGGCATGCACCCTTAACATCACCGGCAAGATAATCTGCAGCAATCTCATGTGCCTGTCTCGGAGCCACATTGGAAAGGACCGAAATCACGCCCTTGCCGCCAAGTGACATAATCGGAACGATCTGATCATCATTACCTGAATACAGGTCAAGTCTGCCGTCCATTATGCTCATAAGCATTGCAACCTGTGAAAGATCTCCGGATGCTTCTTTGATACCGACTACATTGGAAGCTTCCTTACATATAGCCGCAACAGTCTCCGGCTTGATGTTACATCCGGTTCTGCTCGGAACATTATAAAGGATAATAGGAAGCTTTACTGAATCCGCAACAGCTTTAAAATGGCCTACAAGACCCGCCTGTGTTGCCTTATTGTAATACGGTGTAACACAAAGAAGTGCATCTGCTCCGGCATTCTGCGCTTCCTGTGAAAGCTCTATTGCAGAACTTGTACAGTTGGAACCTGTTCCTGCAATTACCGGTATTCTGTGTTTAACCTGCTCTATACAGAACTTAATAACTTCTATATGCTCCTCTGTGGAGAGTGTCGCAGCTTCTCCTGTTGTGCCGCAGATAATAATACTATCCGTATGATTAGCTATCTGGTACTCTATTACCTCGGCAAGCTTATCATAATTAACACTTCCATCTTCATGCATAGGTGTAATAAGTGCAACACCCGCTCCTGTAAATACTGACATAATTATCCTCCTGAAATATCATATACATTATATATTTTACGCAAAAACAGAGCCAGCAGGACGCCGGCTCATAAAGTCATACTCTTATTAAAAAGATACTTTAGTAGCTCTCCATCCTGTGATGACAGTAATATGACTCTTCATCATATTCCCAGCGGCCACAGCCTCAGGATCTGTGACGCTTCGGCACTGCTGCCTTTCATTCATGATCATCTATGCCTGACATATCACATAAATTACTAATATACAGTGCGACCTCTACTTAATGTTTCTGTTCTTGTTATTACTGACAGTTTAACATTCCTGACGATAATAGTCAATATGTTTTATTCAATCGTCAATAAATTCAATTTTGCTTACCGAAACCTCATAAGCAACTCTTTTTTCACTCTCCTCATCATTAATGCGCTTGGTATACTCACGGCTCTGGATACGTCCGTTTATCTGTATGTGTGCACCTACTTCGAAGCCCGCCGCAAAACGTGCGTTTCTCCCCCAGGCTATACATGGAATGTAATCTGATTTACCATATGGTCTGTTGACTGCTATAAGAATATCGGCAATCTCCCTTCCAAGCGGTGTCTTGCGGTAAATCGGCGGCTTGCATATGTACCCGTCAAGAAAAATCTGATTTGAACTCGTCTCCTCATCATAATCCTCAATAAACTGAAGCTCCCTGACAAAAATAGACAGCACGAGCCTGTTCTTGGTCTCTTCGTGTCTGTTGTAAGAACGGAACTGTCCCTGGGCCTCTATCATCGTGCCCCTTAAATCCACCGTTACATCAACCAGTCTCTCCGAAACCATAAGCGGAATCACATCCACACTGTTACTTAAGCGGTTTACGGAAATATCGACGGTATAAAAACCTTCTCCGTATACCTCGTGGCTGAATTTAAATTCAGAAACCACCTCACCTATAATCGTAACTTTGTTGTTTTCAATAACCTTATCAACCATTCTTCTGTTTCTCCCTTCTGTTTATTCCGCGGCATTTTATATGCCTGCGTTCGTTGCTTGATAACTTTATCAATATATAATATGCGCCATATTTCGATTTTAGCACAAAAATATTGTAAAATCAAAAATTTGTGATAAAATATTATGGTTGCATATGTGTATTTATATTATCGGAGGTTTTATATGATTACTAAACGTGAAGATGTGAGAAATATTGCTATTATTGCACATGTTGATCACGGTAAAACGACACTCGTAGATGAATTGCTGAAACAAAGCGGTACTTTCAGAGAGAACCAGGAAGTTGCCGAGCGTGTCATGGACTCAAATGATATTGAGCGTGAACGAGGCATCACCATTCTTTCAAAGAACACTGCCGTTCATTATAAAAATACCAAAATAAATATTATCGACACACCGGGCCATGCTGATTTTGGCGGAGAGGTTGAGCGTGTACTCAAGATGGTCAACGGCGTTATCCTCGTGGTAGATGCTTACGAAGGTGTTATGCCGCAGACCAAGTTCGTTCTCCAGAAAGCTCTCGACTTAGACCTTGACCTTATTGTATGTGTGAACAAAATAGACCGCCCTGAGGCAAGACCGGATGAAGTTGTGGATGAAATTCTTGAGCTTTTACTTGAACTTGATGCCAACGACAAGCAGCTTGACTGCCCGTTTATATTTGCTTCTGCAAGAGGCGGATATGCCAAATATAAAATAGAAGATGAATCGGATAACATGGTTCCTCTTTTTGAAACTATAATAAAAAATATCCCGGCTCCGGAAGGAGACCCAGAGGCACCTCTGCAGGTTCTTATCAGCACAATCGATTACAACGATTATGTTGGCCGTATCGGTGTCGGCAAGGTTGACAACGGTGTTATCAAGGTCAACCAGGAAGTTATGATTGTTAACCACCATGACCCTGACAAACACCAGCGTGTCAAGGTAACCAAATTATATGAGTTTGACGGCCTTAACAAGGTGGAAGTAAACGAAGCGACAATAGGTTCGATAGTTGCGATTTCCGGTATTACGGATATTAAGATTGGTGATACAATCTGTTCCGTTGATAACCCACAGGCAATTCCTTTCCAGAAGATCTCCGAGCCGACTATTACCATGAATTTTATGGTAAATGACTCTCCTCTTGCCGGTCAGGAAGGTAAATTCGTAACATCAAGACATCTCCGTGACAGACTTATGCGTGAACTTAATACAGATGTCAGTCTTCGTGTAGAAGAGACAGACGATATGGACAGTTTCAAAGTATCCGGACGTGGTGAGCTTCACCTTTCGGTACTTATCGAAAATATGCGCCGTGAAGGATATGAATTCGCTGTCAGCAAAGCCGAGGTTATTTATAAGACGGATGAGCGCGGCAAGAAGCTTGAGCCTATGGAAGTTGCTTACATCGATGTTCCTGATGACTGCTCCGGTACGGTAATCCAGAAGCTCAGCATGCGTAAAGGTGAGCTTAACGGCATGGCACCTCTTAACGGCGGGACCACCCGTCTTGAGTTCTCAATTCCTTCAAGAGGACTTATCGGATATACCAATGAATTTCTTACCGATACCAAGGGCAGCGGTGTAATAAATACTATTTTTGACGGATACGGACCATATAAGGGAGACATCCAGTACCGCAAGCAGGGTTCACTTATCGCATTTGAGAATGGCGAGGCCATAACCTACGGTCTGTTCAATGCCCAGGAGCGTGGTACACTTTTTATCGGACCGGGTGCAAAGGTTTATGCCGGCATGATTGTCGGACAGACAGGACGTTCCGAGGACATTGAGGTAAACGTATGCAAGACCAAGCATCTTACCAACACACGTTCTTCAAGTGCCGATGATGCACTCAGACTTGTTCCGCCTAAAATAATGAGTCTTGAGCAGTCACTTGAATTTATCGATTCGGATGAACTTCTTGAAGTTACACCTAAGAATTTAAGAATCCGTAAGAAAATTCTCGATTCGACAGCCCGTTACAGAGCTAAGAAAAACGGTCAGTAGAAAATATAACAAAGCAGCTATGAATTTCCGGTTCATAGCTGCTTTTATTATACTGCACAAAAGTTTTTAATATAGCAATCTGATTTTACAAGTTTCCGACAGCCGTCCTTTACTTGATCTATTGCCTTTATTTTACACTGCTTTTTTCTTTCTGCCACAAACGATTGTGAGGATTCCTGCACCACCACAGACAAACAGCAGGAAAACACACAATGCAAAGATGGAGTTATCACTGGTTTTAGGTGGAGTAGTTTCCGACGAAGCTGTTGCGGGAATAACCGTGCCACGCTTTACAAGTTCATTGCATACCGTGCAGTATTCATCGCCTGTGTAGCCGTTGGCTGTTTCGGTTGGCTCAACTCTGTTTCTGATTTCGGTTGCTCCGTGTCCTGCCGCAGGAATAACAATGTCAGCTTCTGTCAGCGCCGCTGCCGCATTGCTGTCGGCAAACAGTTTGCCGCAGGAGCATACATAGTAGTCAATATTGCCGTCCTTTGTGCAGGTGGGCTTGACAGCATAAACCGCCATAAGGTGGTTGGCATGAATGTGTCCCAGCATCGGAGCGATTTCGTATCCGCAGATTGTGCAGGTTTCAGCGGCGGTTTCAGTCGCTTCACCGCTTGAAACGTGCGGCACTATCGTATCCGCAGAGCCGCAGACTGCGCATTTATGCCAATGCGAGTCGCTGTCGAATGTCCATGACGTAAGATAGCGATGGCCCGTTGCAGGTATGATAAATACGTTTAACTCGGTGTCGAGAGAATCGGTTTCTCTTCCAAAATATTTGTCGCATCTATCGCAGTAATAGTACGGCAGATGTCCGTCGGTTGTGCAGGTTTCAGGGACATAATCGAAATACTGCATATTGTGACCGAGAGGTTCTCCGTATTCGTAGCCGCAGGCTTCGCAAATACCCTTATCCGTGCAGGTCGCATTACCGCCAAGGTGGTTTTGATAGTTAAACTTTACGGTGCAGAGGGCGCTGTTTTTGCAGACATACCAGTGCGCGGTTTCGTTGTAGCGATAGCCGTCGTCAATATCCGCCTCGCAAAGCTTGAACTCATTAACTAAGTCGTTGAAGTGGTAATCAATCTGGGTTGTCGCGCCGTCTGAGTCTGTGAATGTTAACGAATGGTCGCGGCCTGCAAGCCATAAGTGAAGTCCTGTGTCGCTTTGGTCGGCGGCAATATTGTTGGCCGCAATTGCCATAACGCCGTCAACGATGACTTCATCGCCGTTAGGATTGTCAACTGTCAGCAGGTAAACAGGTTCGCCTGCGCTGTTCTTTATCCGGCTGTTCTGAGAAATATCGGGGTTTAATGTGCTTGTCGAGTACATAGCTACCGAGCTGTTGTCGATATAAATTTCGCTTGCAACGCCGTCAACGCCGTTTCCTATCATATCAGGTCCGCAGGAGCCTTTCTGAACCAGCGAAACAACGCTGTTTTCGATATAGATTTTGTCGCCTGTTCCGTTGACACCGCCGCCGATAATTGCTGCGCCGGATTGACTTGCTGCGTAAAGAATCGAGTTTTCTATTCTGATATTTTTGCCGTTTGCGTTCCGACCGCCGCCGATTGCTGCGCTGTAATCGTCTGTTACGGCTTTTACATTGGCGTTCGCAATTGTAATGTTTGAGGCGCTGCTTTCCTTACCGCCGCCGATTGCAGCCGCGCCGAAGCCGCCGACTGCGTTGATATTGCCGCCTAAAATCTTTATATTTTCAGCGGTTACAGCTTCGGAGGAGCTTGAATTTTTTTCGCCGCTTCCGATCGCCGCTGAAGAGCCGCCGCTGGTGGCGTTGATATTGCCGCCTGAAACAGTGATATTCTCTGCGCCTGTGTAAATACCGCCGCCGATTGCTGCGCCGTGCTTGGAAGCCGCGGTGATATTGCCGCCCAATATCGTAATCATTTGAGCAGTTTTTCCGTTGCATTGACCGCTGGTTGAGCCGATTGCGGAGCCGTACATATTCGCCTTTGCGATGAGCGTGCCGCAGCTTTCGTCACACTTGTGAGAAAAACTGTTTTTAGCCTTTTCGCAACTTATTGTCAATGTGCCTGTTCCGTCTTTTGCAATGCCGCAGCCGTACGAACTGTCGGAGATAAGAGTGTTGGTTGTTCCGTCTGCAAGCGTGATTGACGCGGTGTTGTCATTGGCTATGCAGAGCGCCGAGCTGTCGGTCCACATTGACGGGTAGCTGATATTTACTCCCGCAAGGGTAACGTCCGCATAGGACGCATTGATTACGATTATGTCCTGTGTTGAGGAAACGCCGTCTGCGTTCTTGATTACAACAGGATTGTCTGTGTAAACGTTCAGCGTTCCTATATCGGCGGATGCCTGCGTAACCGGGTTTGTTACAGACGAGATATAGTAGTCGTAATCAACGCCCGGGGTAAGCGCCGAGCCGTCAGCCGCAGCGATTACAAGGTCGCTTCCTATGGCTGCAAAGGCGCGCATGGCAGCAACGTATTCGTATGTTTTTTCGCTGCCGCCGACCTTAACTGTATGCTTTGCCGAGCGGTCGGCGTAAATGTAGAGGTTAGTGTCGGAATCGCTGTGGGTTTTGAATGGCAGAAGCTTTCCGTTAAAGTAAACGTCCTCATTCTGTGGGTTGGCTATTGTAATAAGAGCAACCTCAGGATAGCTGCCATCCGCATTTTTTACGCAGGAAACGGGGGCTTTGCTGATTGCGTTCATGCCGTAGGTCTGTTCGCCGTATGCCCCGTTTTTGCCGCGGATATATACGGAAGCGGAGCTGTCTATATGAACCTCGCCGTCAGTGTTGTTTGTCGTTGCTAAAGCGTAATATCTCTGATTGCTTTCAAGGGTGTAAACGCCCTTTGAAAGGGAGAAATATTTTGCGCTTCCGAGAGCGGAGGCACCATCGCTCTTTGCGTAGATAAATCCGCCTGAGAGAATTATTTTTCCCTCCTGATAGCCGTCTATTGCGTTTTCATCGCTGGAAATGACGGTTATCCTGCCGCTTTTGAATTCGATGAACTTATCCGGCTCGGAATCAAGTATGCCGATAGCGGGAGCTATGTCTTCCTGCTCGACATAAAGAGTGCCGCAGGATTCATCGCAGATGTGACCGTATTCGGCAGAGCCTGCATAGCAGCTTACAGTCAGGCTGCGTCCTACTGAGATTGTTGTTTCGCTGTCTATTGCTACCAGCTTGTTTGTGCTGCCGCCGTCGATTATAAGATTGCAGGCTACATATTCATTGCACTCGATTGCAGGGTGGTACGTACCGCTGTCTCTGTCGCAAGGGGCGTAAATGTTTACGCCGTTAAGGGTAACGTTGACGGTTGACGGCGCTTCATCGCTGCCGATATAGATACGGTTGTTTGTGGGAACGCTTTCATCGGCGTTCTTTATGGTTACGCTGCCGGCGCAGTTGTTTACTGTAAGTATGCCCGTTTTGGCAGGGTAAGTGTATTCTAATCCGTATTCAAGGATTTCGTTGTCGCCTCTAATAACAAGGTCGGATCCCATTTCCTCGAATATTCCTTCGTTAAGACCGTAGGAATACTGCTTGTCGCCTACCTTTACGCTTGCAGTGCCTGCTATATCCTTGGGAACGTAAGCATAAAAGGTCATATCGGAGCTGCTGAGGAATCTGTACTGCTGAGGGGCGCCGTTTATAGTGATTTCCTCGCCGTTCGGGTTGCTGATTGCGGCAAGATAGACGTACTCGCCGTTATTGTTTTTGAGTTTAGCGTCGCTGCTGAACGGCTTCAGGTTCTTAGTCTTGTCATTTACCAGATAAACCATACCGCCGTTTATTTGGTAGTTACGGGTGTTTTCGGAATTAGACCAGCCGCCGAGTGCGTAGCTGTTGTAGCCGCCCTGGGCGGTTACGATACCGTTGTTTATAATAATGTTGTCTGCCTGACCGGCTGCGCCTGAACCGATTGCGCAGCCGTAAGCGTTATTATTGTTAAAGTAGGTTATAACAGCGTTGACAATACCGCCGTTAATGTAAATGCCGTCAACTTTGCCTCCCTGACCGCTGCCGATGGCTGCGCCAAAGATGCTTTCTGCGTTGATTATACCGCCGTTGACAGTAATATTGTTTGCATTAGCGGCATAACCGCCGCCGATGGCTGCGCCCTCGCTGGTTTTTGCTTCAATTCTGCCGCCGTTTATGACAATGTTGCTTGCGGATTTGTTATAATCGCCGCCGATAGCCGCAGGGTAGTTAGAGCTTGCCGCATTAAGTCCGCCGCAGCTGCTGCCGCAGATATGGCCTGCTTCTCCGCTGTGCTGGCAGGATATGGTGAGCGTTCCGCATTCGGTACTATCTGAGTTCTTGGACAGCGCGGCGTAATTATAGGTTGTGGAAATAATATTGTCCGTGTTGTCGGCAAGGATTATGTTTACGTTTCCGCTGCTGTTTTCGGCAATTTCAACAGCGCTGTATTCATTCAGACCTCTTTCGATATTTATCCCCGCAAAAGTAATGTTTGCGGAAACGTCGCTCTCAATGTAAATGTAATTGCTGCACGGCTGCGTTGGGTCAACATTTTTTATAGTAATGCCCTTGTCCGATAAAATTTTCAGCGTGGAGCCGTCAATTTTATAGTCTGTTCCGTAGACAAGAGGCTTGCTGCTGTCCGTTGCACAGAAGTCAAGCTTCATATTTTCAGCGTTTGACAAACCGCTTTCGGTGTAAATATAGTCAGTGGTTGTATCGCCTACCGTTACGCTGTTTCTGCCGCTTTTCGGCATGAAAACGTAGGATTTGTCAACCTTGGTGGAGGAATTGATGAGGTCGGTTTTGTATGTGCTGTTTGACGGATATGCTTTTCCGTTTACGGTAATGCTTTCATTGCCCGAGTTATCTATTTCCAGTAAAATCAGCTCTCTGCCGCTTGAGTCCTTCGGCAGGGAGGACATACCTATTTTGTCGGAATGTACGGTACAGCTATCGCCGCACTTCGGATATACCGAGCCGCCGTCTATTACGATGTCAGCAGGCTTTGCCACGCTGTCGGTAACGCCGATTGCGTCAGCGCTGCCGCTGCCGACTGCGTAAACAACGCCGTCGGAAATTCTGATTATGCCTGTTCTGTCCGAGTTGCAGTTGACTCCTGCGCCGACAGCGACTGCGCCTGTGCCGTTGCTGTCATAAGCGGTATTTGCGTAGATAGTGCCTCCGCTTATGTTTATGCTGTCAAATCTGCTGCAGTAAGCAGCGCCTATTGCCGCGCCGTAAAAGCGGCTGCCGCTGGAATTTCTGAATGCACTGCCGTATGCCGAAATTATGCCGCCGCTTATGTTTATAGAGCCAATGCCGCCGTTAGTGGCGCTGCCAATGCCTGCGGCGCCATTATCTCCATGTGCCTCAATTATGCCGCCTGAAATGTTGATGTCGGATACATCGGCTAAATTGCTGCCGCCGATGCCTGCGCCGTCATGGCCTACAGCTAAGATCATGCCGCCTTTTATGTATATGCCGCCGGTTTGGGTTCCATAATTACATCCTGAAGCGCCTATGCCAGCGCCGTGTCCCTTGCTGCACCTTGCGTCAAGCAAGCCGCAGTTCATGTCGCACTGATGGTTTTCCTCATCTGCGTGTTCGCAAGTGATTGTAAGCCTTCCGTTTTTGGACAGCTTTTCAATGCCTGCCGCGTTCACGCCGTTCAGATAGTTGGAAGTCCCACCTTTAAGGGTTATGGTTACGTTCGCAGAGCTGTCGCCCATGGATATAGCAGCGCCGTCGGTTGTTCTGATTCGCAGGGAGTCAAGCGTAATGTTCGCGTCGACGCCGTTTTTAATAAAGATTTTTGCGTTGACAAATTGATTGTTTACGCTCTGTATTGTTATAGGTGTGCTTTTCAGAATGGTCAGCGTTTGAGTTTCCTCGTTATAGCTGTAATCTCCGTTCGCAGCGGTTCCTCCGCTTATAAGAAATTTGCCGTCTACATCTTCAGTGTCTGCGCCGACAAACAAAGTTCCGCCTGCTATCATTGCCGAAACAGTAAGGGCGCCAGCTGCGAGCAATGCCGCAAGCTTGAATTTCCTGCCATGTTTTTGTTTCATTTTGCCTCCTCTTATTTCTCTTTAGCCGCAGTTTTAGTGCGGGATTGATATATTATCCACTAATTTATTTTTACCACATAACGTCCTGTTTTGTCAATCATCGCATCGCTTATAAACTTCATCGCCTGTGCTCCGGTTTACGTTTATGGATATTGACATATCTCTATCTCCGTCCTATACTGAATAATCGAATTTCTGTCCTACTTTTTTCTCGGCTTCGGTCTGCACGTTATCGCTCATGCAGAGCTGGCTCTGGTCTTTTATCTTCTGCAGCAGCTCCTCCAACGATGATGCGGTTACGGTAACCGTTTCCGTGTCGTCCGACTTCTCTAACCGCTCTTTTTCAGCTTTCTTGGCTTCTTTGCGTGCCTCGGCTTTTTTCTCAGCCTTTTTCTCCTGTGCCTTCTTCTCTATGCGTTC
>ERZ1673741.1379-NODE-1379-length-20214-cov-7.837542_pt1 | contig 20214 bp, 16 predicted proteins | sample MGYA00580209_ERZ1673741 | MGnify/ENA primary metagenome ERZ1673741 (study PRJEB41218, sample SAMN15661754) | gut metagenome | host: Homo sapiens | place: Canada: London | collected 2015-08-20/2019-03-30 | study: EMG produced TPA metagenomics assembly of... | reverse complement strand
GTAAAAAATAAACGGTAATTTAATTTAGGGCTTATTTTTCATACCCGGCAGGTCGGGAGTTCAAATCTCTCCGCCGCTACCATTTGAAATTATACCTAAGGATTTAATATCTTTAGGTTTTATTTTGATAAAAATTATTGAAATAAATTATATCTTTGATAAAATTATTATGATATGAGGTATGTGTTATGTATAAAATGATTGTAACTGATTTAGATGGAACTTTATTGAATAAAAATAAGAATGTAAGTGAAAAAAGCAAAAAATATTTGAAAGAGCTAAAAGACAAAGGTTATATCATATGTGTAGATACAGGTAGAACTTTAGGAAGAGCTAAATATGCATTAGGGGGATTTGATTATATTAATTATATAATTGGAAATAATGGAACGTATATTTATGATGTAAGTAATGATAAAAGTTTATATAAAAGTTCTATTAAAACTGAAAATATTAAAGCGTTATTTATAAAATATTTAGATGAATATGAAGTTTTTGAAATAAATAGTTATGAGAATATTTTGAGTTATCGATCAAGAACAGGAAATATTGAACCATATGTTGAAAAAATAGATAGTAAAGATGAATTTTTTGATAAAATAAATGAAGTGTATAATGTTACTATAAGTTTAAAAAATAAAAGTATGGTTAATGTATTTTTAGAGGATTTAAAAAATAATTATAAATATATTGGTTCATTTATAATGGAAGATTCTTTTTCAAATAAAAAATGGATAACTCTTATAAATCAAAATGATAATAAATTTAATGGATTATGTATATTAAAAGATAAAATAGGTATAAATAATAATGATATTATAGCGTTTGGTGATGGACTAAATGATGTCGTAATGGTTGAAAATGTTGGTTTTGGTGTTGCAATGAAAAATGCTTTAGACGAAGTAAAAAATAAAGCAAATGATATTACATTAGACGACAATAATAATGATGGCGTAGTTAATTATTTAAAAAGTATATTAAAATAATTTTAGACTTTAATTTTAGTCTAGTTTATGTTATTCTTTATATATAAAGATAGGGTGTTTGTTAGTGAAAAATATTAAATATTTATTGTTTATGTTATTATTAATTCCATTAAATGTTTTTGCAATAGAGTTTTATTGTGATAGAACTGTTAAAAGTGGTAATGATTTTAAATGTATATTATCTAATTCTTCTAATAGTTTGTATAATTTAACTGCTAATTTAGATTATGGTAACGATATTAAATTAAAGAGTGAAGTATATTCAAAAGGTTATAGTAATAGTGGTAATAATAGTAATTTAAATATTATAGGGCCTGGATTTAATGCTCCAACTACAATTGGAATATTTACTTTTAGTGCTCCTAAGATAGGTAATGATCAAAAATATGTTATATCCTTAAGTGAAGTTAAATTTAAATATTTAAGTTCTGAGAGTAATTTTCATGATAATGGATATTTAAAATATACAATTACGGTTAAAGGAGATGGAAGTGGCAATACTACTAATTCTACGACAATTACAACAACTACAACAACTACGACAACTACAACAACTGCTGTAGGTAATAAAAGAAAGTATGAATTAAATTTATATTTTATGGATGAGAGTCAAACATTAATTAAAACGGGATGCGAGACAACTGGAGATGCTGGATGCGAGACACATATTGCCAATATAATTCCTCCAACAAATGAAGGATTTGAATTTGTTGGATGGAGTGAAGATGCTCTTTGTGAAAATTATAAAAAATATAGTGTTTATAATTTAACTAAGAATTCAAGTTTATATGCTTGTTTTAAAAATAATAGTAGTGATACTATTAATTACTTAAAAGATCTTAGTGTTGAAGGATATGAAATTAATTTTAGTAAATTTATTTATAGTTATAATATAAGTATTAAAGGTGATACATCAAAATTAAATGTGGTTGCGAATGCAGTTAGTGATACTGCCGTTGTTAATATAAGTGATAATGTAAATGATTTAGTTGATGGATTTAATACAATAACAATAGATGTCGTTGATAATGATGTAATTACTACTTATGCTTTATTAGTAAGTAAAAATATAAGTGATGATCCACCAATGCTTAAAAATATAACTATAGATAAATATAATTTAAATTTTAAACAATCTGTGTTTGAATATAATTTATTAGTTAAATATGGTGTTAAAAAGTTAAATTTAAATATAGTTAACGATGATAATTATGAATATGAGATAACTGGAAATGATAATATAAGTGATGGAAGTCAAATAGTAATTAAAGTTAAAAATGGTTTTCTAGAATCAAATTATGTTATTAAAATAAAATATGAAAGTTTTATTGATTCTTATTTAAATTATATTTATGGTATTAGTTTTGGAGTATTTTGTATTATAGTTTATTTTATAGTTAAATATATGAGAAGTGATAAATATAAACTTAAGAAAGAGAAAAAAGAAGTAAAAAATGTTAATTTAGAACCTCCAAAAGATAGAGCAATAAAGAAAAATAGTAAAGTTAAAAAAACTAAAAAACAAAAACAAGAAAAAATTGAAAAATTGTAAAGAAAGAAGCTATTTAATAGTTTTTTTCTTTTTTTTATGGTAGACTTAAGGAGTGATAATATGGAAGGAAAAGAGAAAATATATGAATTTTTAGATTATATTTCTTATGAGAAAAAATATTCGGATTATACAGAGAAAAATTATGAGTTAGACTTATTTAAATATTTTGAATATTTAGATAAGAATAATTTAAATTATTTAACTGTTAAATATAAGGATGTATCTAATTTTACTTTATTTTTAGCTAAACAAAATTATAAAAGTACTACTATTAATAGAATTGATAGTTCAATAAGAAGTTTTTATAATTATTTAGAGTTAGAAGAAAAGATTAATGGAAATCCTTTTAAGGCAGCAAGTAATTTAAAAGTTCCTAAGAGGTTACCTAATTATTTTAAGTATGATGAGTATTTAACTATGATAAGTGTTATTGATAAAGATGATTATGAATATCGTAATAGACTTATTTTGGAAATGCTTTTTGCTACTGGATTAAGAGTTAGTGAATTATCTAATATTAAAATTAAAGATATTGATTTTAGTGAAAGAGAAATTAAGATAATGGGTAAGGGAAGTAAGGAAAGATTTGTGTTCTATAATAAGGAATGTGCAATTGTTCTTGATTCTTATTTGAAGGAATGTAGAAGTAAACTATTAAATGGTAAAGATAGTGAATATTTATTTATTAATCATTTAGGAGATAAGTTAACTGATAGAGGGATAAGACTTATAATTGATAAAATTGTTAAGAAATCATGTATTAAATCAAAAGTATCACCCCATACATTTAGACATACTTTTGCAACTATGTTGTTAAATGAAGGTTGTAATATTAAAAGTGTGCAAGAATTATTGGGACATTCTAGTTTGGGTACGACAGGTATTTATACTCATTTAACTAATGATGAGGTAAGGCTTGCTTATATGAAGGCTCATCCTAGAGCATAATAAACATTTTAAGGGAGGAAGATTTAATGACAAAATATGTTTATTTGTTTACTGAAGGTAACGCTGATATGCGTAATCTATTAGGTGGTAAAGGTGCAAATTTAGCTGAGATGACAAATTTAGGTTTACCAGTTCCTCAGGGATTTACTATTACTACTGAAGCATGTACAAAATATTATGAAGATGGAAAAGAAATAAGTCCAGAGATTCAAGATCAAATTAATGAGTATATTGGTAAAATGGAAGAAATTACTGGTAAAAAATTTGGCGATAAAGAAAATCCTTTACTTGTTTCTGTAAGAAGTGGTGCTAGAGCATCTATGCCTGGTATGATGGATACTATTTTAAATTTAGGTTTAAATGAAGATGTAGTTGAAGTATTAGCTGAGAAATCTAATAATCCAAGATGGGCATGGGACTGTTATAGAAGATTTATTCAAATGTATTCTGACGTTGTTATGGAAGTTGGAAAGAAATACTTTGAAGAATTAATTGATAAAATGAAAGAAGAAAAAGGTGTTAAGTTAGATGTTGAACTTGATGCTGATGATTTAAAAGAACTTGCTAGAGAATTTAAAGAAGAATATAAAAATAAAATTGGTTCTGAATTCCCAAGTGATCCTAAAGAACAATTAATGGGCGCTATTAAGGCTGTATTTAGATCATGGGATAATCCAAGAGCTAATGTGTATAGAAGAGATAATGATATTCCTTATTCATGGGGAACTGCTGTTAATGTTCAATCTATGGCTTTTGGTAACATGGGTGAAGATTGTGGAACAGGTGTTGCGTTTACTCGTGATCCAGCTACTGGAGAAAAAGGATTATTTGGTGAATTCTTAACTAATGCTCAAGGTGAAGATGTTGTTGCTGGTGTTAGAACTCCAATGCATATTAGTGAAATGGAAGAAAAATTCCCAGAAGCATTTAAAGAATTTGTTAGTGTTTGTAATACTTTAGAAAATCATTATAGAGATATGCAAGATATGGAATTTACTGTTGAACATGGTAAACTTTATATGTTACAAACTAGAAATGGTAAGAGAACAGCTAAGGCCGCTTTAAAGATTGCTTGTGATTTAGTTGATGAAGGAATGCGTACTCCTGAAGAAGCTGTTTTAATGATTGATCCAAGAAATTTAGATACTTTATTACATCCTCAATTTGATGAAGCTGCTATAAAGAATGCTAAAGCTATTGGTAAAGGATTAGGTGCATCACCTGGTGCTGCTTTTGGTAAAGTTGTATTTACTGCTGATGATGCTGTTAAGTGGGCTGAAAAAGGTGAAAAAGTTGTTTTAGTAAGACTTGAAACTTCTCCAGAAGATATTACTGGTATGAAAGCTGCTCAAGGTATTTTAACTGTTCGTGGTGGTATGACTAGTCATGCAGCAGTTGTTGCTCGTGGTATGGGCACTTGTTGTGTATCTGGTTGTGGTGATATCCATATGGATGAGGCTAATAAGAAATTTACTTTAGCTGGTAAAACATTCCATGAAGGTGATGAAATCTCTATTGATGGAACAACTGGAAATATTTATGAAGGTATTATTCCAACTGTAGATGCTACAATTACTGGTGAATTTGGTCGTGTAATGGCATGGGCTGATGAATTTAGAACATTAAAAGTTAGAACAAATGCTGATACTCCAAGAGATGCTAAGAAGGCTCATGAACTTGGTGCTGAAGGTATTGGACTTTGTAGAACAGAGCATATGTTCTTTGAAGAAGATAGAATTGCTGCTTTTAGAGAAATGATTTGTGCAGATACTTTAGAAGAAAGAGAAACTGCTTTAGAAAAGATTTTACCTTATCAACAAGGTGACTTTGAAGCTTTATATGAAGCATTAGAAGGTGATAGTGTTGTAATTCGTTATTTAGATCCACCTCTACATGAATTTGTTCCTACTGAAGAAGCTGATATTGAAAAACTTGCTAAGGCTCAAAATAAACCAGTAGAAAGAATTAAAGAAATTATTGCTGGATTACATGAATTTAACCCAATGATGGGTCATCGTGGTTGTAGACTTGCTGTAACTTATCCAGAAATAGCTAAAATGCAAACTAGAGCTGTAATTCGTGCTGCTATAAATGTTAAGAAGAATCATCCTGATTGGGATATTGTTCCGGAAATAATGATTCCACTTACTGGAGAAGTTAAAGAACTTAAATATGTTAAAGATATAGTTGTTGCAACTGCTGATGAAGAAATTGCTATTGCTAATGTTGAATTAAAATATCAAGTTGGTACTATGATTGAAATTCCAAGAGCAGCAATTACTGCTGATGAAATTGCTAAGGAAGCTGAATTCTTCTCATTTGGTACTAACGATTTAACTCAAATGACATTTGGATTCTCTAGAGATGATGCTGGTAAATTCTTACCAAGTTATTATGCAACAAAGATTTATGAGGAAGATCCATTTAAAACCCTTGACCAAAAAGGCGTTGGAAAATTAATCGAAATGGCTGTTAAGGGTGGAAAATCAACAAGACCTGATATTCAATTAGGTGTATGTGGTGAAACTGGTGGAGATCCTAAATCTATCGAATTTTATCATAATGTTGGACTAGATTATGTATCTTGCTCACCATTTAGAGTTCCAGTTGCTAGACTTGCTGCTGCACAAGCTGCGATTAAAGCGAGAAATAATAAATAATAAATATAAAATAAAGTCAAGGTTGGTTTTGAACTAAATCTTGGCTTTTTGTTTTATATGAATAATAATGAAAAATCTTATAAAAATTGAAAAAAAGTAGAAAAATAAAAGACTACAAATAATATTTGTAATCGTTAAAATACATAAGTGGTTTAAAATAAATGTAAGTTTTTTGGCCTAGAAGACATATCTAATTCAATAATTTGATTATTTAAAGTATTAATAATTCTTCTTTCCTTTGTATAAATTATACCATCAGCCATAAAACAAGAAATTGACCTAATATACTTTTCTAGCTCATCATTTTTTTTAATATCTTTCAAAAAATTAATTATATAATCATAATTCTTTTTACTTTTTATATCTGTATTAAATACTATTCCTTCATATTCCTGATATCCGATAGCATCATCTTCTATAACTTTTACTAAATTTGAATTTCCTGCTACATAAGGTTTTAAAAAAATTGAAGGAGAATCAACTTTACTAAGAAAAGCTGTATCAAATTCTAATCCTGAAATAAATTCAATAGCTTTATTTTTTAGAGGAACAATTTGAAATAATACTTTTCTATATTTTTCATTAACATCGTTTTTCTCAAAGTAGTAATCAAGATATACGAAATTATCCTCTTTATCAATAAAATATAATTTATTTGCATCGACTAAATAATATTTTCTTTTTTCATTTAGCTTTTCTTTTTCATCTTTTCGCAATTTTATTTGTTTTATCATGTGTTCACTTCCTTGTTTAAGTTATAATAACAAAAAATTATTAAAAAATAAAGGAAAAATGTTAAATCATTTTTGTAAGGAAAATTTTCGGATGGAGTCCTATTTTTATTGAAAAATAAAAATTATAGTAAGGCTAGAAATAGTCTCCTTTTTTAATAATAAAATTATAATAATTAAAAATGAATAACAGGAGAAATTAAAATGTTTCCATTAAAAATAAAACCTTTTTTTAAAACTTATTATGTTAAAAATGATATTACTTCTGGAGGTATTAATTGTTGTGAAACAAATGCTTTTAACATTTATTATAATGGTGAGATTGAAAAGAATATTATTCTTGGTACTTATTTGAGTGATGAAAATGATTCAATATCATTAAGTGCAAAATGTTTAAAATGTGGTCGGTTAATTAAAGTATTTAATAGTTGTATAGATGGTTATGATGCTAATTGTGAAGATGATAATACTTTAAGAATAATTAATAAAAATAAAGTTAAAGATAAACTTTTTAATTGTAGTCGTTGTAAAGATAGTAAATTTTCTATTTCTATAAAATACGAATATCCTGATAAAGAAGAATTAAAAGAACTTGGATTTAAAGATATATCTAATGCATTTACTTGGATAACTGTTTCACTTACTTGTAATAATTGTGGAAAGAAATATAAAAAATTTATTGATTTTGAATCTTAATTAAAAAAATTTTTTTGCTTGATTATATCTGTTATTATTTGTTATTATAAATTCTAAGAAAGAAGTTATATATTATGATAAAAAGTTTAAAAGACTTAAATAAAGATTTAAAGATACAAATATGTAATTGCTATGAAAAGCGCCATGATTTTGATTATTTAAGGGAAAAGTTTAATTATTTTGAAAATAATATTTTATTAAGTATTTTATATTCTACTGGTAAATATGATAAAGAATTAAATAAACTTTTATGTAAAACATGTATTGGTAATAAAAAAATATTAATTAACAGTGATGCACATTATTGTTCAATTTATGAAAATATGAATTATACATATGGTATGTTTGATTTTGCTGTTGCAAATGGGTTTAATGTTATTTTAAATGGTGGAGATATTATTGAAGGAGATGTTAAGCCCAGAAATGATTTAAATGTTCTACAACAAGCAGAATATTTTATTAATGAATATCCTTTTGATGAAAATATTAAAACATATGCATTACTTGGAAACCATGACTATAGAGCAATAAATAAGCATCCATTTGTAAGAGGTATTATATCATCAAGAGACGACATAAATATTTTAGATTTAAAAAAATCATTTATAAATTGGGATGGGAATATAATTAGTTTACAACATACTATAGATTCTTATAAATTAAGACTCCCTTATACTATTGAATGTTTGTGTTTTAAAGGACATTCACATTATTATCATATAAAAGTAAAAACTGGCGGCAAAGGAGAAAGAATCTTTATTCCGGCTATGTGTGATGATCCAGTTATAAATTTATCAAATGTAGAACTTGATAAAAATGCTACTAGACCTGGATTTTTAACCGCTGAAATATTTGATGATAACATAGTGGTCGTACATTATTCTTTTATTAATAATAAAATTGAAAAGAAAAATGAATTTAAAAAGGTATTAGTAAAAAAGTAAGTAGATAATGAGTTATTTTAATTGTTAAACAATATTTTAGAAGAGGATTATTGATTGTATTTAATAGTAATATAATGTTTTTTATAGTATAATATAAGTATATTATTGGAGGTATATAATGTTAGAAAATAAATTAGGAATTACTAATTCAGTGGATCTTGCTCATGAAGAAGAAAGAATTACTAAACTAAAAGCATTAGAATTATTTGATACAAATAAAATAGATGAATTTGAAATAGGAACATTTAAAGGATTATCTTGTATTCATAAATATTTATTTGATGATATATATTCATTTGCTGGTAAAATAAGAAAAGAAAATATTGCTAAAGGAAATTTTAGGTTTGCATCTTGTATGTATTTAGAAGATATTTTACATAAAATAGATAATATGCCTCAAGATACTTTTGAAAATATTATAAAAAAATATGTAGAAATGAATATAGCTCATCCATTTAGAGAAGGAAATGGTAGAAGTACTCGTATTTGGTTAGATTTAATATTAAAGAAAGAATTAAATAAAGTAATTGATTGGAGCAAGGTTAATAAAGAAGATTATTTACTTGCTATGGAAAGAAGCCCAGTTAAAGATTTAGAAATCAGATTATTACTTCAAAATGCACTAACTGATAAAATTAATGATAGACAGGTTTTTATGAAGGGAATAGATTCTAGTTATGAATATGAAGGATATAATGCATATCCAATATTTGAATTAGATAATAATAGTTAATAGTAAATTTATTTTATAAAATAGCTAAGATAAATATATCTTAGCTATTATTTATTTGTTTTCTTTTTTAATAAGTTTAGCATGAACCACCATTTTATCACTATTATTATAACAAGTTGATAAAGTAAGTATATTGTCAGTAGATGCAACATTTGTATCAAAGTTATGACTGCTTCTATCTTTAATCATATCTAAAAAGTTTTGATATTCTGTTTCATCATTAAAATTTGTTTGTAAGTAATCACTGGTAGTTGGTATGCGGTAAACACTAAATATTTGCCATAAACTATTTTCTGTTTCTGTAGATATTTTGATAACATAATTATTTGTATTGTTAAGCCATCCGTTATTTAAAACATTTTTTAATGTTCCAAACATAGTTTTATCAGATCTTCCATGAGCATAGATAATAGTGTTTTTGTTATTAGTACCGTTGTTTCTATAATCTAAAAATACCCATCCACCTCCGTTGTAAGATTTATTAAAACTATGCGTTAGATAGTAATCATTGTCACTACTTTGAACAAAAGGATAATTTATATTTGTACCATTTACCTTTAACCAACCAACAACATCTTGATTAGTTCTTTTTAAACCATTAAAATCAACATTTATCATATTCATATTTATATAATCCCAATAAGGATTTTCTTTTGGAACTTCTATTACAGGTTCAATTATTTCAGTGTTTTCGGTGTCTTGTATTTCTTCTACATTTATATTTTCTTGAATATTAGTTATTTCGTAATTTGTTTTATTTGAATCTATTTTCCATTTAATTATATTAAATATGGATATTAATAATGTTATACTAGATGTAATAATTATTAGAATAAGTATTATATTTTTCCATTTGATTTTTATTTTTCTTCTTTTCATATATTTATTCCTTTACAATTGGATTAAAATTTTCAATTGATTCAATTAATTTAGGGTGCTTTATAACAAAATGTATTGTTGGATTAGAATTTTTTGAAATAATTACATAATTATTTTTAAGTAGTGATATAGTAATATTTTTAAACGTTTTTTCTTTTATATAATTTATCTCATAATTCTTTTCGCTTTTTACATAATCTTTTGTCAATTTTAAATGTTCCATATATTCTTTGTAGGTATAGTTAATTTTTGTATTATAAAATAAATTATTTAATAAAAGGGAAGGTGAATCTTTTTTAAAATCATCCTCTTTAATTATATAGGTATAATCATTAATTTTACTATTTTTGGTAATATTTTTTATGTATTTTAGTTCATCATTTTTCCATTTGATTATTTTATCAATATCTTTGGGATTTATTTTATTTCTTTTTAATATTTTAATAAGTAATTCATTAGAAATAGTAAATATAGGTAGTGATGAAAGATATCTTGCTCTATCACATATTATGTTTTCATCTTTTCTTAAAAATAACTCATATTCTTTTGAATTGTTTTCTCTATATATTTCCATAAGTGGTTTAGCTTTTTTTAGAAGTAAGTCACTTTTTTCTTTATAATACTCAATTTCATTTTTGTTTGTGGTTAAGTAGTACATTCCTTTATTATGATGTCCTTTAATGCACTCTCCAGTTAGTGCAACTGTTCCTGAAACATAATTGAAATGATTATATATATCATTTTTATTATCTTTTAGATAGTAAGGAGAAATTTGTCCAGTCATATAAATCGGAATCCAACTTTCTAGTCCTAACATCATTTCTTTAAATGGTCTATCTAAATTGTGGATAATGTTTAAGTGATGTCCTTTTTTTAAACACATTGCAATAGCATACATCCATTTTTTGCCGAAATCAATATCTTCTGCCATGTCTTCCATAGGCATATCACTACACATGAAAATATCTTCTTTTGATTTAGAGAGAACAGTTGCTTTAAAAAAGTTTAATTCTCCTTTTTTCATTTCTTCTAATCCGTAATAGTGTTTAGTTTTAGCTTTATAAAATGGAATATTTGGAACTTTTAATTCATTAAACTTTATTACTTTTATATAGTCATCTAAATTGAATGAATCAAGATTATATAGAAAATCTGATGTTTGATTTTTAATAGATGTTGTTTCACTGGTTAACCAAGAAAATAAAGTATTGTAATAATTATTGACAGAAAAATCACTTTTTTTACATCCAATTATTGTTTGTAAATTGTATATATCTTCTGCACTTTTATACCTTGAAAAAATATATGAACATATTTTATTAGAAAACTCTATTGGATTAGATGGTTTTGCTTTACCATTTTTTATTCTTGAAATATGTGATGCATCAAATACAATATATTTTGCCATTTCATTTATATTTATATTAAGTGTATTTATTAATGTGTTTAAATTATTACTAAATGTTGTAAAATTAAAGTTATTATTTGCTAATGAAGTATTAAAATCTTTTTGAATTTTATCTAGCGAATATTGTTTTTGCTCATTTTCTTGTGCAATATTAAAAAGTGCTGTTGTTAATTTATTTAATTGTTCACTTTTCACTAAAGGAGTTCTTTCACCACTACGATATCTACTTATGACAGACTCTGATAATCCTGATTTCGTAGATAATTTTTTTGAAGAACAATTTAATTCTTTTAGATATCTATTTAATATTTCATTAAATTTCATAGATTATCACTTCCTTAATTATTATTATACTATATTTTAATTTATGCTAAAATGACTTTCCATTAAAAACATTGATTTTTGTGGCAAGTTAGTTGCTCTTTGAATTGTTTCAAATTATAATTTTAAATATAAAGGAGGAGTTTGATATTATGAAACTTGATAAACTAAATATTTCTAAAAAAAATTATATTATAATAGGTGTTGTTGTTCTTGTTATTATAGGAGGAATTATTTTGCTTACTAAAGGTGGCAGAAATGGTAAAGGATTATTTTATAATCCTGATTCTAATATAAAAATAGTTAAGTCGAATGCTAATAATATAGAACTAGAAGATTATAATACGAATGAATTTTCTATTAAAAAACCAATAGGATGGAAAGTTGACACATTAGGTGATTATATTCATTATACAATTAAAGTATATAATCCAGAAAATCCTAATTATCAGTTTTTCTTTAATATGAAAACTGAGGGTTATAACAAATCAGAAGATGCGAAAAGATGGCAACAAAAATATTATCCTAATAATATGTTTGCTAAAACTAGTGTAATAGCTACTAAAGATACTTTAGGTTTTTATAAAATATTTAATGACTTAGGTACTTTAAATAATACTAGTAGATTTACATTTCCAACATTAACTGAATTTACAGTAATTGATAATTTAGGTAAGGGGAGTTTAGGTGGAGATATGTTAAGAGCAACATTTAAAGATGCAAATGGTAAAGAAGGAGAAGGAATATTTACGGCTTATGTGTATGATGTGGGTTCTTACTATGTGTCAGAAAATATAATTTCGGGTAAAAAAATAGATATACAATATTTAAATGTTTATGATACTATTTTTATTACTGCGCCTAAAGACGAATTTATTGATTGGCAAGATACGTTAAATACTATTTGTTCTTCACTTAATTTTACTGACACATTTATAAATGGATTTAATAAAGAACAAGATGCTGCTATGAAGAATTTTCAACAAATTAGGGCAATAGGTAATCAAATAAGTGATGGAATAATGGATTCTTGGAATAAGCGAAATAAGTCTTTTGATATTATGAGTCAAAAACAAAGTGATGTAACTCTTGGTTATGAAAGAGTATATGATACGGAAACTAATGAAATATATAAAGCTTATAATGGATTTACAGATGATTATGATGGGGAAAGATATAAAGCTATAACTGATGATATGTACACACAAAAAACGAGTGGATATATAGAAAAATAGGATGATTATATGAATAGTAAAAAAATGATTTATGTTGTTAGTGTATCTATTGTGTTTATTATTATTATTATTTCTATAGTTATTATTAAAAATAGAAAACAGGAATTAAATGATCATACACCACCAGAGGCAAACTCAATATTGGATGCACTTAAGAAAAAATATCCAGATAAAGAATATCAAAAACTAAATGGTGGAGAAATATTAACTGAAGATACATCATTTAGTAAATACTCATTTATAACTAATAATTCTATATATATTTTTAATCCACAAAAGTTAGATAATGGAGAGTTTGTTTATAAAAAAGTATATGATATAGACAAAAATATTAAGGTTATGAATATTGCTCCAAACTCAGGACCAGACATAAAATTTTACGATTATAATGATATAATATATACCTTACATGATGATAATACGGATAATAAAGTTACAGATAGTTATGAAATGTATTTAAATGCTAATTATAATTTAAGTGATTATCTTAAATGGGAATACTCAACAGAATTTCTTGGAAAAAAGATTGATTATGATTTTATGTCCGAATATGCTTATGTAAAGGATAATATTTTATATAGTAAAAACTATGGAAATGATAAATATCCAACTATTGAAAAAATAAGTGGTAATTATGAGGGGGAAAAAGTAATTAGAATATATAATGAAAGAATAGTTAAAACAGATAAAGGTTTTTATGAATTAATGAGTTACTTTGATAATGATTTAAATAAAAGAATTATTACTACTGTAAAAATTAATATGTTAACTAGATATTATGATGAAATATTAACATTTACATATAAATATGTAGTATTAAAAGATTATACATTTATACCTATAAATGATGTTATGGAAAATAGAGTAAGAGAATATTCAGATGATTATTACTTAAGTGGATTTAATTATATGAATGAGGTTAGATATGAGGAATAATGGGAGGAGTGGAACATAGAGAAAATATTACAATCAAATAATAAAATATATAATCATTCAAAAATAAAGTGCGATAGCAAATATCACAAATTTAAGCCTACATTATTTGTGAAATAGGAAATTATAGTTGGAAACTGAAAATAAAATAATATGTGTGTTTTTAAGATTGCCCATTGTTGTAAATGGTTCAAGCTATGTGTTAGTACTAATATAAAAATGCGTAAAAATCCAAATTATTATCTGATTAAACAACAATTTTATATTGAAATTAACATATGAAAAAAATAGTTTAATATTTATTAACTTATTTATTGATTTTTAAAATTTCAAATAATATACTTATACTAGTGAGAGGTAGGCTTGAAATGACTAAGAAAAAAGATATTAAAATTGATGGGCAATTATTTATAGGAGAAGATAATTTAATTAAAGATTCTGAAGATATTAATGTAATAACAGAAGAAAATTTAAAAGAATATGCAGATATGTTACAGTTTGATACCTTAGCACAAGAATGTATTTTGGAAGATTTAAGTAAATCTTATAATATAAATATAGATGATATGTTTATATTAATTCATGAACTTAAGAGAAGAGGAAATAATATTGTGACTTTGAATACATCAGCAAAAAATAATGATGATGATTTAGATACTATGGTTACTTTAATACGTAATTTTGGGCATGAACAATTAATTAATGATTTATCTTATAATATTGTAGATAATAGTGAACAGTTAAGAATTATGTTAATATCTGATACGAGATTTGGAAGTGTTTATCAGCAAACAACCATTTTAAATGATATGTATTTGAAAGCTAAAGATATGGGAGTTAAATATGTATTCTTAACAGGTGATGTAGTTGAAGGGGTTTATAGAGGAGTAAAAAGTATTTATAATAGTACTCTTCATAAAGATGGTTATAAGGATCAAGCAGAGTATGTGGCATCTTGTTTTCCTAGAGTAGAAGGAATTACTACTTATTTTATAACTGGTGAACATGATTTAAGTTTTTTAAGAGGTACTGATAAGATTGACATTGGTAAGTTAATTTCTAGTCGTAGGGATGATATGATTTATCTAGGCCCTAAGAGAAAGAAAGTCTCATTCATATGCGATGATAAGAGAAGTGGGAATATTTCATTATATTTACATCATTCTAGTGGAAATGTACCGTATACTATAAGTTATAAACCACAACAAAAGATATCTTCACTTAGAAATGAAGATAAGACTGATATTTTAGTTACTAGTCATTTTGCTGCTTGTGATTCATTTTTAAGAAGAGGTGTTAGAAGTTATCAAGTTCCTACTGTTACGGCAACAACTGATGAAATGAAAGATGCTAATACGCCCGTATACAATACGATAGGAAGTTGGATAGTTACTTTAAATAAAGATAAAAAAGGAAATTTAAAAGGAACTAGTCAAATGTATATTCCTTATTATAAAACTATCAAAGATGATTATCGAACTTTTAAAAAATTAGAGTTACTTGATCATACTACAATAAGTGTTCCGGAAATAAATGTTAAAGATGATAAAGATAAAATATTTGATATGTTAAAGAATGGTCAAAGTTTAGATGAAATAGCTAAAAAGGTAGGAATATCTTCTTTAAAATTAGGTGGTGTTATAGAACAGTTAAACACTAGAGGATATAATATAATTATTGTTGATAATAAGGTTGTTGTAAAGAAGAGTAAAAATAAAAATAATAAATTTATTAAACCTAATATGAGTGAATTAAAGAAAATTAGACAGTTATGGATATCTGATACTCATTTATGTAATGAAGCTCAACAACTAAATTTACTTAATAAGGTTTATAAGGAAGCTTATGATAGAGGAATAGATACCGTGTTACATTTTGGAGATGTACTTGATGGCGATTATCATAATAGACCTGAACATCAATACGCTTTATTTAGATTAGGTGCTTCAAGACAGCTAGATTATATTACTAATTATTATCCTAAGGTTGAAGGAATAGATACTTATTTTATAACGGGAACTCATGATCAAACTCATTGTAAAAATGGTGGGGTATTTATGGGGAAAGCTATTGAAGAAAAAAGACCCGATATGCATTTCTTAGGTGATGATAAGGGAATATTTAATCCTAAAGAAAGTATTAAAACAAGTGAAGAAATGTTCCATCCGGGCGGAGGATGTTCTTCTAGCTTATCTTATAAAATGCAAAAGTATATTGATAAAATGGAACCGGGTACTAAGCCTAATATTATTGGAAGTGGTCATTTTCATCAAAGCCATATGATGGCATATCGTAATGTGATTGCATTCTTAATCCCATGTTTAACTGCTAAAACTAACTTTGCAATTAGACAAGGATTAGAAAATACGATGGGTGCTTATTTTATTGATATGTATGTTAATAAAGATGGCGATATTGAAATGATTGAATTTGAAGAAAAAAGATATACGGAAAAAGATATTAAAAAAGATGATTATATGAAAACTAAACAGTTAGTTTTGAAAAGAGAAAATTAATTTATAAACTTCATCATTAGTGGTGATGTTTATTTTTATTTGCAAGACTGCCAGTGAATATTTAACAACTGCAACTTTAGATAAAATCAAAGATAACTATGCTGAATCACCATATAAATGTGAATAGGTTTTCTTTATGTTTAATTTTAGATAAATGAACATATAATATAATGTATGCTACTAGAGTTATTTGACTTTTCGTTAAAATTATAGTATACTTTTTATGTACTTGAGATAGTACTCGAGGTAAATGTTAGCCGCTTATGGATGGTGCGGGTTATAAATGATTCCAATCGCGAAATGTTAGCCGCTTATGGATGGTGCGGGTTATAAATGATTCCACTCGAAAATGTGTAAAGCTTCATCAATAATGATGGAGTTTTATTTTGGTTTATGATATATTATTCTCATTGAAAGGGTGATTGTTTTGGAAATTAAAACTGGATACATTTATCATATTAAAGATACTTTTTTTGATAAAATTAATGACAAGGGATTGATGATTAATCATGAAAATGGGAAGGCTAGGCCAACGTATTTTACCATTAAAAATGGAGATATTTTATGGTTTATACTATTAAGTAGCAAAGTATCCAAATATAAGCCAATTATTGAAAAGAAAATAAAAAAATATGGTAGTTGTAAATCTATAATGATAAGTGAAATTGCAAATAAAAAATCTGTTATATTAATTCAAAATGCATTTCCTACTTTAGAAAAATATATTGATCATATTCATACCGAAAATGGTGCACCGGTTAGAGTTGCAGATAACCTTAAAAATGAAATTTTATATAACTTCAATTCATTACTTGCTATGAAGAGGCAAGGGATAAATTTATTTTTTACTGATATTGATAAAATAAAAGAAAAAATGTTAAATGAGTTAGAAAATGATAAATTACATAAATAAAAAAGTGTTTTATATTAATATCTTTGATGAAAAGTTGATTCAAAAAATTAAGTAAATAATATTATGAGAAATATGAAAATAATTTTGTCCTAAGTGTTATTTTGAGGTAGTACATTGTATGTTTGGAGGTTTAAAATGAAAATTGTTATAAGTGGAATTAATAATGGATTTAAAGATATCACATTAATTGATGGAAATGTAATGCTTATTATGTCTATTTATGGAAATGGCGATTTGTACTGGACAATAACGGATGATAGTAAATTAATTAAAAATATGTTTTTTACTATCACTAGAGAAAATGGAGCAGTATATTCAATATTTCAAGATTTATTTGCGGATATAGAAAATGTAAATGTTTGTACTTTGGATGATGATATTTTTAATAATTATGAAGCTGAAAAATATAATAAAATATATCATGAGGAAGTTTTTAAATATGATTTTTATCATTATTTTGAATTGTACGATATAGAAAATAAGACTATTACTTGGTGTAGTGATGAATTCAATCACGATAATACTAATATTTTAAAGATAAGAAAAATAGATGATGAATTTGAACTTGAATTTATACCTAAATCTATATTATCAGGATTTATAAATGGAAGTTCAAATATTGGAAGAGTAACAATTAAATTTTGTAATTCTGGTAGTTATTATGCTCCTTTTAATGTTATGTTTATGCGTTTATTTAATAAATTGCAATTGGTTGATGATGTTAAAGATATAAAACATCAAGTTTCGATAGATGAATATATGTATAATAAAAATAAAGGAAAAAGATTGGTTAAGAGATAATCGTTAGTTATTATCTTTTTTAATTTTAGCTTTTATGTTAAAATCAAAATAGAAATGAGTGGTGTCATGGAAAGATTATATGGAGTAGTTAAAGAAGTATATATACCTTTAGAATATAATGAAAACAATATTTTATTAGATGTTATGGATAGACATAATATTGGTTTTAAAATAGATGTTGATGGTGAAGTAGAATCATATGAATTTGAACAAGATGAATTTAACTGCCAAATACTTAAAAATGATTTTGTAATGATTACTAAACAAACAATAGATGGAACTAATTTTGTAGATATAGAAAAAGTGGAAAGTGATTTAGATGAATAAAGGTTTAGAGTTATATAAACATAATGAAGAAGCATATAGAAAAATAGATAGTGCTTATCAAAGCGATGAAGATGTTGTCGGGATAGTTCATGCAACAGGTACTGGTAAAAGTTATCTTGCTTTAAATTTAGCATATCATAATCAAAATAAAAAAGTTGTATATATAGTTCCATCAAATGGAATAATTGAACATTTGGAAAACATTATTAAAGAATCCGGTTTAAATAAAGAAAAAGATTTTGCTAATGTTGAATTTAGAACCTATCAAAGTTTGATTAATTTATCACTTGAAGAGATGGAGAATATTGATTGTGATTTATTAATTTTAGATGAATTCCATCATTTAGGTGCACCAATATGGGGTGCTCGTACTAGAACATTTATCGAAACTCATTCTAACATTAAAATATTTGGAATGACTGCTTATACTATAAGAGATAGAAATACTTCATATGAAAGAGATATGGCAAATCCAGAAACTGATGAATTATTTTCTAATAAAATAATAAGTAGATACGACTTATGTGATGCCATAATTGATGGAATATTACCTCAAAATATAACTTATAAAACAAGTGTAATTGGTTTAGAAGAAATCTTAAAAAAATTAGAAGACAAAACAAGTTCTTTAGGTCTAGAAGAAGAAAATAAAAAAGAGTTAGAAGCTGCTAAAAAAAGAATAGCTGAAGCACCAAGTATAGCTAAAATAATAAAAGAAACAATTCATTCAAATTCCAAATTAATATATTTTTGTCCACCATTTTCAGAAAAAGGTGTAAACGATATAGAAACTATTAAAAAAGAAGCAATGGAATGGTTTAAACAAATAACTGCTGAAGAAAACATTGTTTTCTATAGAACAACAAGTGAGATGGGAACTGATGGAAAGAAAAATAGAGAAGCATTTTACCAAGATGTAGATTTAAGTGGTAATAATGTAAGTAATAAATTAAGAGTCATGTTTGCTATAAATCAATATAATGAAGGAATTCATGCTCCAAATGTTGATGGAGTAATTATGGGAAGAGGAACATCATCGGATATTGTTTTCTTTGAACAATTAGGTAGAGCTTTAGCCGTTAATCAAAATAATAATCCTATAATTATTGATTTAGCTGGAAATTATACTTATATTAATGAACTTGAAAATAACATTAAGGAAAGAGTTAAAGGACAAAGTCACAAAACAGGAAATATAATTGAAAGAAGAAATATCCCTGAAGTTAAATTTAATATTGAAATTCAAAACATAGATATATTTAATTTCTTGAGTGATTATTATAAAAAAATTAATCGAACATGGATGTTTTATTATGAACTTGCTAAAAAATATTATGAAACATATGGTGATTTAGAAATACCTCAAAAATTTAAAACCAATGATGGAGTAACTTATGATCCAAATGGTAAGATAAATTTAGGCAGATGGAAAACTAATCAAAGACAAAGATGCTTACCTGAAAGCGAACAAGGCAAATTACTTTCACAAATTGGTATGAGATTTGAAAATAAAATATCTACTTTATCATGGAAAGAAATGTATGAATATGCTAAAAAATATTATGAAGCATATGGAGATTTAGAAATACCTCAAAAATTTAAAACCAATGATGGAGTAACTTATGATCCAA
>ERZ1673741.1369-NODE-1369-length-20307-cov-4.735335_pt1 | contig 20307 bp, 20 predicted proteins | sample MGYA00580209_ERZ1673741 | MGnify/ENA primary metagenome ERZ1673741 (study PRJEB41218, sample SAMN15661754) | gut metagenome | host: Homo sapiens | place: Canada: London | collected 2015-08-20/2019-03-30 | study: EMG produced TPA metagenomics assembly of... | reverse complement strand
AACATGAAAAAAGACAATTATAGCTATTTTTGTCGCGATCTAGGTTCATGCCAATCAAAAGAAAATACTAATGTGGAATATCAATATCCGCCAGCAATGACAAATTTTCCTCCCGTATATAAATCACCAGACCTGTCAATTTCTTATTTAGGATGTAATGATTTTTTATCCGGAGAGTTAAGTATAATAAAAGTAAAATTAAGATCCGGAGTAGAAAGATTCGTTTGTATGAATAATGATACGAAAGTTTATTTATCTGAAAGGTTTACATTAGATGCTTTATTTTATAACGAAGAATTATTATCTTGCATCCCATTAGTAAATGATTTTGTTATTAGATATGATAAGGAGAATACGGATAATAAAATAGTATTATGTGGTATTATGGATTTATTTATTTCATACGCCTCTAAGATGCTTTTATAGAAATTAGGAAATAATATGGGTAGTAAGGAAAATTCCTTACTACCCATTATTTTATTTTTTATCTTTTTCGTCTTTCTCTTCTTTTTCAGATTCGTTTAAAGGCTGGTCTGGATAATCAAATACTCCTAATCCTAAATCACCTTGTTCTGTAATAACCTGTGCCATAATTACACCTCCTTTATATATTATGATCTTGTTACTAGATTTTTCTTTTTACGTAAAGAATAATATGTATAATTATCTTTATTGATAAGATTAGACGTAATATGAGCGCCTAATAAATAAGTATTTAAAAGGTTCTTAGAAGAAGCTCCATCTACAGACTTAGGTATATCTTTTAACTTAAACATACCTGTGCTACTAATCTGATTATACATATAGTTTTTAGCTTGCATATCGTCACCTCTAGACCCAGCAAACTCTTCCATAGTATTAGTTAACCCCCAGGATGCTAAAGACTCAAACTCTCTATCTGATGTCAGTGCACCTTTATCTCTACCTACTAATCGTCCAGTCTTATTATCTCTATTAGCAATACTACTAGACCATTTGTTTTTATGAGTAATAAACTGCTGTACTTTCTTAAGATGTAAATACATCACTGTACATTCTTGAGATGCTACAGCTCTACCATTCTTATCTCTGTATAATGCAGGTGTATATATTTTTTCTGTTAAAGGTACATTTATAATCTTCAAAGCTTCTATAATATCTGTCATAGAAGGATTTGTAGTACCGGTTCTCATTTGGAATCTTATCGGATATTCTTTCTTCATCCAATTCATGAATTGAGTATCTGATAATTTACTAAATAAATCTTTATAATATTTAGTATTAGTACCAGAAGTATCAACTCTATCCATTACTTTTATTATTAAATTCTCTACTTGTTTTCTTTTTTTAGGATCTAAAGCCATATTTTATCACTCCAGTCTTATAGTAGTTTGTCCAAGATGAACATTTGTAGTTCTATATACAGCATATTCTTCGACATATCCACTACTATTTTCATGATCAAATTTTGTGATTAATTCAAAATCTGCTTCTTCTGAAATAATTGTGAATTTAGGTTCTCCGAATCTTACAGGTAATGCTATATAAATATATTCCTGTTCTCTTGATACTACAGTAAAACCTTTTTGTTTGTTTTCGGTTAATACTCTACTTAATGAATTAATAAAAGATGAATTAATATCATGAAGTTTTTCTGTTCCATAATATATATTATTCAAGAATTTAAGTTCTGTTGTTTTAATATCAGAATTGCCATCATCACCTTCGACTCTTAATGTATAAGTCTGTGAGGATGTAAATGGTCCATCCAATGTTCTACTTCTCTTTGTAATATCAGGAATTTCTACATCATTCAAATATTGTCTTGTAAGTACTCTGAAGTTTGTATCCCATTTAAGTGTAATAGAATTAATTACACTACCGATCTCTACTATATTAGGAGTTACAGAGAAATTGGTAACTTTAATTGTAGAAGACTGTAATCTAGAGATATCATCTCTTAATTTTTTAACTTCTTCTACATCGTTTCTCCAATTTTCCAAATCTTCTTCAGTTATATCTCTTATATAAGACGGAACAGTTGGATCTTTAACAGATACTTCTATAACTCCAGAATTTCTTAATAAATTAACCAATCCAGATAATAATAAATCTACAGTAATACTTTGTGTTTCATCGCTACTAGGATTTTGTATAAGCATTTTTTCTTTTCCAGTTATAACTCCTAGTTCATTTAAATCATCTATAGTCTGAGATAATACACTATCATAATTTGCCATTATAGAGTCCTCCTACTCTCATTATTAATAATTTGTGAAGAAAATTAAACGGAATATAGACGAATCTATATTCCGTTATTATTTAGATATCTGTACGAATAATTACTTCAATAGGTATATCTATCTCTGGTTTCCAGTTATAACCCTTTAATGTAATACTTCCATCTGTTTGTGTACCATGCACAATACCAGCATCGCACCAAGCTTCAACTTGTTCCAGAGATGCAGTACCTGGAAGCAATACTTCTACATTATTCGTAGCTGTAACTCCACTTACAGAGATAGTAATTGAAAACGGTGGGTTTCTGTCATTACCAACCCACCCAGAAGCAGGAAGGTTAGTGCTAATCTTTTTAGATTTTGTAACTACCGTTTTCATAGTATTATCTATTTCTTTAATTTTATTATTTACCGTTGTATTAAGATTCTCAACCTTCTGATCTGTAGAAGTAGTGTATTGATTAAATTTGGTATTTAATGTTTTCACAGCTTCATTAAGCTGTGCATCTACTTTATCAGTAAGATTTGAACTTAATGTATCGAACTTAGTATTTAAGTTCTGAATAGATGCAGAAACTTCATTTGTAAGATTAGTAATATCTTGCTTCATATTTGTCAAATTAGTTTCTACATTTGAAAATTTGTTGTCTATATAAGTAGCATTGTAATAAACACTATCTTTATCTGGACTGGTTGGATCACCAGCAAAAGCTTCTCTAAGGCTTTTTAAAGATACTATTCTACAAACTTTATTTATACCAACAAGAAGTATTGTCTCGTCACTCAACACTGATACAGGTTCAAGATCTTCGAGTCTTACACCTTCAATTTTGAATTGGTTATTTGTATCTGCCATTCAACTTTACTTCCTTTCATGAGATTTGTGTCCATTTATTATTAATATAAACGAATTTCACACCTTTATATTTATGTAAAGTAAGCTCTTTGGACTCCAATAGTACAATATTAGAAGAGATATTCTTTAATTTTCTACCTCTACTAGATACTAATTCTATCGTCTGGCCTTCGATACCTCTATTTATGATAGATAAATCTACATCTCCAGATATATCTATATAGCAGTTTCTAAAGTCTTTAATAATAAGAGTACCATCAGTACCAGAAAGATCCTCTGTATACTTATCAGTAACCATATATCTTTCCGGATCAGAATAATCTGTAACCATTCCGAGATTAGTATATACTGATAAAGGAGTGTATCCTGTATTTTTGATGGATGCGTTTACGAATAATTTAGCGTTCATATTCTTAAAGATATATCTAGTATCTTTTCCAGAGTATGAATATATGTGATTTCCTCCAAGTAATACGGAAGATTCTTTATTTGCAGAAATATTATATACTTCAAATACATCAGTAGCAGATATATTAGATATAGATATATTGGATTTTGAACCTGATCCTACAGATATTCCAGTATATCCTTTTTCTATTCTTAGATTGTCAATAGTTACATCAGAAGATGTAACAGAATTATCAATTCCGACTAATCCCGAATTATTACTCTTATATAATATTCTTACGTTGGAAATGGTTACATTTCCAACAGGAACTAATCCAGTTACAGAAATAGCTTCTTTAATATTATCGAATTTACAATTTACAATTGAAATATTATCTGATAATACACTCTCAGAAGTATCTCCATGAATATATAGCCCTTTACCAGATGCAGCTGTATTGGTAAATTCTGAATCTAATATTTTAATATTAGAGCTATCAGATATTTCGATTGCATTTTCATTTTCTTTTATTCCGGTAAATTTGCAATCAATGAATTCTATATTTTTAGATTTATTAACATAAATCCCTCTGCCAGAATAATTGCATTTCACATTTAAATTTCTTAATGTAATATTTTCGCAATTCTTGATATTAATAGTAGCATTCTTATCTAAGAATAACGTAGCTCCATTAAAATCTATATATTTACCATTTGGAATAGTAATATTTTGAGTTATCCTATAGGTTTTATTGGATACAAACTCTATAGATTCATCTAATTTAAGCAATCTTGTAATAGGCTCGATATCGTCAGCATTACCGTCTCCAGTAGCACCAATTTGTTCTGGTCTAACTGATCCGTCTGGAGATAATATCGCTTTTAATACAGTTCTGCTATTGATAGGGAGAATAGTATATCCATTGGTCACCATTGCTGGAGCATAAACTACTTCATATCTAGCAGCACCACCATCTCCGCCTTTATTAAAACCTTTTGTATATGCTACACTTCCTTCTGTAAGAGATTCTGATGCAGATAATTCCCCTACATTATCAAAAAATAAATTATCTCTTAAAACGTTACCAAGAAAATCTTCTACTTTCATTCTCTTAGTACCGTCTTTTCCTTCTATAATAACCCAGTCATATCCATTTTCAATAGTAGATTTGACTGGTAATTCTCTGATCATTTTGTATTGATCAACACTTAAAATTGACATAGTTTACCTCCTTTTAAAAGTATAAACTCATATTTTGATAAATCATGTCTGCTATATTCTTATGCATATCATCATTTGGATATAATCCATCCATAAGATATGATTCGTAGTTATATTTATTTACACAAGAATTATCATATAAATTTAATACAGGTAGATGATATTTCTTGCCTATATTAATTATAGCTTCTTTATAGTCATCGAGATATATATAATTCTTTGGATAATCGTCACTATTCTTTCCGTCTCCATAATCTTGTCTTGCTCTAAACAATGGAGTTACTAAAAGAATCTTCATTGCAGGAGCATAACTAAGGAGCATTCGGATAGCATTATTCATAGATCCATAGAATGTAGTATCATTAAAATCATCTATAGTACCAAGTTCACCTTTGGCTTGATACCAATCATTAGTACCAGCAAATATTATACAATATTTACATCTATCATCTATAGAGCTAGTACTAATCTGAGTTAATATAGATTTATTTGTACATACAGTATCATCATAGTTACCAACTGTTGCATCTCCAAGAGCATGATTAGCAACTACAAATCCATATTTAGAAGATAATAGACTAGCATATGATTTAGTTCTTATAGCGCTAGAACCTATACCATAACTAATACCATCTCCATATATTAATAATTTCTCTCCATCAAATCGAGATTTATTCAATTTATTAATCTGATGCCATTGTGTAACTGTAGGCATTCCAGAAGATCTCAAAAATTTCTGAGATGCATAAATAAGGCAATAATCATCTGTAGTATCTGCTAAGACATACATAAGAGTATTTCCATATTTAGATATATTTAATGTATACTGTCTATCTATATTAGGAGTACCAGTTACTCCTTTCATTACATAATAAGATCCAGTAGCTTCTTCATCAAATATATTACCATCTTCTATAATTCCTCTATTATCATATTCGTCAGATAATAAGTAATTTGATACTTTAAATCCAGAGTTAATATCCCATACTTCATCAAAATCTACTGTATGAATTTGTGTTCTTACACCAGATCTGACATACCTTGGTCTTAACTCTAGATTATTGAAATATTCTATTTCTTGCTTTATATATACTCCAAGTTCACCAAATCTGGTAACTTCAAGTATTCTTAAATTTGTATCTTTCTCGTCATATTTAGGTAGATCTTTTACATCCGGTCCTAATAAATATATACCATCATCTATTATATTATTTACACTATCAGTAGTAATAAACCCTCTATACCTGTAGTATGGCCCTAATTTAGTAGAAATAATAGCGTTATTTGCTATATGCCTAGTTAACCATCCACCAGCTGGTACTGTAGGGATAGAAACCGGAGTATCGCCAACCATAGCATCTAATACTTCTTGTGCTAAATTTGATAATTTTATTTTATAAGCATCATCAGAAGTATCTAATTCGTCAGCTCTTATTGGTACATTATTGTCTCTTTTATTAGCTAATACGTTATTAATAGGAATAAGATCTTTTTCTTCTATCTTTCTAGAATCTAAATCATCTTCTACACCTTTTAATTCTTTTTTAGTAGCATAATTCTCTTTTAAATTTTTTACATCGCCTTCCATACCAGTAATAGTTTCTTCAGTTGATTTTTTGAAGGCTTCTATAATTTCATCTATCTTCTTAGATGAATATAACTTAGCTTCACCAGGAGTTTCTTCGTCTTTTATCATACTAAGAATAAGATTAAGCAAAGTTATTTTCTTCGTATCATCTTTATCTTGGATCATCAATATATCTGTATCTAAAGCTTTAAAGCGTTCTGTTAATTCTTCCAAATTAACAAGAGTAAAATCTTGATTTGACATAAGATATTTCCGTCCTTTCTTCGAAGAATTATTAATATGATGTTCCAGCTAGGGCAAAAACAAGAGGTGTACATTAGTACACCTCTTATATAAGTATTTTATTCGTTTACGCATTTATTATAGAATCCTTCAAATGTCATTAATTGTAATTCGCCAGAATCTACTTTCTCCATTATATGATCGATTACATTTTCAAATGTAACTTCTTTTAATGAAGAATCTGTTCCGTATTCTGTTACATCATTAGTGAATAATGCCATACATTGTCCGGTTTCTATAATATAATCTATCCATTCGTTAATATCTTCAGAATTATTCTTATTTCCTACCTTGATTACTGGCATACAGAAATCATTTCTTCCGAAAAAACTACAATATGTATTTTTATATATATTTTCTATACGAGCAATTTTATATCCCATAGATTTCAATATCTTACATGTATTATCCTGAAGGTTTCCATATGGTGCGCTATAAGATATAGGATTAGCTCTAAGAGCTTTAATATAACTATCGGTAGATAATAAATTGGTATACTGCTCATAATCATTATCATCTTGAATAAGAAGTTCTTTATTAGGATGACATCCATAAGGAGCTATATCCCATCCATATGTATAATGATATTTAGACAATTTAGCTTTAGCATCTTTGGTTAAAGTTGTCCCTGAATTTGTAAATATAGTACATGGAATATTTCTAGAGTATAAATAAGGATAAGTATATTCAAATCCATGATCGTATACACCATTAAAGTTTAATAACAACGTAGGCTTCATCTTTTGGTTAAAGATGATAGAAGAAATATAAATATCAGAATTATTGATCTGATCATTTCTTACTATCTCTAATCTGATGGACTGTATTGCAGTTTTATCTGGGGATCCAACTTTAATAAAGTCTTTTAATGGTTTCTTTAAACAATTCCAACCATTAATCATTTCTGTATTACTGATATTATATTGGTAATAATTTGACGGTATTACCAATGGAGAATCACTAGATAGCTTGATGATTAATCCATCGGTGCTATCGAATGCTTTTATAATATCTTTAGATACATAGAATACCAATGTACAGAGATCGAAATTTACTGGATCACATTTGATAGTAAATTTTGGATTCGCTGTAGCTTCTAATCTTGTATGTATCTTCAATGAAGATTTTTTATCTCGGGTCTGGTCGTCTGATATAGTATATGTAGCATCGTCATCATTCTTATTAAATATAAGATCGGCTCTTGGATATACATATGTACCATAATCGGTAATTAATCCGCATTTGTCTTTCTCATCATACAATTTATCTTGCAGTTCCATACACTTGTCATATAAATATTTAGAATCTATATCATATGCAGTATATGTAATACTAATTTCACTATTAGGTATATTGCAAGATAATTCACAAGCATCATTTTTCAAACGATACTCAAATGCTCCATTAGATCCTACAATATCCTTATTTACTGTATCATTTCCATCTTTAATAACTAATGTGCCTATATCAGTTATATTAGGATATATTATATTTATAGTACATAATCCTATAGCAATATTTTTAGGATTATTTATAACTATAGGATTACCTTTTACTGTAATAACTTCGGATAATTTATCCATTTTTATTCCAGTCAATTCTTCTTTATCTCTTAATATTCTCTCATGTAAAGATGATTCTCCATCTCTAGCATCTACCACTTCTGTATCTTTTCCTGTTCCGGCGGATGCTGATATTTGAGAAACTCTTTTATTTGTTTTTTCTAATTCCTGTTTAACAGCTATAAGTTCATCAGAAGAAATAATTTTATCTAACTTACTAGCTAAATATTTGGTTGAATAAAATAATATAGATGATGGACTCTTATTATCTCCAACAAAAGCTTTTTTGAGTTCTTCTACAGTAGCCTTCTTAGTGTCTTCTTTATCTTCAACGATGATAAGATTATTATCTTCTATATCGTTTTTTTCGAGGAGATCTTCTATTCTGGTTTCAAGATCCATATTTCACACTCCTTTACTATTAATTACTTTATTGTTTTGGATCGTACAAAATACGCAAAAAATAAAGTAATATTTACATTAATTGGAGGTAGAGGATGATGTCCTCTACCTCTTATACTACCTACTTTTTTCTAGACGTACTATTTTTTCTAGGAGTAGTGCTCTTTCTAGATGTTGGTGGCTTAGTTGTCTTTTGGGTTGGTTCTTTTGACTCTTCTTCTGCTTTGGTCATCTGTTCAATATTCGAAGCAAGCTTCTGATTTAAATCAGAATTCGGATTATTAATAATATTATTAATAATAGAATCGGCTATTATTGCAGCCGTATCTTTGTGTTCAGCTTTGGACTGAAAATTTGCAGTATCAATAATTTTATCAACGTCTTCCTTTTTAAGCTCTACCTTAGGTTTTTGTTGAACAGCAGGTTCCGGTTTCTTTTCTACTATTGGCTCTTCCTTTGAAGCTTCTTCAGGAGTTTCGACTTCTTCTACTTTGGATTCTTCTTTTACCGGTTCAGAAATCACTTTTTCTTTTTCAACCTGTTCAGTTTTCTCTTCAGTAGGTTTCTTCTTTATTACATTAGAATTCTCTTCGAACTCTACAGTCTCAGAAACTTCTTTATCAAATGTAACTTTTGATTTTTCTTCAGGATGCAGGGTTTCAACTTCTGGTTCTTCTGTATTATATGTTTTAGAACACGCTTCACGTATTCTATCAAGCTTACTAATCTTTCGATCTAAGCTGTTCAAATTATGACTGATTCTAATACTAGAACCAATACCGTGAAGATTCGTTACCACAGAATCTCCAAAACAAAATAAGCTGCTTCTAATCTCATTCATTAAAATACTCATATTAAATACCTCCCTAAATGTGTTTTGTGTTTACGTATAATACCTTGGTTAGCCAAGTCTCTATTTAGTTTTTTATTAAGAATACATTCTTATTATCTTCTCAATGTGATAATATATCATTCAGAACCTTAAATTTTACATTCTAAATGGTTCTTAGATATACCCGAAACATTATATTAATTAAAGCGTAAATAGACTTTTACGAGAGGAGAATAAGATGAGAGCTTTAAATTACGATTTTGGTGGATTAATAAAATCCTTGTCATATCTTGTAAATGGTAGTACTAAATCAGGTTATAATGTATCTATGGAATTAGACAAATTTTTTTCTGATTTAAAATGTACGTCAGTACAATATACAGATAATACGGATAATGAATTTTTTGGATTATACATCAAGAATACGAATATGACTCCAAGAAAAGCTGTACCTAGAGAGGGAGATTTAGACTATGCACCATGCAATTATTCTATAGAAATTGATAGCAAATTAGCTAGTATATTAAACCCTGTCGAATTAACAGCTGTTATAATTAATGAAATAAAAAATATAATTTCAGTTCAAGCATTAGAAAAATTTAGGGATGCTTTTGATTTCTATATCGGAATGAATAACCTCAGTATTAATCTAGAGCTTATGAATAATCATCCCAATTTATTCAGACTCATGTATGATGAATCTGTAGCTACATTATTATCTGTATTTAGATCTCCTACATCTGATATTATAGCTGCTGATGATTTTATGGTCGGATGCGGATTATATGAAGAATTTAATAGTGCTATTGATAAAGTAAAAAGATTAAAAGAATCTACATTTACAGATGAATTAGGGAATAAATTACTTACTATGCAATGGTATATCTCAGTAATAAATGATTCTATTACTGATACTAGATATATTTCTTCTATATTGAGAAGAGGATTTAAATTAACTGGATCTAAATTACTTAGAGCTAATATACTCAATGCTATTAAAGAACTTGAGCCAATGACAGATGCAACAGAGAGATATTATAAGTCTCTCACTGAAGCTGCTGGTAAAAAATCTTTAGCAATGCAGATTAAAGATAGTGGGTTAAGAGCTATTGAACAAGATGTATATGAATATACAATGAGAATAAAAAATATTGAAGATGAAAATGATGCCTTATTATTAATGAGACAGCTTAATAATAGAATAGCCATATTGGAAGATTATATAGCGCAAGAAGAACTTGATGAAAGAGTGTATCAGAAATGGAATAAAGTATTAGAGAAATATTATTCTTTAAGAGAATCTCTTACTAAGAAAACCATATATAAACAGAAAATGTACGGTTTATTCGCAGATTACAATGTACTTCAGCAGATGTACATGAGAGGTGAATTAAATACTATTTATTAAAAAAGATTACCCCATATACCATATGGTATATGGGGTTCTGTTATTCCTCTGGATCTACATCCTCGGAATGTCTTCTTTTGAATGGAGATTTAGCAGCATTCTCTTCCTCATCTACATCGTCTGCAGAAACGCTTTCGCCGTCAGGTCCGTCTGATTGCAGTACGGGGTCCTCCTGATGGTTTAACTCAGTAGGGGTATCTTCTTTTTCTTCTTCGCATGATTCTGTTTCTCCATCTTCATTAGAATCTTCTTTATTTTTAAATTGTTGTTTATTCTTTTTTCTTTTATCTGCTTCTTCTTTTTCTTCTTCCTCTTGTTGATCAAACATTTCGGATAGAACATTGAGAAGTTTATTGTCAGACAAAACATTAGCTCCTGCTTTAACAGCATAAGCTACAATTCTATTATTGATAAATATATTAGCTACATATCCGCTACCTGCACCACCAGCAAGACATATTAATACATATAAAGAGAAGTTTATATGATGCATATCTCTAGCTGCGCATATAATAGCTGTAACAGGAATTGGTACGAATATTAAACCTTTTATAGATATCTTTTTCTTTTTCTTAGAAGAAGATGATAATATCTCCTTTATTAATGTACCGATAATACACAATACATATGTGACTAAAAAGCTTCCATACAAATATGAAAGAAGCTCGTTAAGTATAGATTGATCGGCATTCATAATTGGCGAAGCCTCCTTCATATCAGTTTCGATTTAGTTCTCTTCTATCGCACAATTATAGGCATTTACTAAAATTATCATAATTATTAAATAACTAGCAATTAGTATAGAGCCTAATACATACGATAGATTGAGAGAATTTCCGTGATTTACTAAAATTTCTTCTTCAGATGTATCATTGATTAGTTCTGGAAATTTTGCAGTTATTTGATCATATAAATTATATTCTTGTATTACTACTAATTTGTGGTTTCTTCGGATTACACCTTTTACAACGTCCTTTTGCCCAAATATATCACCATCATCAGTAATATATGCTGGTACAAGGAATTGGTAAGATTCTAATCCTTCTAAACCTTCTTCTTTATATATCCTTTTCAGTTGACTAAATGAAGCATTAGGTATTTTATAATGATCATTATATTCTGACATAGATATACTTTCTATAGCTATATTTCCTTTTGTTTTGGCGAATATACTCTTGATAGCAGTATCAAATAGAGGTTTGTTATATTGCCAATTTCTTTCGTTTTCGTAAGTTCTTTCCAATCCTTCTGGAGCGCTACTCATACGCTCATAATTATTGTCAAAAACTATACCGCTATTGTTTAAAATAAGAATACCATTTCTAGTATTCTTTACCCTATTTAAAGAAACATTTTTAGTTTCTCTTTCCAGAATATCACAATAATAATCTGGCTGTTCTTGGTTATCTAATTCTTGTTTTAATTCTCCCATATCTACTGAACTTTTGATTGCTTTTTCAATATTTTCGGAAACCAATTTAGCACTATTATACGCTTCGTCATTCAATTCATCAATACAACTTACAATAGTTTCAAACTTCTGGTTTCTAAAACTAGAAAGAATGTCATCGTTAGCTCGTCTTAATGAAAAGAGTATATCCGTATATACTATAATGACTACCAAAAATACGCAAGTAACTATCATTAGATAGGTTTTTATAGTTTTTGGTGATTTGTTTTTTATTTTACTCATATCACATCCACCCTTATATATTTTTATTAATATGATGTTTCCAGAGCTACTTGGAGTAACTTATATATAAAACATATTAGGAGGTGACTATATTATGACTACAGACGATATTTTGAAACAAGTAACAGATGTGCTTGTACAGAATGTAGATATTAGTATTGTAATCATTTGCCTTGTTATTGGAGCTATTCTTAAGCATCTTGTAACAAAATTTAACAATGATTGGATCCCGATAGCCCTTATCGTGTGCGGTATTGCTATATCATTTGGTATTTCAGCATTGAAAGGATTTACGGATGATCCAATTCATATTGTTATTGTCGGAATTGCCAGTGCAGCTGCGGCTGTTGGTATTCATCAGAGCGGGAAAATTATTTACTTATATTCAAAGAATTCCGGCTCTGTTGATAAAAAAGAATAATATTACATTTGTTGGTAGTGCTGGAAAGTACTACCAACATACTTTTGATACTAAATAGGGAGGAAATATAAAATGCCGATTGATTTAAACTTATTAGAGATTGAAGGAAAGAGACAAGAGTACAAAGACTATATCGAGGAACATAGAAAAAATGTAAAAACCGTATGGTTAAACATTTTAAAATGTCCAGAATTAAGAAATATGGTTAATGCTGGGATGTATGGTAATCAAACTGGCACTGTATTTGAGCATATTATTAATCAGAATATTGATATGCACGATATGTCTAAATATAGTGAAGAAGAGTTTGAACCGTATAGAAGGCATTTCCATTCAGTTAATGAAAAAGAGAAAGAAGAAAGTACATTTGATTATGGAATAGCTTGGCAGCATCATAAAGATAATAATAAACATCATTGGCAGTATTGGTCAGAAAGACATATAGTAAATGATATGCCTTGGCAATATGTAGTAGAGATGTTTTGCGATCATGCTGCTATGAGTATAAAATTCGGAGGGACTGCTTTAGAGTGGTTTAACGAACAATTAGCAAATAAAGAGATAAAAGTTGGAGAGATTCAGAAAACTTCTTACCTTAAATTGGCAAAATTATACTATGATAAATATTAAAACAATAATATATTATAAATGTGTAAGGATATGATAATCCTTACACATTTTCATTAACTCAAAAACAAGTAGAAAGATCAGGAGGAAGGAAGAATGAATTACGGCGCTTAAAATATCATATTAGAGTAATAAAATCATTGTAACTAAAATATCATATTAGAATAATAAAATTAAAGTAAATTAAATATCAAATTGACCAAATAAAAATTAAATTAAGCAAAAAGAACATATGAGACATATAAATCAATATTCGATACATATCAAATTAGAAAAATAAAATCAGAACCATCTAATTTATCATATGAAATAAATAAAATCAAATTGATGAACATATCACGTATAATAAATAATTCAGATTATCTAAAATATCATATCATCGGAATAGATTCTAGTAAGGAGAAATATCATATTGTATAAAAAAATTAATTCGCTTGAGATATCAATATAAGCTAATGAAGTCAGTTTCATTAAATATCATGGAAGAAAAATAAAATCATGATGGAGTAAGGATCATGCTATATCAATAAAATTATCTGTATTATATTATCATAAGCTAAAAATAAATCAAAATAGCAATATATCACAGCAAAAAATAAAATTATATCAAATGAAGTATCAAAAATGGACCAATAAAATTAAACATTTAAAAATATCATAGTAAGAAAATAAAATCACTTTATAAAAAGTATCATAGAATGAAAATAAAATTATGAAAATAAAAATATCAGATCAAGAAAATAAAATCACAATATTAAAAGCATCATTATAATTTAATAAAATTATATAGGATGAAGCATCATAATGGATCAATAAAATTATGAAAATAAAAATATCATATACCGAAAATAAAATCACTATATAAAAAGTATCATGGCATTTTAATAAAATCATGGAAATTAAAATATCATATACACCAAATAAAAATAAACCTAAGACTTTATCGTCTTAGGTTTATTTTTTCTATTTCATTTGCATTTATATATCCTATCGCAAAAGTCTGATCATTTAATGAAGATATTCTATACTTATTATTTTTTATATTACTGGAGATTATATACGTTCCAGAAATATTTCTGATTGGAATATTATCTGTGCTTTTCTCATATAAATTAGCACCTAATACATTTACTTTACTTCCGATATAAATATCTTTAATATTATTAACTTCTTTAATACCTTTAGATACTTTTCTAAGAGTATCTTTTTCTCCATATACCTTATTACCTTTGCTATCAATAACCATAGTACCAGGATTCTTTTTTGATATATGTATAGCTTCATTTAAATCCATAGTTCTTAATAATGTTGAAGAATTACTGAATCTCTTTACAAAGTATATTTCAAATTTTGAATTTCTATCTATATCTATCATATTCTTATTGAACGAGAATAATCTATAAATAAATTCTTTATTTATTTCATTTAAATTGTAAGATAAAGCTATATTTAGTATATTTCCGATAGTAGCTGCATCTTTATTATATATCTTTTTCAATGTATTATACTCTGTGAATAATTTATCGGAATATAATGTAAATATTGTAGATAATTTTCTCATTGCATCAGCATACTCGAAATATGTATTTTCTTTCAGAAAAGTATTGTATGGATTCTTATTTTCTACTATAAAATATTCTCCATATTTCTGAAATTCGTGTATCGCTATAGCGATATATACTGACGGATATACGTTAGTTTCTACTGCTACTTTAATGGCATCTTCTTTAAGAAGATTTATTAAATCATTAATATTTTTTATTCTGTTCATGATGAACAACCCCCTAATTAGTATATATTTCCAATTACTAAAATGTAACGTCTAAGATGGTAATATATTATAATAGAGATCAGATATAATAATTTACTATAATTTAACATTATTGTAAAGAACTGATTAATAAAAATAAATTTTAGGAGGATAAAGTAAATGGCTTTAGGAACTCAAAATAGCTACAATAATAATGGTAGCAACAAAAATCAGAGCAATGTAAATGTATACTCACCTTATAAGATGAGCAATACTGAAGGAATTGATCCTTCAGCGATTAATTTTACGTTTTGCTTAAATATGTTAAAAATCGGTATCTCCCCTAAGAAACCGGGAGACCAGATTGCTTTCGATCATGAGAAAGCAATTGAGTGTTTTTTGACACATTCAAAAGCTGTTATGCTTATGAATGAAATTAAGGCTTTACTTAATCATGAAATTGAAGATCATTCAGTTTCTGTACTTACTGGTAAAGATGGTATGATTGAATTTAATGATGGTACATCATTTAATTTAGATCATCCTGTATTAGTATTAAGAAAACTTGCCGAAGATGGTAAACCTGTAAGCAATTATGCTTATGAATTTAAACATGATTATCATTATACGGTAAGAGGTTATAATCCAGAGAATCCAGCTGATTTTACTAAAAAGATTTACAATCAGTTAGAGATTGATGAATTCATCACATTACTCGAAGAGTATACGAAAGCTTCTACTGGGGCTTATGCATATTATACTCTCGAAAATGCTAAATATTCTCAGGCTAGAACTGATGGTAAAATTAATGCAATCATGGAGAAACTTGGAGTCGAGTACGTTAAAGGTGGAAATGGAGGAGGTAATTATACAAGATCTAATAATAGTTTCTTCAATAATAATCAAGGTAATACTCCATCATATAGACAAGGTAGTCTTGATGAGTTTACTGCGATGAATACACCAGAAGATTAACTGAAAGGATGAATAGAGTAGATTATTTTTGAATAATCTACTCTATTTTGTTTGGTGAAATATATGGTAGATGATCATTATTTCTTAGGCATTTTAATACCGTTCGATCTGTTAGTGGATACAGATGTAGGTATAGTATCTCTCGTCACAGAGAAATATAATGACACCAGATACTTCAATACTGACCGTATGGAGATAGAAGGTGACGAAGATAATAAAATATATTCATTTCTATTTCAATATAGAAATGAACCTAATCCATTATTTCTGATAACTAAAGTAGATTTACCATTAGGAGAAAGAAATATTATAGATAACTTGTATAAAGAGTTAATGGAAAAAGAATATGTAGAAATTCTTAGACATTCTCAAACGACAAGTATATATGATATATTCAATGTAGGAAATTATGGTGGTAATGGCCCATTTAGGGTCACAGTAGTTTGCAAAAATGATTTAGACGTAGAATATCTACGTCAAATAAATTTTAAATGTAATACCATTATTTGTAAAGATAATAGTGAATTAACCAAAATTGATATAAATAATTATAATCATATATACGTAAAGCATATAGAAGATGCTTTAGATTATAGGTATATGAGTAAGAAGAATATTTATATTGCAAATTATAGATTCAATAACGAATTTGTAGATGATCCAGATACCAAACAAACAGTATCTATTCTTAAACCAGAAATTGTCGTTGATTTGATCAGTGACAACAAGATAAAAGTGATAGACGTCTATCCTCAACCGGAAGACTTATCAATATAAAAATAAATTTTTAGGAGGAGACACAATATGTCAACAACAAAAAGCAACATCGTTAAAAAGAAAGCGTTAAGAGAAGCACAATTAGATACATTAGAGAAGATTGCTTCAGTAGTAGGAGAAACAGCAGGCCCAGCAGGATCTTATGTAATGATTCTCAATGAAGCGAGCAACAATGTATTTACAAAAGATGGTCATAAAGTACTGTCTAATATTAAATTCCTTCAGCCACTTGAAAGATCTATCATGGAAGAAGTTAATTCTTCTACAGGATATATTGTTAAGACTGTTGGTGATGGAACTACAGCTATGACTAAAATGGCTTATCAGGTATTCGCCAGATTATGTGAATATGAAGAGCAGCATCCAGAAATTCCGAGACATACAATTATTAATTCTTTTAAAGAAGCAATCAAAAATGTTCAGGATGCTATTAAGGCAAATAGTAGAGATCTTACATTAGGAGATGTATATAAGATTTGTATGATCGCTACTGACGGTAACAAAGAAGTTTCTAGTACAATTGCAGATATCTATAACGAATACGATGCAGGCGTATTTATCGAACTTGGTATCTCTAATACAGAAGATCATACTATTGAAGCATTTGATGGTATGACTATCAATAGAGGTTATCCATCTCCAGCATTTATTAATACTGATAGAGGGGTATGCGAAATTAATAATCCAAGGCTGTATTGTTTCACAGACCCAGTAGATGACGATTTACTTATTCCTTTTGTAGGAAAAATTATATTCGACAATATTACTGGACCTATTACACAGCATAAAGAAATGATTCCTACTGTTATTATGGCGCCATCTATCTCTAGAGATATGGGTGATACACTTGCTCAGGTAGAACAGTTAATGTATGGATTTAGTGATCCATCTCAGAAACCGCCACTTTGTATTATTACAGGTTTCAGTTTAGATCTTCCATTTTATCAAGATCTTATTATGCTCACTGGAGCACCGAGTATTAAGAAATATATTAACAAAGATATCCATGACAAAGCTGTAGAAAATGGAGATGCTCCATCTATGGAAAATATCTCTGAATTCTATGGTACATGCGAAAGAATCATTTGCGATAATCTTTCTACATCTTTCATCAATCCTAAAGAATACTACAAGACAGATGAAAATGGTAACTTTATTTTAGATGAAGATGGCAATAAGATCATCGGTGGAAAATACAACGAATTAGTCAATTGGTTAAAAGCTGAAATTAAGCATTCAGAAGATAACAATGTCGATGTCCCTACTGTTAATGGTCTTAAACGTAGATTACATTCATTGGAATCAAACTACGTTAAATATAGTATTGGTGGTATTGCATCTTCTGATAGAGATGCTGTAAAAGATTTAGCAGAGGATGCAGTTCTTAGTTGTAGATCTGCAGCTAATAACGGGGTTGGCTATGGAGCTAACTTTGAAGGTCTTATAGCTTCAAGCAAATGTATTTCAAATAGTATAATTGATGGTAAGACTGGTATCGAATTAGATATGTATAAAATTATATATGGTGCATTCAGAGAAGTCGTATTAACCTTATATAAATCTGTATTAGGAAATGGAGCAGAAGAAGAACTGGAAGCATCAATGAAGATTCATTTCCAGCCAATTAACTTAAGAGATCTGGACTATAAAGGTGATGTACTGTGTTCTATTGAAACAGATATTGCTATTCTTGAAGCTATCTCTAGAATTGAGACAATGATCTTCAATACAACTCAGTGCTTATTATTCAGACCGACAGATAATGTATATCTGAGCGATGAAGAGATCGACAAAATGAAATAATTACATAGCCTAGATAGAGAATATTCTCTATCTAGGTATTTTATTAAAAGGAGGATGTAAAAATGAATAAAAAACATAATGAATGGGTTTCTGAAACTAAATACTATCTTAACGAATTAATATTTGTATATGCAGATTTAAATACAAATAAGAAAATTCTGTTGTTTCCTGGTAAATATGTAGCATTAATATACCCATTCGAGAAAATGTATCCAAATATACCGTTTTCATGGTTTTATCCATTCGGAAGTCCTGTCGGATTTTACCGTGGTATTCAATACATGTTAACGTATAATTTACGCGATGATATTTATTTTCATTATACAGTGGCGCAAATGCTAAATATCTATCGTCGTATTTGTATTGCTGATGCAAATATTCCGTATAGATATTTATCGTCAAAATTGACATCGCTGTTCAGAATAAAATCATACGATACTATACAATGTAGAAGTTTATTTCCACCATTTATTATTGATCCAGATATAAATATGGAGATAAAAATAAAAGGATGTGCTAAATAATGAATAAATACAAAATAGAAACAAAGAAAGAATACTATTTAAAAGATCCAAAAATTGGAAGCATAGTTTTTGATAAATATAATAGAATTACGCGTTTTCTTATTGATCCTCATTTAATTATAAATCATTATTTGGGACACGAAATATATATAACCGGTAATTATAGAAAATGCTTTAAAGATAAATTTTGCGATTCTAGATTATTTTATTTCAAATTATTAATGTATTATAGAAGAGTAAATACTTGTGATACATTTATCTTGTATAATAGATATTATTTAAGTAAGGATTTAGAATACCATTTTACTATAGCAAATATGCTAGACTTACTACTGATTTATTCAATAGACGAAATGTTTTATGATATGGTGAATTATGTATGTGCTTTGTATTGTCCTTTATCTCCAGATTTGACAAGAGAAGTACATTATAATTATAAAAATGAAAATCAAAGGAGGATTTATAATGTTTAAATTACCATCACTTATTAAAAGAAAAAGACACCCAAATTTAGTAAAATTAATAGATATTCCTGAACGTGATATTAACGATATGGATATCATGACATATATCACATATCTTTGGGAATACAAAGATATGCATCACATTGGATATACTATTTCAAAAGCTAACGAAAGACATGGTAATAGATGGGTATTATACGCACTTTCTGATAAAAGAATAGAAGAGTATTTTAGAGATAGATGCCCTGCTATTGTAGAAGAAGAAATTTTAAATATTAGCAATAATAGAGATATAACAAACCATTTATCTAAAGCAGCTACAGGATTATATAACGGAGGTATTCCGATTGTTAAACCAAAACAGTATTGGTCAGAAAAAGACTTATATATAGATTGGGATAAAGATGTAAATTACGCTCTTATAAATGACGTAATAAATATGTAAAGAAACAAATAAGAAGGAGATTATACTTATGGCTATTATTAAAGAATATTATATACTTATTAATCGTAAA
>ERZ1673741.1364-NODE-1364-length-20393-cov-137.214082_pt1 | contig 20393 bp, 22 predicted proteins | sample MGYA00580209_ERZ1673741 | MGnify/ENA primary metagenome ERZ1673741 (study PRJEB41218, sample SAMN15661754) | gut metagenome | host: Homo sapiens | place: Canada: London | collected 2015-08-20/2019-03-30 | study: EMG produced TPA metagenomics assembly of... | reverse complement strand
CTGAGAAGACCATGGACACCAGAAAAAGGATGTATAGTATCAACTGCCTCATATTAAATATATTATGGTATCAGGAGAATTTCCTGATACCGGGGATGATTAATAACTTCTTGCGATGATGACACGGGCTACGGCTGGCTTGCCGCTTACCATATCTACACCTGGAGTCTGCTCGTAAGCGAAAGGCACGCAGCGGATGGTAGCCTGAGTCTCCTCCTTGATCTTAGCCTCGGTCTCGGCTGTACCGTCCCAATGGCAGAGGAAGAAACCACCGTTCTTCACACGCTCCTTGAACTCCTCGTAGTTGTCGCACTCATAAACGTGAGCATCACGGTAAGCACGAGCCTTCTCGAAGATATTCTTCTGGATGTCTTCCAACATATTCTTTACGCGCTCAACGATACCGTCGAAGCTTACGTTCTCCTTCTCCAAGGTATCACGACGCATAATCTCGATGGTGTTGTTCTCCAAGTCACGGCCACCCATAGCCAGACGAACAGGAACACCCTTCAACTCATAGTCAGCGAACTTGAAGCCAGGACGCTTGGCAGGGTTGTCATCATACTTCACGGTGATGCCCAACTCGCGGAGCTGGTCGATGACAGGCTGCAACTTAGCAGTAATCTGAGCCAACTGCTCGTCGCCCTTGTTGATAGGAACGATAACCACCTGGATAGGAGCCAGCTTTGGAGGCAATACGAGACCGTTGTCATCGCTGTGAACCATGATGAGGGCACCCATCAGTCGGGTAGAAACACCCCATGAAGTAGCCCATACATACTCAGGCTTGTTCTCCTTATTCAAGTATGTTACATCGAAACTCTTGGCGAAGTTCTGACCCAGGAAGTGAGAAGTACCACTCTGGAGAGCCTTGCCATCCTGCATCATTGCCTCGATGGTATAAGTGTTGAGAGCACCGGCGAAGCGCTCAGTCTCACTCTTCACACCCTGCAATACAGGAACACCCATGTAGTTCTCTGCAAAATCAGCGTAAACCTTGAGCATCTCCTGAGCCTTTGCCTCAGCCTCTTCCTTAGTGGCATGAGCGGTATGACCCTCCTGCCAGAGGAACTCAGAGGTACGGAGGAATGGACGGGTACGCATCTCCCAACGCATTACGTTACACCACTGGTTGCAGAGGATAGGGAGATCACGCCATGAATGGATCCAGTTCTTATAGGTGTTCCAGATGATGGTCTCAGAAGTAGGACGGATGATGAGCTCCTCATCGAGCTTTGCGTTAGGATCAACCTCAACCTCTTTGCCATCCTCTGTAGAACGGAGGCGGTAGTGGGTAACTACGGCACACTCCTTGGCGAAACCTGCCACGTGCTCAGCCTCACGAGAGAAGAAACTCTTCGGGATGAGGAGAGGGAAGTATGCGTTCTGTACACCTGTCTGCTTAAACATCTTGTCGAGCTGCTGCTGCATCTTCTCCCAGATAGCGTAACCGTATGGTTTGATAATCATACAACCACGAACTGGTGACAACTCAGCGAGATCAGCCTTTACTACCAAATCATTGTACCACTGACTGTAGTTGTCAGCGCGCTTGGTTAAATTCTTGAGTTCTTTAGCCATATTGCTTTATTCTATTTATTTTGTTTTTTATTTCTTCTGTTACTTATATATTAAGGTATAAGCTTGAACCTTCATCATCTGCTGCCGGCAGTTTATCTGTCTGCAGGTGTCTGAAATCCTACTTTTAGGGATTTTCCACCCCCAAATAGGTGATTTCCTAGCTCTATTTCGACAAATACCCTTAAATTTGCATGCAAAAATACAAAAAAATATTAGAAAACTCTCCATTATGGAGAAAAAAGAGTTATCTTTGCAATTAAATAACATAAATATAGGAGATTTTAAAATGAAAAAGACTAATTTTGCAGTTGCAGGCCTCTCTTTGTGCTTGCTTTTCTCAAGTTGTGGAACCAATCAGAAGACTGGTACAGCAGTAGGTGCCGGTTCAGGTGCAGCTCTGGGTGCTCTCGTTGGTGGATTGCTCAATAATAGCCATCGTGGTACCGGTGCTCTCGTAGGTGCTGCTATCGGTGCAGCTGTTGGTGGCGGTGCTGGTAACCTCATCGGAAAGCACATGGATAAGGTAAAGGCTGAGGCTGAACAGGTGAAGAATGCACAGGTTGAGACTGTAAAAGATGCCAATGGCTTGTCTGCCGTTAAGGTAACATTTGCTTCTGGTATCCTCTTCCCAACTAACGGTTCTACTCTCAGCAGTAGCGCTAAGACGGATTTGGCTCAGTTTGCCGGTGTATTGAAGAACAATACCGACTGCGAGGTTTCTATCCAGGGTTATACTGATGCTACAGGTAATGACGGTATCAACTTGCCTTTGAGCCAGAAGCGTGCAGAGGCAGTTTACAACTATCTCGCTTCTTGCGGTGTTACCAGCCGTCAGGTAAAGAATGTTCAGGGTTTTGGTTCTGCTAACCCTGTTGTTAATACTACTGCTTCTTGCGCCCAGAACCGTCGTGTAGAGGTTTACATGTATGCTAGTCAGGCTATGGTTAACGCAGCCAACAACGGTACATTGAAGTAATAAGTTTCATGCTCCCGGAAGGGAAAAACTAAATAGATGATTTTGAAGAAAATCAAGAATATAGTAAAATGGGTGGTGGTGCTGTTTTTCAGTACCACCATTCTTGCTGTAGTGGCATATAGGTTCATTCCTGTGTATGTCACTCCTCTGATGTTTATCCGATGCTTTCAGCAAGTAGCTGATGGAGAGAGTATTACCCTGCATCATCATTGGGTTCCGATGGATAAGATTTCGCCTCACATGCCAGTGGCGGTAATGGCGAGCGAAGATGCGAGATTCCTGAAGCATCACGGTTTCGACTTCAATGCCATCGAGAGTGCGGCGAAGAATAATGCACGTGGTGGAAAGGTACATGGAGCCAGTACCATCAGTCAGCAGACTGCTAAGAATGTCTTCCTGTGGCCTGGCCGTTCATGGACCCGCAAGGGATTTGAAGTCTACTTTACCTTCCTCATCGAAATGATGTGGAGCAAGCAGCGTATCATGGAGGTTTATCTCAACAGCATTGAGATGGGACCGGGTATCTATGGTGTGGATGCGGTTGCAGAATATCATTTCGACAAGAAAGCTAAAGATCTGTTTCGTGGCGAGTGTGCGCTGATAGCAGCTACACTTCCTAATCCGCGCAAATTCAGTTCGCTGCATCCTAGCGCTTATATGAAAAAGCGCCAGCGACAGATAGAACATCAGATGAGATTTATCCCTACCTTCCCTCGTGAGGGCGAAGATTTCGACCCGGGCACGGCTGTGGGAGGATATAGGGGGAAGTAATACTTAGTTGATAGTTTATAGTTTATAGTTGATAGGGGTGACCTTAAAATAGTTTTTTGCCTCAAATATTGATTCATGGATTTACTGAAAGACTTGAACGAAGCGCAGCGTGCTGCGGTAGAATATATTGACGGACCTTCGCTGGTAATAGCTGGTGCAGGTTCGGGTAAAACGCGTGTGCTTACTTATAAGATAGCTTATCTCCTGAGCCAGGGCATGAAACCCTGGAGCATCATGGCGCTCACCTTTACCAATAAGGCGGCAAGGGAGATGAAGGAACGTATCGGAAAACTGGTGGGAAATGATCTCGCCCAGCATCTCTATATGGGTACCTTCCACAGCATCTTCTCCCGAATCCTGAGAGCGGAGGCTGAGCATATCGGCTTCAACAACAACTTTACCATTTATGACGAAAGTGACTCGCGCTCGCTGATCAAGGCGATAGTGAAGGAGATGGGGCTGGATGATAAGAAGTATAAGCCTGCTGCCGTTCATGCCAAGATTTCGATGGCGAAGAACAACCTGATGAGTGCTGCGGCTTATGAGAGCGATGCGGCTATCTTCGAGCAGAACAAGCGTGCGCAGATGCCTGAGGTTGGTAAGATTTTCGTGGCTTACGTGCAGCGTTGCAAGCAGGCCAATGCCATGGATTTCGATGATTTGCTGACGCTTACCTATCAGCTCTTCAGGGAGCATGAGGATATTCGCCACAAATATGCCGCCCGCTTCGATTATGTCCTGGTGGATGAGTATCAGGATACCAACCACGTTCAGATGTCTATCGTCATGCAACTCTGTCAGGAGAAGCAGCGTGTTTGTGCCGTGGGTGATGACTCGCAGAGTATCTATAGTTTCCGTGGTGCCAATATCGATAATATTCTCAACTATCAGCGCCAGTTTCAGGGAACGCGTCTCTTCAAACTGGAACAGAACTACCGCTCTACCCAGACCATCGTTGAGGCGGCTAACAGTCTGATCAAGCATAACCGCAACCAGATTCCTAAGGATGTGTTCAGCGAGAATGCGAAGGGTGAGAAGATTCAGTATAAGCCTGCTTACAGCGACAAGGAAGAGGCGGTGATTGTTGCGAAGGATGTGAAGCGTATCCGGCGCGAGGATGGATGCCAGTATAGTGATTTTGCCATTCTCTACCGTACCAATGCCCAGAGCCGCAGCTTCGAGGAGGAGTTCAGAAAGCAGGGTATTCCTTATCGCATCTATGGTGGACTGAGTTTCTACCAGCGCAAGGAAATCAAGGACATCATAGCCTATTTCCGTCTGGTGGCGAATCCGGATGATGAAGAGGCTATCAAGCGTATCATCAACTATCCGGCTCGTGGAATCGGTGCTACTACGGTGCTGAAGATTGCTGACTGTGCCCATCAGAACCAGGTGAGTTTCTGGGAGGTAATCGGTGCCCCTGAGCAGTATGGACTGGCGGTTAACAAGGGTACGATGAACAAGCTGGAAACCTTCAGATTGCTCATTTCTTCGTTTATCGACCGGGCTCAAACTACAGATGTCTATGAATTGGGTGATGCCATTATCAAGGAGAGTGGTATCAGTCAGGATATCATGTCGGGCAAGGATGCCGATGATCAGGCACGTCAGGAGAACCTGGAGGAATTCTTGAGCGGTATGTCGGCTTTTGTGGAGGAACGCCGTGAAGAGGGTAGGTTCGATAAACTCTTCCTGAAGGATTATCTGCAGGATGTGGCGCTGCTTACCGATGCTGACAGCGATAGTGATAAGGATGAACCTCGTGTTTCTCTGATGACGGTTCATGCTGCCAAGGGTCTGGAGTTTCCTACGGTTTTCGTGGTTGGTTTGGAAGAGAATATCTTCCCAAGTCCGCTTTCTGCTGCTTCGCTTCGAGAACTGGAGGAGGAACGGAGATTGCTTTACGTAGCCATTACGCGAGCTGAGAAACATTGTATCCTGACGAACGCCAAGAACCGCTGGCGATATGGCAAGATGGAGTTTGATAATCCGAGTCGGTTTATCGATGAGATTGACGGCAAGTTGATTGATAGCCAGGATGAGGCTGGTGGAAGCTTGTTTGGCTCTATGTCTGACCAGCCGGAGTGGGCGAGAGCGCAACGTCCTCGCAGACCGTGGGAGGATGCTGAGCAGCCTAGATACAGTAGCAGGTATCAGAATTCCAAACCGGTAGCATCGCAGTTTGTAGCAGATCCTAAGCCATCTCTCTTTGATGACGAACCGGAGACTTCACGTACTTCCGGACGCTCGTCTGTTTCCGGACGCTCATCTCTCTCTGAAGGCAATTTCAAGTCTGTTAGAGCGCTGAATGCAGCTAAGCGTTATATGGAGACGCATTCTTCTCATCCTGCTTCTCGCGGTACTGGATCTTCTGCAGCATCAGTTTCTTCTTCTGCAGCTTCATCTGCTGGCAGTTCATCTTGTGGTTTGCAGGAGGGAATGAAGATAGAACATCAGCGTTTTGGACGGGGAACGGTATTGAAGATTGAAGGTACTGGTGAGAATACGAAGGCTACGGTTGAGTTCGTTCATTCTGGCACCAAACAGCTTCTGCTAAAATATGCCAAGTTTACGGTAGTAGATTAAGTTCAGTAGTCTGATTTTGCGTTTTTAATAATATATTAGGGCTCTTTAGTATGCTAAAGTACTAAAGAGTCTTAATTTTTTGTGTAATTATTTGTTCTTCTTGTAACTTTTGTTTATATTTGTAGCATATTTACGAACGATATGCAAAAAACGTTTAATATTTAACTTATAAACAGAACGATTATGAAGAAATTAATGATGATGGCAGTAATTCTGCTTGCTGGTGTAGGAAGTGTAATGGCACAGAGCGATTACAAGCGCGGTATCTTTAACCATGTAGGTCTTAATGTGGGTGCAGGTACCGAGGGTATTAGTGTTGGTGTGGCTGCTCCTGTTACTAACTTCCTTGAGGTAGAAGCAGGTGTGAACATCATGCCATCTTTCAAACTGTCTGGTGATTTGGATGTAGATGTCAATACCAGTTCTTTGCCTCAAGTACCTAATGTTCAGTACCCAACCAGTGAAACCATTCATGCAGAAGGCTCATTCGACCGTACCACCTTTAATGTAAAGGCTAATCTCTATCCATTCGGTGGTGGCAGCAAGTTCTTTATCGCTGCTGGTTTGTCAATTGGTGGTGAGAAGATTGCCGAGGTTACTGGTTCTTGCGATGAACTTCGTGACTTCTCTAATAGATACTTGAAAGATAATCCAAACTTGGAGAGTCAGTTCCGTAAGGCTTTATCAGCTAACCTGGGTGGTTACAACTTGGAACTCGATGAGAACTATAATGTTCAGGGTGATATCCGTTGCAAGAATGTTCGTCCATACCTCGGTTTAGGTTTCGGCCGTCTGGTTCCTAAGAACCGTATCGGTTGCCGCTTTGAGTTGGGTTGCCAGTTCATGGGTAAGCTCAAGGTTTACCAGAATGGTAACGAGATAGATATCAATAAGGCATTGGAAGATGCTGGCGAGGATGATCTCTCTAAGTTCGTAAAAGACTTGAAGGTTTATCCTGTTTTGAAGTTCTCTCTTACAGGTAGAATCTTATAATATAGATAAAGAGTTATAAAAATAGATTGGGCAAGACCATCTCTGGTCTTGCCCTTTTTGTTTCTATATACTATAAATTGAAAAAGCGTCCCCGCAGTAGCCTCACGGTCACTACGGGGACTTATAATTACTAACATCTAACTTTAGCATTTTTGTTTAAACTTAAAAACAAATTCTTTATGAGAGTAATTTCTCCATTATCTATAAACATAAACCAAGTATCTCATATATTGCAAGTAACTTGTATCCTGCAAATATCTTGTATCCTTAAATGCAAGTTCTTAGAAAAGTTAAACCCATAGACCAGTATCTCTACTAATATCTTGATTATTTTTATTTTATTGCTTTTTGTCTGTTTAATATTAAATACTTTTAAGTTCACAATGCAAAGATATAAAAAAAATGGGTAAACTCCAAATTAATTTTGCTTTATTTTGTGTTAAGTGGCTTTTATTGTACTTATGCGGCGGTTTTTAAGGATTAACCGGCAAAGTTAAGAGGGTGTATCATAAACATTCAAATGCTTTATGATACACCCTCTTTCTCAGGATTCTGAATATTTTTTCGTGTTTATAACGCTTCGTCTTCAGGACGTGGCATCTGTGTCTGGGGCTTCTGTTTCTTGCCTGACTTCATGAATAGTTTCTTCTTCTTGAGCCATGCAGCCTTGCGTATCTCGTATTCTTCGCGATGACGCTCCAAAAAATTATCTGCCATGTTTCGTTTCCTTTTTTACTTTGCGTTATGAATGCTTATTCTTCTTTAAACTTACTATAAATCACCTTGATTCGGATCGGACCAGATGCCACCTTCTTACCAGTCTTCTGGTCTGTGGTATAATCCTTGTCAGGATCATCCGTACCCACGATGAGTCGGGTAGAAGCGAGTGACATATCGTGATTAATCTTGGAGATGACGGTAGTATAGCCCTGTGTGGTTGTGATGACGTTTACAGGAACCAGTACTACTTTATTCCAGTTTTCCCCCTTGCCCTTGTTCTTATACATGGCAGAAACCAGATTGGCGATATTCTGGAATGTATAGGCATTCTTGTAGGTGCCGGTACTGCTGTAGCTTGCCGTATAAGAAGTACGGTTGTCAGCCAACTTGCTCTTTTCGAAGAACGACTGCAAACTGTCTTTCTGAACCATCAGGATGGTGCTTGGTGTAGCAAAGTTGTATGGGTTGTCTTCGTTGTCATTGTTGAGTCGTGGGAAGGAGATGGTAGCTGTGTTGAGCGTATCCTTCTCATGACCTCTCATGATGTCTTCGATAGGGAGGGTAACCTCGGTGAAGATACCTGCCGGTGACTTGAGATAAGTACATTTCTCCTGATCCTGACTTGCCAACTTCTTCAAGTTCTCGGTATCGTTCTCAATCTTGTTGAGCTGCAATACCTCTTCTGTACCATCGAAACGGTTGTATCCGATGCTTACAGCTGTACTGTCTTTAACGCCGTCCTTTGCCTTGATGGTCTTGTGACGGGTCCAGTAGAAGATAAGCTCTGTATTCCAGATCTTAGCCATGTTACCCGTACCACCTACATTCTTGATGTAGAAGCCAGGGCAGACATTGTGCAGGAACTTGAAGTTGGTCTTGAAGTACTCTGGATGCTTTTCGTATGTCTGCAGGATGTAAGATCCGTAGTTCTTATAAGTCTTACCATCTTTCTTGTACTCCTTATTCAAGTAAATCTTGAAGTTCTTGACGTCTGATGTATTGCTCAAGTTGTAATTACTGCTCCAATGCTGGTTGTTTTCGCTTACCCAGCGTTCCTTGAAGGCATCATAATTAGAGTAATACTCCTTATCTTCTGACATCGGCCTTGTCATCTCATAGGCTGTCACCTTCATTGGGGCGATAGTATCACCATAGCTGGCGTTGTATGAAACCAGGAGGTAGCATGAGTCTGCTTCGATAGAACCGTTGTTTGCCTGCTTGATGTAATCGAGTGTATCTACAGAGAAAGTAGGCAATACGCTCAACTGGGTCATGTAGTCGCCCTTTACATAGTTGCCGGTTTCCGGGTCTTTCATCTTTCCGATGAGCCCCGTGTTGTTGCGGCTCAATACGGAATCTGCTACTATAGACTTTGTGGTAACATTGAACGCTGAGTTAGAAATGTTAATGTTGTCTATCTTATTAGTGATGCTACCACCGATTCCCTCGGTGGTATCATCACATGCAGCGAAAGTAAGCGCTGCTATTACTAATACTGTTAAGAGTCTTAAAATTTTCATTATCCTTGTATGTATGTGTCTCTGTTGTCGGAATCTTATTCTGCGTCAGGACAAACCTTGTTGATGAAGTCTGCGTATGGCTCCTGGATATCTTCTCCCGGATAAGCCAGTACAGGCTTATTCTTCTCCTTCGCATAATCAAAGAGAATCTGGTTAGCTTCTTCTTCACCTTCTACCACACCGTCGCTATAGTCGATGGCGAGTTTGCCGAGCTCAATGAAGTTGAAGTCGTCCTGATAGCCGTCGAGCAGTTCAGACTTGGCATCGCGGAAGGCAACGCAACGTTTGAAGTTGGTACCCAGTTCACCCTTGAGTTCGTTGGTATAGAGAGCGGTAATCACCTTTGATTCTGCAAATGAAGGCTCTTCGCTGTAGGCTGTCTTTACATAGAATGGCACTACTGCGCTAGCCCAACCCTGGCAGACGATTACATCAGGCTGCCAGCGGAGCTTCTTTACGGTTTCCAATACGCCACGTGCAAAGAAGATAGCTCTTTCTCCGTTGTCGGCATATTCCTTTCCGTTTTCATCGGTGCCCATCTGGCGGCTCTTGAAATAGTCGTCATTATCGATGAAATAAATCTGCTGTCGTGTTGTTGGTATAGATGCAACCTTGATGATCAGCGGATGGTCTGTATCATCTATGATAAGGTTCATACCAGACAGGCGAATGACCTCGTGCAATTGTCCGCGACGCTCGTTGATGGTGCCCCACTTAGGCATGAAGGTGCGGATCTCAAAACCTGCTTCCTGCATCTTCTGAGGCAGTTCGCGTCCCATGATTGACATGTGAGACTCGGCTACGTATGGGTCGATCTCCTGATTGATAAATAATACTTTTTTTGCCATAAAATTTAAATTTTATTCTTACGAATTACGTGCAAAGGTACAAAAAAAACTTCAATTAGGGGCATTTTTTCTCCGAAATTCATTATTTTCGGCAATAATTCGCATATTTTTAGGTTTTTTCTTTCTCATTTGAGAAAAAAGTTGTTATTTTGCACCCGAAAACAGATTATGACGATGAAAGTATTCAATAAGATTGTTGACCTCCAGAACGAACTCTTCATGTGTCGTAAGGAGGGAAAGGAAATCGGCCTTGTGCCAACTATGGGTGCGCTGCATGAGGGTCACGCCTCTCTTGTTAAGCGCAGTGTGAAGGAAAATGGCGTGACTGTGGTTTCTGTGTTCCTGAATCCTACACAGTTTAATGATCAGGGTGACTTGGATCGCTATCCTCGTACCCTCGATGCTGACTGCAAGCTCTTGGAGGCTTGTGGTGCTGACTATGTGTTTGCACCATCGGTGAAGGAAATGTATCCTACACCAGATACACGCCACTTCGAGTTTCCACCTGTTTCTACCGTGATGGAGGGTGCCAAGCGTCCGGGTCATTTCAATGGTGTATGTCAGGTAGTGAGCCGTCTTTTCTATATCGTTCGACCAACCCGTGCTTATTTCGGTGAGAAGGATTGGCAGCAGATTGCTGTCATCAAGCAGCTCGTGAAGTACATCAACAGCGATGTGCAGATTGTGGAGTGTCCTATCATCCGTGATGAGGATGGTTTGGCTAAGAGCAGCCGTAATACTTTGCTGGCTCCTGATGAGCGTGCCATTGCGCCAAACATCTATAAGGCTCTGAAGGAGAGTGTGGAGTATGCCAAGACTCATACCGTACAGGAAACTCACGATAAGGTGGTTGCCGACATCAATGCTGTAGAGGGTCTGGAGGTAGAGTATTTCCAGATTGTGGATGGCGACAGCCTGCAGGATGTGTCTTCATGGGAGGATAGTGCATACGTGGTAGGTTGCATCACCGTTTATTGCGGTAAGACTCCTATCCGTCTCATCGACCATATCAAGTATAAGGGATAATTCCTCGATAGATTTCTTTATTAAGTTTAATCCGTAACAGATCAAGTAATAACAGAACAATGCAGATAGAAGTATTGAAGAGTAAGCTCCATTGTGTGACCGTAACTGAGGCTAACCTGAATTATATGGGTAGCATCACCATCGATGAGGACTTGATGGACGCTGCTAATCTGATAGCAGGCGAGAAGGTTCAGATTGTAGACAACAACAATGGTGAGCGCTTGGAGACCTATATTATCAAGGGTGAGCGTGGCAGCGGTTGTATCTGCCTGAACGGTGCTGCAGCCCGCAAGGTGCAGGTGGGCGATACCGTCATCATCATCGCTTATGCCCTGATGGACTTTGAGGAGGCTAAGACCTTCAAGCCAATCGTGGTTTTCCCTAAAGAGGGAAATAAGGTTTAAATATTCAATGGAAACAAAAGAAAGGGTGTGTCATGGACTTATGGCACACCCTTTCTTTTGTTTTATTACTATATAATTTAAGGTGTAATTGCGATGGGTTAAGGATAGATCTCGATATGGCTGCTGCCGGAGTTGCCATTCTTGATAATCCTTATCTGGGTGGTGATGCGCTCGCTCATCGTGTCGGTATGACTGATGACGCCCACCTTCTTGCCTTGCGAACTTTGCAGCATGGCGAGGGAGTCGATGACGGTGGCTAGGGTATCGGGGTCGAGGGTTCCGAAGCCTTCGTCGATGAACAGGTTCTCGAAGGAGATGTTGCGGGAGGATAATGCCGACAGGCCCAAGGCGAGACCGAGACTCACGATGAAGGTTTCGCCACCTGATAGGGAAGTGGTGTCTCGGATATCGTCGGCACGGTCGTGGTCGATGACTCGGATGCCCAGCGAATGCTTTACCTGCTGCAGTTCGTAACGGCTGTTGAACTTTCTGATTTCCTGGTTGGCGTGCGCTATCAGGAAACTGAGCGTATAGCATTGGGCTATCTTGCGAAGCGTCTTGCCGTCTGCTCCGATGGCATCCGTGATGGCTGTCCAGTCGTCCTTTTCCTGGGTTACGAGTTGCAGAGCCTCAGCCTTGTCGCCCAACTGTTTTAGGGCTTCCTGATGGTTCTGCATCCTGGCGTTGGCAGCAATCAGTTCGTTGCGCTGGCTTCTTTCCTGATACTCCTGCTGAATGGCTAGGAGAGCATCACGGCTTTGGACAGGCTGATGTTCCAAGTGCTGCTGATGCACCTTTTCTGCGCTCTGATAAAGGGCGGTAGTTGAAGCCACGGCTTTCTCCTTTTCGTCCTTTGCCCGTCGGATAGCGTTCCAATCTTCGGCAGAGTGAAGCATCTCCCGGATGGTATTTCGGTCGATAAGGCTTGGTTCGATACTTCTTTCCTCGATGCCTTCCTCTTCGGAGTCTTTTCCTTCGATGCTCTTTTCTTCAAGCTGCTTGTTATATTCCTCAATCCAAAGGTCGAGTTCCTTTTCCTTCGCTTGCAGATTCTCTTTCATCGTCTTGTTCTGAGACAGCATGGTTTGATGCGAACCTTTACTGTTGGCGAGTTCCGCCTTCAGTTTGTTGATATTCTCGTTCTGATTATCTGCTGTTTTCGTAGCCTCATCCTTTGCTGCTGTCAGTCTTTGTTCAGCAGCATCAGGTTCTTCTCCATTCAGAATCTGCTTATATTTCTCCTGCCATTCCTCCATTTCCTTCTTGGCGCTATTCCATGCCTGAAGGGCTTTCACGTAAGCCTCCTCCTTGCTCTTCTGCTGCGAGATGAGGTTGGCGGTAAGTGCTTTCTGCTCAGTTAGTTTTGTGGCGCAGGTTGAAGTGTTTTCTTGGGCTTTGTTCTGTATAGTAGAAGCCTTGCTTTCATACGCAGCTTCATCCTTTACAGCCTTATCCTTGAGTTGGGTCAGCCGTTCTATCTCTTTCTGAATCTTGTTAAAGAGGCTCAGTTTGCTGCTCGCATCTTTCGCCTTGTTTTCATAGATAGGCAAGAGCGATTTCAGTTCTGCCTCTGCCTTCGGAATCTTTGGATACTGGGCGATGAGCGCCTTCCATTCCTCTTCGTAACTGGCGATTTCTCCCGACAGCTTTTCCTGTTGTTTCTGGAGCGTCTGTACTTCGCCGTCGTTCTGTTTTCTCTCGCCGGAAAGGTTCTTCTCCTGTTTCTGCTGCAGTTTCAGCAGATCCTCCTTGACTTTCAGAAGTTGCGAGAGTTCTGTGGTGGCTTCCTCAAACTGTCTGTTGTCGGTATGATAAGGATGAGTCGTGCTGCCGCAAAGCGGACAAGGTTTGCCTTCGGTCAGGTTGGCACGATGAATCTCCCATTTCTCACTCACCATGAGGGTATAGGCATTTCTCAGCGTTAGGGTCTCTTGGGTCAAAGCCTCGATGGTCAACTTGCCCAGGGCTGCATCTATCTCTGCGTTTCTCTTGCCCAAGACCAGGATGCGATCCTCATTCTTCTGCTTTTCTGTTGTGGCAGCATCGAGATGAGCCACAACCTTGATGGCTTGCTGGACGTCCTGCAGTTTCCTGTCGGCTACAGTCTTGCTGTTCTGCAGTTCCTCTATGTTCTGTCCGGCAGTCTTATTTCTTTCCGTCTCCCAAGCCTGTTCTGCGGCTTGCGTCGCTTCGTGCAGAACCTGTTTCTGCTTGGCAATCTCTTCCTGTGTCGCTTTGAGGGCAAGGTTCGCTTTCTCCGTTTCTGCTTCCCATTTTTGGATGTTTCGGGCGTTTTCCTCCACGTCTTTCAGGGCAGTTTGATTCTCTTTCTGAGCCAACTCCAATGCCTCTTTCTTTTCTTTCAGATTCGGCATTGCCGCTTCCATTTTTGTTTTCAGCGCTCTTGCTTCAGCGATGACCGGCAGGGCCTTTTCTAGCTGTTCCTGTGCCTTGCTTACTGCTTCCTTCAGACTGGCGAGAGTTTTCTCGCTTTCGTCGATGGCAGACTCTTGACATTTGATGTTTCCTTCCGCTTTCAGGATGTTTTCTTCCTGCTCGTGGATGCTTTGCGTCTGTCGCTCTACTTCCTGCAGTAGGTTGACGGCTGGCTGTACTTCATCGTGCAACTGCAGACGGAGAATCTGTGCTTGTATCGCTTTAATGGCTTCTGCTGCTTGCTCCATATCAGTCTGGCAGATAGTGATTTGCTTGATTTGCTTATCGTTTTCCTCAAACCATTGCAGGTCTTTCGAAATGGCTTGCAACTGGCTGTCGAGTTCCTTCTCAGCTTTTTCCAACCGGGCGATTTCCTCCTTCAGTTGGGCGAGTTCTTCATCGTTCAGCAGGTTCTGTTTAACGGCTTCCACCGATGCTGTCATCTGGTTGTAGGCATCCATCGCCTGGTCTTTCGCCTTCTTGATTTCAGTAGCGATGTTCGTATAAGTTTCCTCGCATCCGATGAGTTTTTCCAGGAGTTCGTACCGCTCGTTTTCCTTTGCCGTCAGGAAGTTGGCAAACGAGCCTTGGGCGATGAGTACGGTGCGGAGAAACTGGTCGTAGTCGAGTCCGATGATGTTCGGCAGCTCGTTCCAGTCGGCAGCTTCCTCCGTTATCTCTTCTCCGTTTCTCGTGATTTTATAGAGCGCAGTCTTGGCGTTCTCGTAGCGCACTCTCTGGAATCTGACGTGCCATTCTGCGCGGTAGATGCTGCCGTTGTTGGCAAGGAAGGTGAGTTTGCTGTAGCCCTCTTTCTTGCCACGTGTCAGGATGTTTCGGCTGTCGGTAGGAGCCAGACGGTTACTTTCGCTGGCATCGGCAGCTCCGAAAATCTCGATGTTCTGGTTCTTGTCTCCTTTCTTCCTGGGGTAGCGAGGGGCGCGGTTGTAGAGAGCCAGACAGATAGCATCGAGTAGGGTAGACTTGCCACTTCCCGTCGGACCTACGATGCTGAAGATGGTACTCTCGCCTAAGGCACCTTCTTCAAAGTTGATGACCTCGCCACCCTGTTTGTCAAGCGAAGCGAGGTTGAGTATTTCGAGTTGTAGGAATTTCATAATGATGATGTCGTTAATAAATCGGATAACATTTTCTCCTGTCTTTCGTTCATCGGAGCGTTGTGTCTGATGGCGAAGGCTTCCTTCAGCGTATCGAGCGGAGGACGGTTGATGATGTCTTCTATGCTGGTGATGTGCTGGGAACCCTGGATGGTGGAGAGGTCCAGTTGTGGGATGATGCGCTGGATTTTGCAGAGCACGGCATCCTTTTCGTTGACGAGTTTCTCCAGTTCCTTGATGTCATCGCTGGTCAGTTTCTCCTGTTTCACCTTCAGCATCACGTAGTCGAAATGGTCGCTCAGTTCGCCGTCTGTTCTCTCCGAGAGTTCAGAATTGATGAGTTTCTGCCATTTCTTGAAGGTCAGTTCTTCCTCATCTTCGGGCAGGATGCGGAGGGCGTGCTGAGGCTTGTATTCCAGGAAATCTACTTTCCATTCCTTGCTCTTGCCGGTTTCCTTTCCTTCCTCCTCTTCTCCGTGTTCTATGGTGATGAGGTCGATGCCGTGGGTGTAGTCTTTCTCGGCAAACGACATCGGGAGGATACTTCCCGTATATCTTGCCCAGTCGGTGTTCCAGATATGTTGCCGCTTGTGGATGTGTCCGCAAGTCATATAGTCGGGATGTTCGTTCCATCCTTCCAGGTCCACTTCCTCCTGTCCGCCGATGATGATTTTCTCGCTCGCATCCTTTTTGGCGATATCCGAACCCTTGGCGTACATGTGTGCCATCATGATGCACTTCCTGCCCGGGTGTTTCTTTCGAGCCTCAGCCGTCAGTTCTCTCAGAAAGTCGTTGACTCCCTGCGAGTAACTGGCGTTCTGCACCACATCGCTTCTTAGGAAAGGTACGGCGAGGATGATGACTTCTTCTCCTTCCTCGTTGGTTACGGGGATGATGAGGTCATCGAAGGAATAGATCCAATGTCCGCCGGTTTTATCATCGTCCTCGCTTTCTCCCTGCTGCCAGATTTTCCTTACGTTTCCTCTTATTTCCACGTGGTATCGGGTGAGCAGCGGACGGGGAGCCTCCAGTCGGCTGGCGGAATCGTGGTTGCCGGCGGTAATGATGACCTGCATGTTCGGGCACTGTTGGGTAGCATCGGCAAGAAACTCGTAATAAACGGTCTGTGCCGCTGCCGATGGATTTCCGTTATCAAAGATGTCTCCTGCGATGAGGAGAGCATCGGGTTTTTGTTCAGCGATTTGTTCCAGGAGCCATTTCAGGAAATGCTTGTGTTCCGGCAGACGGTCGTTGCCGTGAAACAGGTTGCCCAGGTGCCAGTCGCTGGTTGCTAATATCTTCATACTCATAAGGATGTCTAATCTTAGTCTTTTTCTTTTTCTTTGGCTTGCAATCCTTTGACCTTTGGTTTGCAATCCTTTGACCTTTGGTTTGCAATCTGACTACAAAGTTAACACAATTATTTGGGATACGCAAAGAAATAAGCTCAAAAAACGAAGAATTATGGCCGGAAAAGTAAAGATATTCAGGAAAAGTCTTGTTTTATATCTGATAAAGTTGTATCTTTGCAAGGTAGAAATCTTCGTTCATAAACATTGAATGTCCGTTCAGTGTCTTTGAACGGCGGTTCATAGACTTTGAATGTCGGTTCAATGTCTATGAACGGAGATTTCTCCTAGGATTAAATACTTTTCTTCCTAGGTTTGTGGTCTTTTCTTCTTAAGTGTGATCATAAATGCTGTAGGATGCATAGGCTGCTGCAATAAGAAATACAGATAAACTAAAATAAGAAAGGAAACTGATATGGCTAAGTACAAATTGCAGGAAATGGGGGATATGCGTTATGATGGCAAGCGCAGAGTTTATCCCAAGATGGTGACCAACCGTACACTATCCAGAAAAGAGTTCGTCAAGATGATGCAGAACTACCATCGCGGTATTTCGGAAAGTACCACGGAGGCTGTATTGACCGATGTGGTTGATATGCTGGCAGACATGCTCTCCATGGGGTACAACGTGAATCTGGAAGGTTTCGGCACCTTCTCCCTCTCCCTCGCTTTCGAGGACGATAAGCCTAGGGAAATGCAGAGTGCAGATGATAAGATGACGTATCGCAAGGTGGGCGTGAAGGACATCAACTTCAAGGCGTCTCCTGAGTTTGTCAAGGATGTGAAGCGTGAAACCGACCGTGACCTGGAGCGTGATATGGGTGGTGTAAAGGTTATCCGTAAGCAGCTCTATTCCAAGGAAGAGCGCATCGCCCGAGCCCTGGAGGTGATAGAGAAGAACGGAGTCCTCACCCTAGGCGATTATGCCTCCATCAACAACCTGAGCCGTACTGCTGCCTCTATGGAACTGAAGGAGCTGACAAATGACAAGACTTCGCCGATAGATTCACTAGGCCGCGGCAGCCATAAGGTTTGGGTGAAGAGGAAAGAATAAATGCAAATATCTCTCAGAATATTTGTTAGTTTCAATTCTTTTTCGTATTTTTGCGGTGTAATTAAAATGATAGTGTTATGACGACAATAACAAGGGAACATCTTGAAGATGAGGTACTCAAGTCGATTCAGAAGAAAGCGGAGTCGATTATGCCGAAAGATGCCAAGGTTATCCTTTTCGGGTCAAGGGCTAGAAGGGATGCTAAAGCAGATTCCGACTGGGACATCCTTGTGCTTTTGAACAAGGATAAGATAGATGAGCAGGATCATGATAATTACACCTATCCTCTTTGGGAATTGGGATGGCAAATCAATCAGATGATTCACCCGATAGTGTATTCGATGAAGGATTGGCAGAGCAAAAAGGGCAGTCCTTTTTATAATAATGTAGAAGAGGAAGGGGTGATGCTATGCTAGATAAAAAGGATAATGGTATGCCGACAGATAGCCGCTATTTTGCGCAAAAAGCAATAGATGCCGCAGATGAATTGTGGGATAAGGGCTTGATAGATGAAAATACTATAGAGCAATGGAAGCATGAACATATGAGAACGCCTTATTCTGAATAAATGTATCAAACTTAATAGTTTAATTGTATTATGAATGCAACATTACAAAAGAAAAAGTTACAATCAGAGTTAGATAAGGCTATTCTCAATGTAAAGGAGGGGAATGTCAAGAACTTCGATACATTGGAGGATATGATGAACTATCTGGAAGCTTAGACATGAGTATAAAATGCCTGGTTAAGAAGTAAATCATTGAACTTTTGCATGTGGTTCAAGCACGGGCTGAAGGCCCAAAAGCTCCTAGCCCAGGGCAACACCCTGGGTATTAAGATGTTGTATCCCTGCGCCCTGTAAGGGCAAAAGCCTTGAATATATGCTGCTTTATAACCAATTCTTTTTTCGTACTTTTGCAGTTGTATGGAAGTTTAGATACTCAGAGATATGTAGTTTTACCATATGAGAGAAATAGTGGCAATATGACTCTTATTAAAGAGAATGACTTATCTGAAAAGTATCCTATGGCTTATAGTTATTAAAAAAAATGTGAAACGATTCTTAGAAGAAGAGAAAAAGGTCGTTTTGATATTGATAATGAATGGTTTCAATTAAGTAGAAAGCAGGGGTTAGCTTATGCGACTTCACCAAAACTTATCGCTCCAGATATTTCTATGGGGGGGTAACTTTTCCTTTGATGAACAAGGTGTGTTTTATCAAACTGCTACTCTTTATGGTTACGTTAAAAAGGACGATGTACTGGTGTCATACAAGGTCTTAATGGCTGTTTTAAATTCTCGTTTATGTTGGTGGTTTATGCAAAATACTGGAACAGTTATGTCTGGTGGATTCTATCGCTATAAACCTGCTTATATAAAACCATTTCCGATGCCTTCTGATATGGTGTTAAGTAAAAGTAGTTTAGAAATAGAGAATTTGGTAAAGGCAATAGAACAAGAAAAAGAAAATGACACTTCTGCTTTGGAGAATCAAATCGACTTCCTCGTCTATCACCTCTATGGCTTGACCTATGATGAAGTCTTGATTGTTGACCCGGAGACTCCAATCTCTCGTGAGGAGTATGAGGCATATAAAGAGGAATAAAGACGGAATTTGTAAGTGAGATTAGCTTATTATGAAATTGATATTCAGTATTTTAGTTCTAGCGGCCCCGTGAAATGCGGGGGCGCTAGAATCCTATTCCGAGTGTCAGAACTGGGGAATATATTATAGGTGGAACTCTTTTTAAAGCTTTTGCCCTTACAGGGCGCATTGCTGATTGCTAGCATACCCAGGGCGTTGCCCTGGGCTAAGAGCTTTTGGGCTTTCAGCCCGTTCTTGAACCATCTGCAAAAAATCAGAAAGAATCTTTATCCTCGAAGTGCATTATAAGTTAAATTCCATTCTTTGTCAAGAACAGTGATTTCAGCTTCTTCTTGCAGTTCTTTCTAAAATCTTCTATACTGATAGAACGCTTCCAATCTTCTAGCCACGGGTATTGTGCCGTTAGTTCTTTTTCAAATCCTTCAGCATCAATATATTGCCCATTCTCATACTCTTCCTCAATAGCTTCAATTCTAGCCACGGCTTCTTCTTCATTGACCGGATGCCAGCCAACTGGAATCGGCTGCTCTTCTTGTAATGTATATCTTTTCTCCTTCATAAGCTCTTTCCTTTATAGTTTTCTTTTGAATTGTCTAATCAGATATCTAGGGCTTCTTCTCATATCCCATAAATCTACGAAAATGACGAGGTCGTTGGCTTCGTCGTAGCGATAGATAATCTTCCAATTCTCCTTGATAATCGCACTATGGTAAGGGCGGTGGAATCGCTTAAGCAATGGCTCTCTGGGTGAAGAAAGAGGATGAAGCATCAGGCGATGCTTGATGTCATCAAGCTCTTTATTAAACCGTTTTACTGAAGTAGCTCCAAATTCGGCTAGTGTGTAAACCACCATATCTCGAAGTTCCTTCTTGAAAGGGTCTAGTAATTTTATATGAGCCATAATCCTTCAGATTTAAGTTCTGCTATAAAATCATCAAAATCTGTAGCCTTGCCTGTCCTTTCATACTCTTCCTCAATAGCTTCAATCCTAGCCACGGCTTCTTCTTCATTAGCCGGATGCCAGCCAACAGGAATCTTATTCCAGTCAATATCTTCTTCTGCACATTCATCCTCGGGAAGTGTCATGGCGGCATTTCCGTGATAGGCTGGTGCAGGCTCTGCTGCGAAAGCTGCATCTTTCTGCTCTTCTGGCAATGTATATCTTTTCTCTTTCATAAGCTTGCGTATTTTATCTGCTGCAAATTTACGATTATTATCTGAATCATGCAAGAAAAATGGGAGAAATGTTTTATAAAGTATCTTATAATCAAGGTTTTTGTTCTTTGTTGGGCTTGGGGACGGTTCTGAAAAAAAGTCACAATACCTAGCTGATAGAGCTGGGTATTGTGACTTTGCTTTTTGTTATATGTGTTTATTCGAAAATAATCACTAAATCTTAGTGGTG
>ERZ1673741.1363-NODE-1363-length-20395-cov-5.100590_pt1 | contig 20395 bp, 19 predicted proteins | sample MGYA00580209_ERZ1673741 | MGnify/ENA primary metagenome ERZ1673741 (study PRJEB41218, sample SAMN15661754) | gut metagenome | host: Homo sapiens | place: Canada: London | collected 2015-08-20/2019-03-30 | study: EMG produced TPA metagenomics assembly of... | reverse complement strand
GTACTCATCCCTGATGCACAGCATAATAAAATCTTAATCATCAAAAAACTCCCTTCTTGCGACACATTATATACTAAAATAAGGCATTTGTGAAGAAAGAAAAAAAGAGAGATTTATCATCTCTCTTCGCATAGTTCTAAGATACAATCCCAGACTTCTCTGACGCCTTTTTTCTTTAAACTAGAAAAACGTACAAAGTGGTCATTCGGATCAAAATCCAATGTTTCTTTAATAAGCTTCTCATTCTTGACAAGTTCATTACGTTTAAGCTTGTCTTCTTTCGTTGCGACAACAATAACTGGAATACCAAAATGCTTCGCATAGTCATACATTGTCACATCATCATCTTTTGGTTTATGACGATAATCCACAATAAGAATCATCGCTTTAAGATTCTTTCTATTACGTAAGTAATTGTCAATCATTTCTGAGAACTGCTCTAACATCTTCTTTGGCACTTTCGCATAGCCATATCCTGGCACATCAACAAGTCTTAATTCATCATTAATATTGAAGAAATTAAGAGTACGCGTCTTACCAGGAGTTGAACTCACTTTCGCAAGCCCCTGTACATTGGTTACTGTATTAATAAAACTTGACTTTCCTACATTTGAACGTCCAGCCATGACTACTTCAGGTAATGATTCATCCGGCCACTGACTTGGCCAAGCTGCACATAACATGAATTCGGCTTTTTTAATCGTATACATACTACTTTACCAATGCATTTTCTAAAACAGTATCAATATGATCTGCTGTGATGATAGTTAAATCTTTTCTTACTGATTCTGGAATATCGTCAATATCCTTAGCATTATCCTTAGGAATAATGATTGTATGAATACCAGAACGATGGGCGGAAATTGATTTTTCTTTTAAGCCACCAATTGGTAATACATTACCAGTTAATGTCACTTCACCTGTCATTGCGACATCATCGCGTACAGGTTTTTGTGTAAAGGCTGAATAAATAGCCGTTGTTAAAGTGACACCAGCACTAGGACCATCCTTCTTTACTGCACCTTCAGGTACATGAATATGAATATCCTGCTTATCAAAATCAATATCCTTTAAGCTATACTTATCAGCATGTGCCTTAAGATAGTCTAACGCAATTGAAGCAGATTCTTTCATGACATCACCAAGTTGACCAGTGACGATGAATTTACCACTGCCTTTGAAGTGATTGACTTCAATTGGAAGAATATCTCCACCAAACTGTGTCCATGCTAGACCAGTGACTACACCTACCTGAGGTTTAGGCTGTTTCTTTGTATGGTCAAAAGGTGCTTTACCTAACAATTCTTCTAAGTCGTTTACTTCCACAGCGACATGATCAGTTGTTTTCTTAAGAATCTTCAACACTGATTTTCTACAGATTGCTGCAATCAATCTTTCTAACTGACGTACACCTGCTTCACGTGTATAGTGTCTAATAATATACATTAACGCATCATCAGTAATAGTTAACTGTTCATCAGTCAAACCATGGTTCTTAAGTTCTTTCTTAATTAAATGATCTTTCGCAATCATTAATTTTTCTTGCTCTGTATATGAAGATAGTTCAATGATTTCTAATCTATCACGTAATGGTTCAGGAATACCACCTAGATCATTTGCTGTTGCGATAAATAAAACCTGTGATAAATCATATGGTTCTTCAATATAGTTATCTGAGAACATAGAATTCTGTTCAGGGTCTAATACTTCAAGCATAGCACTTGTAGGATCACCCTTATAATCACTTGCCATCTTATCAATTTCATCTAATAAGAAGACAGGATTCATAACACCTGCTTTTTTCATACCCTGAATGATACGACCTGGCATAGAACCTAAATATGTTCTACGATGACCTCTGATTTCTGATTCATCAGTCACACCACCTAGAGAAATTTTAACAAACTTACGATCTAAAGCACGTGCAATAGACTTAGAAATAGAAGTCTTACCAACACCTGGTGGACCTACTAAACAAATAATAGGTGCCTTTAAAGACTGAGTCATCTGTTTAACAGCAAGCTGTTCTACAATTCTTTCTTTAGGTTTCTTTAAACCAAAATGGTCTTCATCAAGAATTTCTTCTACCTTAGTAATATCCTGATTATCTTCAGTCATTTCAAACCAAGGAAGCTTAGTCATCCAGTCAAGATAAGTACGTACGACATTGGCTTCTGGTGAAGTAGAAGGCATCATTTCATAACGTGCTAACTCTTCAGTTAACTTGTCTTTTACATTCTGTGGATAAGGATTATCCTTAATCATAGAACGGAATCTTTCAACTTCATCCTCACCATTAGGTGTATCACCTAATTCTTCTTTAATCGCTTTAAGCTTTTCTCTTAAATAGAATTCTTTCTGGTTTTCATCAATACTCTTCTTAACACGATTATTGATAGAATTTTCAATTTCATTTATTGCCTTTTCTTTCTGCATACATGCAAGAACTAATAAAAGACGCTTATTTACATCAGGCTCGGCAAGAATCTTTTCTCTTTCAACAAGTTCAGAGTTAATATAATGACCGATAGTATCAGCAAGTTCACTTGCTGATAAGCCGTTAGTAATATTTGCAATCAATTCTCTAGGTAAAAGCTGACTTGCCCCATTCATCGATTGCATTTGTTCAGTGATTCTACGTACTAAAGCAATTTCTTCATTTTGATCACCATGGATATCTTCTAAATAGCGTACCTTTGCATAATAGCATTCACCTTCAGTATAAAGTGATTCTAATTCAACACGCTTTTCACCTACTACAGTAAGCTTGATAGTACCATGATTATCTTTTTTAATACGCTTTGTAATTTTACAAAGTGTGGCATGGTGGTAAACCATGTCAAAATTGATTTCTTCTTCTAAAGGATGGATCTGTGACACTAATACAATATTAGAATCATGCTGACTAACAGATAGATCCATTGCATTTAAGGAAAATGTACGTCCTACATCTAAAGACAATTCATGTCCTGGAAATACAAGCATACCGCGCGTACAAATAACAGGAAGATCAACTGTCACATTTAAATTTTCCATAACCTATTTCTCCTTTCTTAGAAAAAATAAGACGCGTAGGCGTCTTATTTCACATTATCTTTAATTAACTGAAGAGCCTTTCTGTGAGTTAAATCACCCTTTAATACATGTTCCTGACCACCAAGAACCTTCTTAACTTCTTCAAGTGGCATGTTGTAGTATGTAGCGATTTCTTTCATTTCATCTTCCATTTCTGCATCAGTCACTTCAATGTTTTCAGCCTTAACGATCTTATCAAGGATTAAGTTTAACTTAACTCTTTCTTCAGCCTGATCCTTAACATCAGCCTTGATATCATCCATTGTCTTACCAGTCATCTTAGTGTATAATTCAATGTTTAATCCCTGCTGAGATAAGTTCTGGTTGATTTCGTTAATGATGTTCATAACTTCGCTATCAACCATTGCATCTGGTACATCGATTGTATTGTTAGCAACAACAGCCTTAATTACTTCTTCGTTGAACTTGTTTTCAGCTTCAGCCTTCTTCATAGTTCTGATCTGATCTTTGATCTTTTCCTGTAACTGTTCTAATGTTTCAACACCTTCGATGTTAACATCTTTTGCTAATTCATCATCAATTTCAGGTAAAACCTTTGCTTTGATTTCATGAACTTTAACCTTGAATACTACTTCAGCACCTGCTAAATCAGCTGCATGATATTCTTTAGGGAAAGTTAAGTTGATTTCTTTTTCTTCACCAGCAGTCATACCAACTAGACCTTCTTCAAATCCAGGGATGAATGAGTGAGAACCGATTTCAAGTGAATAGTTTTCTGCTTTTCCGCCTTCAAAAGCAACACCATCTTTGAAACCTTCATAATCGATAACAGCTGTATCGCCTTCTTCAACTGTTCCTTCTTCTTTAACTACTAATTCAGCGAACTGCTTCTGGTAGTCATTTAATCTTTCTTCAACATCTTTCTTAGTTACTCTTACCTGAGTCTTCTTAACTTCTAATCCTTTGTATTCACCTAATTCGAATTCAGGTTTAACTGGACAAGTGAAAGTTACTTCTAATTCAGTTTCAGTAGACTTAACAACGTTTGCAGTTGGCTGAGCAACTGGAGTTACATTGTTGTCAACGAAGATCTTAGCATAGTTTTCGCTTAAGATTTCTTCAACAGCCTGTTCTCTTAATGCCTTAGCACCAATCTTAGCTTTGATTAAATTTTTTGGAGCATGTCCCTTTCTGAAACCATCTAACTTAACTGAACCAGCTAACTTATTTAAAGCCTTTTCCTGAGCTGCTGCCCATTCTTCTGTATCGAAAACGGCTTTGATTTCAACCATTGATTTCTCAAGTTTTTTAACTTCTGTATTCATTTCTTAATCTCCTTTACTATTTGCAATTGCTATTATACATGAAAGATTCATGCAATGCAACAATTTAACACTCTAATTGTTTGAGTGCTAATATTTCTTTTTCCACGTCTGATAAATCGCAATTGTAATCAATTTCTATATCAGATGGATCGACTGGCATATTCTGTAAAGTCGCAACATAATAGTGTATAGTTGCTGCAACTAGGTCACAGTCTTCTGGCATAATATCTTTAGGATAGAGAGTATAAAGATAATATTCCAAATAATCGAGACATTGTGAGAGAAGCGTAGGATTATCATCTTCTAATACTCTTGAAAGAGATTTACCAATCAATGTATAACATTCTCTTTCTAATACCAAAGGACTGTAAGAGCCATTAAAATAATATGTTTCATCACCTTTTACAACAGTGAATTCTTCATCTACCTGCTGATCAATCAGAATTTCCATAATAAGTGTCTTCGCAAAAGATGACTTATGAGGATTTTCTAAAAATCTTCCTACTTCAGGCATGATCATACGGATATTTAACTGCTGTAATTGATCAAGTGCCATATAAATTAAATCATCATTCACTTCATCTCTATCAAGCAGACGACCAATTTCCTGTGCAGACATAATGGTACTCTTGTTTTCTAGCTGGTAATTCTTTTCCTGCTTCATAAGAATAATTTCATCATAAACCGCATTGAATAAGTTTTCATACTGCTGAGGGATATAAGGCATGGATAATTCTTCAATAAGAATATTAATTGCCTGTTCATATTCTTCAAGTTCTTTTAAAGCATTTAAATATAAAGCAGTCACTTCATAATAAGTGTTATTGGCCTGCATTTTAGCAACGGCCCCTTCCTGCATACATCTTTGATAATCTTCTAATGCATTCAAGCATACAAGACGATAATATCTAGTCATCTCGTCATCCATATCTGTCAAACGACTTAATGCGACTTGATACTGGCCTTCTTCAATAAGTTCTTCTATCATTTTTGCCTCCTTGAGTTTCCATTTTATCAAAATTAGGCTATCTGTCAACAATTAAAAAACCTTACAAAATGTAAGGTTCTTGTCATATTATTCGTCACCAAATGATACGCCCATAGCCTTAGCAGCCTGAACAAGATCTCCATTAGGATCAACAAGCTTCTGCTTACCAAATTTCGCATCACCGATTACTTCTTCAAGTGAAGTATACTCCATGTTGCCACCCTTTAATGATACAACATTTCCAAATAAGCCCTCATCAATCATAGCACATGCCTTATTACCAAATCTAATAGATAAGATTCTGTCATATGCATCAATATCACCACCACGGATGATATGACCCGGATTGACAGAACGTACTTCATGATTAGGAATGACTTTTTCAAGATCATCAGCTACCTTTGCAGCAAGTCCAGAATAGCGAAATGGATCTGGTGAATCTTCTACAATCTTACCAATTGATTTTGTACCATCTGCATACTTAGCACCTTCAGCTACTGCAATAACAGTATATGGAAGACCTGCTTCATCACGTTTCTTAACTGCTTTCGCAATGTTTTCAATAGTAAATGGAATTTCAGGAATCAATACAACACCTGCATTACCCGCAAGACCTGCATATAATGAAATCCATCCTGCTTCCCTTCCCATTAATTCACAGCAGATAACACGATGATGTGATTTTGCAGTTGTCTGAAGACGATCTATGAATTCAGTACCAACACTCATCGCACTGATGAAACCATATGTTAAATCTGTAGAAGTTAAATCATTATCCATAGTCTTTGGTACACCAATGACATTAACACCTTTTCTACTGAAATCTCTAGCACTTGTTAATGTACCATCGCCACCTAATACAACTAATACATCAACACCATCTTTCTTAAGATTTTCTACACCTACATCACTGACGTCTTTTCTTACTTTTCCACCATTTCCATCATCTACAAGATAATCGAATAGGTTATCTTTATTAGAACTATAAAGAATAGTTCCGCCTTCCTTATATATATCCTCTACCTTGTCTATAGTTAATTCTACATAATTATTATTATACAATCCACGATAACCATATACAAAGCCAATGACTTCCCAATTATATTTTTCAATCGCAATCTTAGTGATTGTTCTGATCACCGCATTTAAGCCTGGACAATCTCCTCCGCCAGATAATAGCGCAATTTTTTTAACTTTTGAATTCATGATATTTCCTCCTTATGTAAATCCCACTCTCTATTATAAATTAAACTGTTAGCGTTTTCAATATAAATATGAAGCGCTTACATGCAAGTATAAAAAAAGAAGCCTATAATGGCTTCTCGTTCATTGTTTCAATGACTTCTATTACATGCTTCACAGGGAGCCCAATGACATTATCAATATCTCCCTGCACTTCTTCAATGAATTTTCCTGCAACACCCTGAATCGCATAAGCGCCAGCTTTACCCTTCCATTCATCAATAGAAAGATAATCATCAATCATATCATTGATATTCTTGAATGTAACTTTTGTTTCATCTACAAATGTACAAACCTGATCTTTATAGAATACAGCTACTGATGTAAACACACTATGTGTATCACTACTTAATGATTCAAGAATTTCTCTTGCTTCATGAGCACTGTGAGCTTTACCAATAACCTTTCCATTATGATAGATTGTTGTATCCGCACTGATTACAACATCATCAGGATATTTCTCATGAATAGAAATACCTTTATCATATGCGAGTTTCTTAAGTCTTTCTTCTATTTCTAGAGAAGAATCAAGACATTCAGTAATAGAAGAGGCATCGATAATAAAATCAATGCCTTCTCTTTCAAGCAGTTCTTTTCGTCTAGGAGAAGTACTTGCAAGAATAATTTTCATTATTTCTTTTCCTCAGCAGGTGCATCATGTTTAACGATTGGTTTTGGTAATAATGCTTTTCTAGAAACATTCACACCCTTATCAGTAATCTGAGTTACTTTAACCTTTACTGTATCGCCAAGCTTGATTACATCGCTGACTTTATTTGTTCTATCCCAAGCAACATCTTTTACATGTAAGAATCCATTTGTACCAGGGAATAATTCAATAAATGCATACTTTTCTTCAACTCTTACAGCCTTACCATCGAAGATTTCGCCTACTTCAACTTTTCTAGTTAAATCCTTGATCATACCCATTGCATGGTCAATAGCTTCCTGAGAGTAATGATAGATAGTAACGTTACCTTCATCATCAATATCGATCTTAACATTATCACTTTCTGCAATAATCTTATTAATCATATCTCCACCCTTACCGATTACATCTTTAATCTGTTCAGGTTCAATCTTCATCATAGCAACCTTAGGAGCATATGGGCTTAAGTGATCTCTAGGTTCACTAATTGCTGACATCATGCAATCCATGATCTGTCCTCTTGCAACCTTTGCCTGAGCTAATGCTTCTTGTAGGATTTCTTTAGTAATACCATCAATCTTGATATCCATCTGTAATGCACAGATACCGTTCTTTGTACCTGCAACCTTGAAGTCCATATCACCTAGATGATCTTCCATACCCTGGATATCAGTTAAGATTGTATAGTTTTCGCCTTTTTTAACAAGACCCATAGCGACACCAGCCACTGGATTACTAATTGGAACACCAGCAGCCATTAAAGCCATAGTTGATGCACAAATAGAAGCCTGTGAAGAAGAACCGTTAGATTCTAATACTTCAGCAACAACTCTGATTGTATATGGGAATTCTGTTTCAGAAGGAATAACCTGTCTTAAGGCTCTTTCACCTAAAGCACCATGGCCGATTTCTCTTCTGCCTGGAGAACCCATTCTTCCTGTTTCACCTACACAATATGGTGGGAAGTTATAATGATGCATGAAACGTTTCTGGTCTTCCATTCCAAGACCATCAATCTTCTGTACTTCACCTAATGCACCAAGTGTGCAGGCAGATAATACCTGAGTTTCACCACGAGTGAACATAGCAGAGCCATGTACACGTGGTAATAAATCTACCTGTGCGTCTAATGGACGTACTTCATCTACTTTACGACCATCAGGTCTTACCTTTTCTTCAGTAATCAAACGTCTTACTTCTTCTTTTTCAAGATCACCAAGAACCATCTTAACCTGTTTAATAGTCTTATCATGTTCTTCAACAGTTGCATATTCTTTTTCTTCAAAAGATTCTACAACCTTAGCATCTAATTCATCAATAGCAGCATATCTTTCAAGCTTACCAGGAATAGAAATGGCTTTGATCATTTCTTCCTTAGCCATTGCTTCTACGCTAGACACAATATTTTCATCTAATGCAAATAGTGGAACATCAATCTTTTCCTTACCAACAGCTTCTACAATCTGTTCCTGGAAAGCGATTAATTCCTTAATCTTTTCATGACCGAACATCAATGCATTTAACATTGTTTCTTCATCTACTTCTTTTGCATCAGCTTCAACCATGTTAATAGCATCCTTTGTACCTGCTACTTCAAGGTTGATTTCACTTCTAGCCATATCTTCAGGTCCTGCATTGACAGTAAACTCACCATCAATTAAACCTACGTTAACACCTGCAATTGGACCATTGAATGGAATATCAGAAATACATAATGCAATTGATGCACCAAGCATTGCTGCCATTTCTGGAGTTGCTTCCTGATCAACTGATAGTACAGTATTAACAACCTGTACTTCATTTCTGAAACCATCTGCGAATAATGGACGAATAGGTCTGTCAATCATTCTTGCAGTTAATGTACCATGTTCACTTGGACGGCCTTCACGTTTTAAGAATCCACCTGGAATCTTACCTACAGAATATAGTTTTTCTTCATAAGTTACTGTTAATGGGAAGAAATCTACATCTTTTGGTTCTTTCCCAGCACATGCTGTAGAAAGAACGACTGTATCATCATATCTTACTAAACAAGAGCCGTTTGCCTGTTTAGCCATTTCACCGACTTCAACCTGGATTTTCTTACCATAGAAATCCATACTAAAAATTTGTTTTGCCATAAATTCACCTCATATTCTTCAAAATTATATCATAAATCAACTATTACACAAACAATTATTTGATAGAGACATGAAAAAAAGCCCCATAGGGCTTTTGTTTCTTATCTTCTTAATCCTAACTTATCAGTTAAAGCTGTATATCTGTCAAGATCTTCATTCTTAAGATACTTTAATAAGTCTCTTCTCTTACCGATCTTCTTTAAAAGACCTCTGTTAGAATGATTATCCTTTGGATGCTGTTTGAAGTGACCGTTTAACTTGTTAATATCAGCAGTTAATAATGCAATCTGAACTTCTGGAGAACCAGTATCCTTTTCTACGCGACCATATTCAGCCATGATCTTAGCTTTTTCTTCTTTAGTTAACATTATGTTTTCCTCCTAAATTATATTCTTCGCAATATCCAAGCTAGATGTAAGAGGTACAAATATCCTAGACATTGTTGCAAGGCTTATTCTACACTATTTTGATATAAAGTCAAATACTTTTTCATGACTTGACTTAAATATTTCTTATCTTCTGTTAATTGTGTTTTTAGTCCTTCTAATCCATTAAAAACAGTTTCTTCACGCTTATATAAATAGAAAGTAACCTCTACTTCTTTACCATACACATCTTCATTAAAATCAAAGACGTTGACTTCTAACGAAAGACGACTGATATCATTGAATGTAGGATTCATACCAATATTCGCCATGCCTATATAATAACGATGATTGATTTCTACAATTGTGCCATACACCCCTCTTTTAGGTAAGTATTTCATACCATAATCAATATTCAATGTAGGAAACCCAATCAAGCGTCCTCTTTGTTTACCATGAATGACTGTTCCCTTTACTTGATAAGGTCTATCAAGCAAAGTATTGACTTCTTCAATCATTCCCTGATCCATCAGTTTCTTAATAAGAGTTGAGGACACTTTTTCCATTTCATTATACATAACAGCATCTTTCACAATAAGATCAAATGACTGTTTTTTCAGATTTTCTATATTACCGCTGTTATGATCACCAAAATGGAAATCATAACCACATACAAGTCTTTTCAAAGGAAGCTTGTTTAAATATTCATCAATAAATGCCTGTGGACTTAATGCTGCTACTTCCTTAGTAAAATGAATAACAAGGAGATAATCAATCCCCATTTCTTCTAGAAGTTCTTTTTTCTCTTCTAAAGTGATAATTGATTGTCTCTTTTCACCCTGTAAAACACATAAAGGATGCACATCAAAGCTCATAACAGCTGTTTTTGTTTCTCCTTTATATTTCAATACTTCATTAATCAAAGACATATGACCAAGATGTAAACCATCAAAAAAGCCAATTGCAAGAGAAAGAGGTTCTTTTAAATTCGCCTCTTCCATTTTTATGACCTTCATTAGAAAAGCCCCCTCAAGCTCTTTAAAGAGCCTTTTCCATCTGGGCCATATATTGCAAGTAACTTACCTTCCTTTGAATAAACAGCCACATTATGATCTTTGTCACTCTTGATTTTCTGACCAGTCATGACAATTCTTTCATCTACGACAATAGAATCATAATAAGAGAATACTTCTTCTAACGGAATCACTGGTCCATTGTTTTCTTCAAGTTCTTCTAATGTCACTGCCTGATCAATAGTGAAATGCCCTGACTGATTTCTTACTAATGCAGTCATATGGGCAGGATAGCCTAAGGCCTTCCCAATATCTACACATAAAGAACGGATATATGTTCCTTTAGAGCATGGCGTGAAGCGCCCCCGATCCCGCAGGAGACATCTCCCGCACCGGTACCCGCACCGGTCCCCACGGCCCCCGCACCCGCGACGCCTGCGCCGGAGAGCGCACCGGCGGCTCCCGGCGCCGGCGGTGACAGTCAGGTCTGGGCCGCGCTTATCGAGCACTATAAAGGCCCGCTGACCATCCCCGACCGGGTATGGCTGAACCAGGCGACAGGTACGCTGGAGGGGGATGTGCTCACCGTTTCCTGTGCCAACGATCTGGTGAAGCAGCAGCTCAGCCGCAAGGCCATCGAGGACGTGCTCTGCGGCGTCACCAGCCGCCATGTGGGCCGTCCCGTCCGGGTGCAGTTCACCGTAGGCGGCGGCCCCGCCGCGCCCGTGCGGCGCGCCCCGGTCCGCCCCGCGCCCCGGCCCACGCCCGCCCCGTCGGCGGACGACTATGAGCGCCCGCCCCTGCCGGAGGAGGCGCCGCCCGCCCCGCCGGACCTGCCGCCCTGGGAGGTGCCGGCTCCCCACAGGGACAAGCTGGACGAGTTGGTGGAAAACGCCAAACAGCTGGACAATTTTCGCATCAAATAAGCCGACAGTTCATGCTGAGCGCACCGGTGTCTCACATGGAGCACACCAATGTTACACAAAGAGCGCATCGGTATTACACATGGGTAAACCGATGCTGCACATAAGATGTCCGATAGTTTACACTGGCAAAATGAACAGATCGATATAAAGGAGAAACGAATATGGCAAAGGGATACAGCGCCCGCAGGGGCTTTACCGGCGGCGCCGGGATGATGCAGCAGCAGGCGCAGATGCAGCAAAAACTGCTGAAAATGCAGCAGGATATGGCAAAAGCGCAGGAAGAAGTTGAAAAAACGGAGTTCACCGCCTCTGTGGGCGGCGGCGCGGTCACGGCAGTGGTCACCGGCAAAAAGGAGCTGACCAAGCTGACCATCAAGCCCAACGTCATCGATCCGGAGGACGCGGAAATGTTGCAGGATCTGGTCATTTCTGCGGTAAATGAGGCACTTCGGCAGGCAGATGATGCCATGAACAACTCCATGAGCTCGCTCACCGGCGGGCTGAACATCCCCGGCCTGGGCCTGTAAACCGTGATAGAAAAGCGCCCGCCCTGCATAACGCAGGGCGGGTGCTTTTCGCGCAAAAAGGACAAAATATTCGGATGTTTCGCGCGATATATTGACACATTCGACAAGGCGGTGTATTCTGTGTATGTAGAAATTTTGTTAAATTTCTGCTTATCATATGGATAAAAAACGGGAGAAATACATCATGGAAAACGAAAAAAACGAGATGAAAAAGAAACCGGGAAAGGTGCTGCCGTGGTTGGCCGCTGTGCTGCTGGCGGCGGCCCTGGCAGCGCGGGCGGCGGTGCCCGTGCCCGCGGGCCTGTTTATGCAGATCTGGAACATCGGCACACGGCTGATCATACTGTTTTCCGGGTTGGTGCTGTTTTCGGCGGCGGCCAGAGCCGTATTTCAGAGAGTGTCGCCCAGCAGCAACCACGGCAAGACCGTGTTCACGCTGGCGGACAGCGCTATCCGATATCTGCTGATCATCGTGGGGCTGCTGTGGGCGCTGTCTATCGTGGGCGTGGATGTGCGGGCGCTGCTGGCCGGCGCCGGCGTGCTGGCGCTGATCATCGGCTTCGGTGCGGAGAGCTTGATCGCCGACGTGATCACCGGTACATTCATGCTGTTTGAGCACCAGTACGAGGTGGGCGACATCATCGTGGTGGGCGACTTCCGCGGCACGGTCACACAAATCGGCATCCGTACCACGCAGATCATGGACTCCGGCGGAAACGTGAAGATCATCAACAACTCCGATATCCGCAGTCTGATCAACCGATCCAACGACCTGTCCTTCGCCGTGTGCGACATGGCGGTCCCCTATGACAAGGAGAGTCTGGCGCGGGCGGAGAAGGTGCTGGGCGAGGTACTGCCGAAGCTGCATCGGGAGCACCCCGACCTGTTCAGCAAGGCCCCGGCCTATCTGGGTGTGCAGACGCTGGACTATGAAAATCGCGCCGTTGTGATCCGCGTGGCGGGTGAGACGCACGAGGAGAACATTTACAAGGCGCAGCGCCTGCTGAACCGCACGCTGTTCATGGCCTTTGAGGAGGAGGGACTCTCCTGCCCCGTCCACAGGGTGGAGCTGGATCGGGAGTAAGCCATGAACGACAAGGAATTTTCACCGGCACCCGCGGAATTTTCCCCGCCGAGGCCGGAGTTCTCCGCGCCGCCGCGGGAGTGGGCCGCGCCGGGGAACGAGATATCCCGCGACGACACCGCGCCGCCGCAGAAGAAGCGCCGCAGTCTTCCGGCCATGCTGGTGGCCGGGGCCGCGGCGGTGGCCATCGGCCTGTCGTGCTGGGGCGCCGCCGTGACGGACAACACGCCCCGCGCCGCGCTGACGGCGGAGCAGTGCGCCTATCTGGACGCGGTCAGCGAGGCGCTGCTGGAGGAGGACATCCCCGGTCTGGAGGCGCTGGCGCTGGATCCCATGATGCGGCAGCTCTGCGAGGAGGTCATAGAACCGTATTACTACGACGTGCTGCTGCCCTACGACGCTTCCTACAGCGATATGGTGCGCGAGGACGAGCTTTATACCTACTACCGGGACATCGATTATGACGGGAAAACGCTGGGTGCCATTAATGATGCGGTGGATATCTTTAAGCTGGGGAGAAACCTGCATATCTGGTACAGCAAGTATGAGAGTGGAGATCCCTCTGTTGATTGGGATGATACGACATGGCGGTATACTCAAAGGCACGGTGACGAATTTACTTACCATTGGCTTGACTGTGACAGCAGGGCGGAGGGCCTTAACAATCTGGAATTCTCTACATACACATGGAACTGGACATATGAGGACGGAGTAAAATGGCCCACGGATATCCATGGTGTCAGACAGTATCGGGCGGCCTATACGCAGGGCGTCTGCAAAAGCGTATGGATCAGGGAGGGAAACGCTGTGTATGTCGTCGATGACTACCGGGACGGCATGATATATGGGAGCGTATGTCTGGAAAACGGCGAGGTCACCCTCCGCACCGGAGACGGGCGCTATGAGACGACATTTCCCGTTGTCAACGGGAGGGCGCAGCCGGGAACGGATGTAGAGGTCGAAATGCGATCCGATGAAAACGGCAATGTCTACGCATCGGCGCTGCTCTGGCATACGCCGGACGGGGAGACGCTTCGGATAGGGCTGCAAACGCACTGGGGGCAATCTGCCGATGCGTCCAATGCGGAAGATCTGTATCATATTATCGTGCTGGAGCGTACGAGCATAGGATGATCCCAATAGACTGCCCGGAGGCTTCGCCGGATCAAACGGACCAATAAAAAATATTCCCTTAGGCCAACTGGCCTAAGGGAATATTTTTTATCCGAAATAAGCCACCAGTAGGTCCGTGACCACGCCGTAGCTCTTGCTGCCGTCCGTGTCGCCGTTGCTCTTGAGAAAGCCGTCATACACGGTGTCCGAGACCTTTGAGACGACGCCCCGGAACTGCGCCCAGTAGGCGTTGTCCGCCCGCAGGTCAGCCACCACCGTGTCCGGCAGTGCGTCCCGTATGGTCTGCCACGCCTCCCGGTCGGCGCTGTACAGAGCGTTGAACAGATACCCGAACCCCGTCAGCCAGCCGGAGTAGCGGTACCCTGCATCCTCTGACCGGACAGCGGCCAGTATGCCGATGAAATTGCACGCCTCCTCCGCCGTGATGCCCCGCTGGTGCGCCAGCTCATGGCATACAGTGGCCGGCAGAAAGGCCGCCGGACTGTCCATGTTGACGTTCGGCTCGCCGGTGAAGGGGAAGTAGAACCCGGTGAAGCGCAGGGCACTCAGCGCCCGGGAGCAGGCGAAGCCCTTGGCACCGCCCGTTTCCGCCCGCAGGAACGGGAACTCGCCGCAGAGCACATCCAGCGCGGAGGCGCTCCGGTTCAGCACCGCCTGCCGGTCCAGCGTGCAGACACCGCTTTCATCTCTGGGGACGTCATCGGCGCAGGCGGCCAGATTGCCGGCAAAATAGGCCGTTACCTCCGCCAGCGTCTCCGCCGTGGAAGGCCGGGCATGGATGCCGCTTTTCTCCTGGAAGCTGTCGGTGTTGTACCCGATGCCCCAGGTGAGGCAAAAGCCGGCGTACACCGTCAGCACGGCGCAGAGGGCGGTGAGCGTCAGGCGCAGAGCCATGCCCCAATGGCGGCCCCGCGCGGCGATGATGCGCCGGGGCACATTGGCCAGCCACAGTATGGCGCAGAACACCGCCGTCAAGATCAGGACCTCACCTACGGAGAGCGTCAACCTCCCACACAGCCGCCCCAGCCACTGCTCCGCCGGCAGCACGGCGCCGTACCACAGCCAGTTCATGGCGGCGCGGCTGGTGCGCAGGGCGAAATACGCGGCAAAGAACACCGCCAGCGCAATACACCAGCGGCGCAGGGCGCGGCGGCTCATAGGGGCAGCGCCCTGCCGGTGAAGCACATGACGCAGTGGGCGCGGACGATGACCTTGCCGGTCTCGTCGGTCATTTCGGCGGAGCAGAAAGCCAGCTTGCCGCCCAGCCGGTCCACCCGGCCCACAGTGGTCAGGGTGCTGCCGGCGGCCGCGGCGGACAGATAATCGATGGTGGCGTTCACGGTGACTACCATCTCCTGCCGCAGCGTCATAATGGCCATGCCCATGGCCACATCGCACAGCGAGAACAGGATGCCGCCGTGGGCGCCGCCCCAGCGGTTCAGACTTTCGGTGTGCATGGGCAGCGTTACGGTGGCGGTGCCGTCATCCAGGTCGATGGTCCGCATAAAGTTGTGGGCGAGAAACGGCTCCTGGTCGTTGCCGAAGACCATCAGCTTATCGTAGAGGTCTTTTGTCATGGAGGTGCTCCTTTCAAAGAAAAGGCAGGCGGGCTGCGTGCCCGCCTGCCTGCCATATCACGCGGGATCTTTGGGTTCGGGCGCGGGCGTATCCTCCGGCGGGGAATCCTTGGCCCGACCCACATAGGCGTAGGCCTCGGTGGGCATATTCCGCTTCCGCAGCCGGCGGTCCATCAGGAATTTCAGCAGTTCCTGTATGCAGGCGAACACCGGCACGCCGATGAACATACCCAGCACGCCGGCGAAGCCGCCGCCCACCAGGATGGCCACGATGACCCAGAAGCTGGAGATGCCCGTGGCGTCGCCCAGAATTTTGGGCCCCAGGATGTTGCCGTCGAATTGCTGGAGGATCACGATGAAGATCACGAACACCAGACATTGCTTGGGGCTGACCAGCAGGATCAGGAATGCCGACGGCACCGCACCCAGGAAGGGGCCGAAGAAGGGGATCACGTTGGTCACGCCCACTACCACGCTGACCAGCGGGGTGTAGGGCATTTTCAGGATGGAGCAGCAGATAAAGCACAGGATGCCGATGATGAGGGAGTCCAGCAGCTTGCCGCGGACAAAGCCGGAGAAGATGGCGTTCACCCGCCGCGTGCCGCGCATGACCGCGTCGGCATTTTCCTCCGGCAGCGCGGCGTAGACCGCCTTGCAGCAGCGAGCCAGGCTCTTCTCCTTCATGCCCATCAGATAGATGGACACGATGATGCCCACGATCAGGTCAAAGGCAAAGCCCACTGCCCCGCGGATGCCGCTCCAGATACCGTTGGTCAGCGGCACAATGGCCTTCTGGGCCCAGGGCAGCACCTTGTCGGTCAAAAAGGCCATGCCGTCGGTATAGCGCTCGGTGATGAGCCCCGCCAGCCAGACACCGATCCCACTGTCGCTCTCCAGCAGGTCGTTGGCCCAGCGATAGACCTTGCGGTAGTAGGACTCGGCGTTGTTGATGAGGGTGGTCACGCTGTCCACCACCTGGGGCACCAGCACGCTCATCAGCAGATACAGCAGGAAGATGACCACGGCCTCGGTCAACAGGATGCTCACCAGCCGCAGCGCGCCCGACGGCTGCTTCAGCTCTTTTTTGAAGAGCTTTTTCCACAGCGCCGCGATGGCCCGTTCCAGACAGGACATGATGGGCGTCAGCAGATAGGCGATGGCAAAGCCGTACAGCACCGGCGCCAGGATGGATGCCAGCTTGGACACGAACTGCTGCAGCGTTCCCGCCTGATAGAAGGTGTCGTAGAACACCAGCACGGCACATACGGTCAAAAAGGCCGTCAGTCCCCATTTGAAATACTGCGTTCGCTTCATGGCAGGACCTCCCACTGCTGTTTTTTCTATCATACCCGTATGCGCGGCGTTTTGCAACAATTTTCGCACACAAACACCCGCGGCGGAATGTGTATTGCAATCCCGCCGCAACTGTGGTATCATACTCGGACAACCCCGCGCAGCATGCGAGAATTACGATGGTATGGAAGGGTGTTCCTATGAAAAAGCTCTTGTTTATCGTCAATCCCCGTGCGGGAAAGACAAAATCCCGCGCCCCGCTGTTCGATGCCGTGGCGCAGTTCTCCCGTGCCGGCTATCTGGTACGGGTCTATATCACCGAGGCGGGCGGCCAGGCCCGCGATATCGCCGCCCGGTGGGGCGGGCAGTACGACATGGTGGTCTGTGCCGGCGGCGACGGCACGCTGAACGAGACGCTGTCCGGGCTTATGCAGCTGGAGCAGCGGCCCCTGCTGGGCTATCTGCCCTGCGGCAGCACCAACGACTTTGCCATGAGCCTGCATCTTCACACCATGCTGCCCGCCGCGGCAGAGGTGGCCGCCACCGGCACGCCGTGCCCCCTGGACGTGGGGCGGCATAACGACCGCTACTTTGCCTATGTGGCCTCCTTTGGGGCCTTTACCCGGTCCTCCTACTCCGCCACCCAGGCGGCCAAGAACGCCCTGGGCCATTTTGCCTACATTCTGGAGGGGCTGGGCGATCTGGACTCCCTGCGGCCCTACCGCTGCGCGGTGGATGCCGATGGTGAGCGCTTTGAGGGGGAGTTCATTTTCGGCGCTGTGTGCAATTCCACCTCCCTGGGCGGCCTGGTGAAGCTGGATCCCTCCCGTGTACGGATGGACGACGGAAAATTCGAACTGCTGCTGCTCCGTATGCCAAAGACGGCACTGGATCTGCAGAACCTCATCACCGCCATGACCCGTATGCAGTACGACTATCCCGGCGTGATACTGCGTCACGTCCGGCGCGTCACCCTGACCACCGAGGAGAACCTCCCCTGGTCCCTGGACGGTGAATACTGCCCCAGCGCGCCCCGCGTGGAGATCGAAAACCTCCCCGCTGCCATCCAGTTGGTCCGCTGAGGGCAAAATAAGTTGAAAAGACCCGCCATCGGCGGGTCTTTTTCTATACACGCTGCAATTGTGCGGTGAAAATATACGGATCGCGATCAGAAGGACACCATCTCCGGGTCCGGCTTGGTGGTGGCGGCGATGGAGGTGACGTACAGCACGGGGCCTTCGCCCTGATAGGCGTCACAGGCCTCCTTCTTCACTGTGGCGTGTATCTTCACCCACTGCTTGTCCTTATACTGCTCCAGCCCTTCGCCGCGGCACACCAAGGCCAGGAACTGCATATCCTTGTCGCAGCACACCATGGCGAAGCGCCCCGGGCAGTGCACGCCCTTGAACTTTTTGGAGTGGCACATCAGCGCCTTGAAGGACACCTCCACGCCCTCGTAGCGTCCCGGGTTGTCCATCATGTCCACATACCAGATGCCGTAGTCCTCGTCCGGCACCTCCAGCTTGCCGCCGGTCAGGTCGAAGGGAGACATCTCCGGCGTGACGTACTCCTCGCTGGTGCCGTCCTCGTTTTCCAGGTAGATATCCGCCCGGCGGTTGGCCATCCGCAGGTTGCGGCTGCGAAGCTGGGCGCGCAGCTGCTCATTGCAGCGGTTGAAGATCAGCATATCGCAGTTGGTGATCTTCTCCATCATCAGCTGCCCCATGTTCTTCAGATACATCTCGAAGGTCGTGGCGTCCACCAGGCACATGATCTGATAGAGTATCCAGTTGGCGGGCAGCCCCTCGCGGTACAGCTTCTCCATGCTCCACATGCCGTTGTACTCCACGATGACCTGCTTGGGCCGGTACTGCTTTTCCAGCTTTTTCAGAAAGTCGGGCGTCAGTTGGTCCTCGTCCTCCACGGTATAGGTGAATACGTTGCCCAGCACCTTGGGATCATAGCCGTTTTCGCCCTCCTCGCAGCACAGCAGCAGCGTCCGATCCTCGGCGGCGAAGCCGTCCCGCAGGATGCCGTTGATGAATTCGGTCTTACCGGCGTCCAGAAATCCGGCGATGAGATAAACAGGAATATCCATGTCAGCCACTCCTTACAGTCCGAACAGCTGAGAGAGCTTATCCTCTTTCAGCTGGGAGCCGATCACACAGATACGGCCGGTGTAGTCCGCCGGGCCACGGCGCACCTGATGCTCCTCGGGCACAAAGTCATAGTGCAGCCACTGGCCGCCGTCGGCGGCAGCCACGATACCCTTGGCCCGCAGGATCGCGCCGTATTCGCCGCTGTCCAGCGCCGTCAGGATGTGCTCCAGCTCCGCTTCGGAGTAGGCCTTCACCGTCTCCGTGCCCCAGCTGGTGAATACCTCGTCGGCGTGATGATGGTGATGGTGGCAGCCGCAGTGGGGATCATCGCATTCCTCACCGTCGTGGTGATGGTGGTGATGATCGTGGTCATGCTCGTCCTCATCGTGGTGATGATGGCAGCAGTGCTCATGGTCATCGTCATCATCATGGTCATGGTGATGGCAGCAGTGGTCATGCTCATCCTCATCCTCGTCATGGTGGTGATGGTGGTGCTCATGCTCGTGCTCCGCCTCATCCGCCTCGTGCTCGGCGCGCATATGCGCCAGCAGCTCGTCCGCCAGAGAGACCTTTTCGATGGCGCTGAGGATGGTCATGCCGTCCAGCTGGTCCCAGGGTGTGGTGAGAATGGCGGCATTGGGGTTCTTCTCCCGCAGCAGCGCCACGGCGGCCTCCAGCTTCTCCTGGCTCAGCCGCTGGGTGCGGGAGAGGATGATGGTGCCGGCGGACTCGATCTGGTTGTTGTAGAACTCGCCGAAGTTCTTCATGTATATCTTGACCTTGGTGGCGTCCGCTACGGTCACAAAGCTGTTCAGCTTCATGTCCGGTACGTCCTTCACGGTGTTCTCCACCGCCACGATCACGTCGCTGAGCTTGCCCACGCCGCTGGGCTCGATGAGGATGCGGTCGGGGTGGAACTGCTCATGTACGTCCTTCAGCGCCTTGTTGAAGTCGCCCACCAGAGAGCAGCAGATGCACCCGGAGGACATCTCGCTGATCTGCACGCCGGACTCCTTC